>Ga0209008_1000210_pt1 | contig 25443 bp, 23 predicted proteins | sample JacPin_JW_Ref_O3_FD_187963 | JGI IMG/M metagenome (GOLD analysis project Ga0209008, IMG submission 187963) | Forest soil microbial communities from Algoma, Ontario, Canada - Jack Pine, Ontario site 1_JW_Ref_O3 (SPAdes) (version 2) | ecosystem: Environmental > Terrestrial > Soil > Boreal...
CGACTCGACGCGAGTCCTGCGTCTACCGGGATTCGCCAACAAGAAACTTTCGGAGGAATTCATCGTTCAAGTTCAGCAGGAAACCGATGCCGTCTACGCCCTGCGCGATTTCGCGATCGAGGATGACTCCCCCGAGACACCCCGTCATATCAGCGACGCCCACCCGGGCGATTCGCCGGGACCAGGCCATAAGAGCCAATCCGAACACGATTGGGCTTACGCGAAGCGGGCGTTGGCGCGCGGCGACGATCCCGAAGAGGTGATTCGAAAAATCGCGGACTTCCGGGCGGACGATAAACCCGATTCCCAATACTATGCAGTCCACACTGTCACCAAGGCCGCGGCAGCTTTGGGACAACAAGATTCCCCGAACCAAAAAGCTGACGCGTCCAAGACCGGAGCAATTGATCTCGCCCGAGACCAAAGGTAGACCCGATGCCCCGAGACATTCTTGTTGATTTTGACCAACCCCGTCCCACTTCTCCCCAAGACTTTCCTCTGACTGTTAAAGAGGCCGCCAGATATCTTGGCGTGAGTCCTCAAACTGTGTATCTTTGGGTCGAGCGAAAGCAGATTCCCCATCTCCGCGTCATGGGTCGGAACATCCGTTTTCTTCAATCGGATCTCGAAACATTTCGCGCGTCCTTCAAACAGGAGATGGAGAATGCCTAGAACACGAAAGTACGACGGCGTGGTTTACCGGCGGGCTGGCACACATATCTGGTGGATTCGCTATCGGGATCGAAGAGGAATTGCCCGGAGAGAGTCCAGCCAGACCGCAGATTGGGAAGAAGCAAATAAGAAACTCAGGGAAAGACTTCTGGCGAGAGACGCGAATCTCCTGGAAGTCGTACGAAAGGGCGAGACCTTGACTTACGGACGATGGTCGGATTCCTTCTTGGAGAACTATTCCAAGCCGCCCATGCGCGCCGAAGGCACGCACCAGGCGAACGAGAGGTGCATTAAACACCTGAAGGCCGCTTTTGGTGCAACACGGCTGGTGGATGTCACAGCGGATTCGGTTGACATGTACCTTCGCGAACGTCTTCGAGCACCCGTCGTCGTCAAGATGAAGCTCGGTTACAAGGAATTGCGAATCGTCAAATCCACAACGGTACACCAGGAGTTTCGTGTTCTCCGGCGTATGCTGAACGTGGCGGTCCGCAAGAAGCTCCTCGCCGTAAATCCCTGCTCAGGTGTTGAGTTTCCGGTTGCCGTGAAGGGTTTGTTCAGACCGCATTATGTCTCATGGTCCGAGCAACAGAAGATCGAATCCCACGCTCCGCAATACTTGCGGAATGTGGTTCGAATCATTACGGAGACCGGGTTGCGAATCTACAAGGAACTGATCCCGATGCGAAAGGACCAAGTAGATCTGCAAAATGCGGTGGTCTGGATACCGGATTCAAAGACTCCGAACGGCACGGCCGAAGTTCCCCTCACCTCGATCGCCATCGAGGCTTTCAAGAATCAGATGGCGATTGCAGGAGAAGGGCCGTATCTGTTTCCGAGCGATCTGAATCCGACCGGACATCTCAAGAAACTCAAGACCGTTTGGACGAAAACTCTGCGACGGGCAAAGATTCCCTACTTTCGGATTTACGACCTGCGCTCGGCCTATGCCACAAGGTTGAGCGCGGGAGGCGTAGCCGACGAGTGGGTAACGCAACTGCTCCGCCAGAGCGACGCGCAAGTCTTCAAGAAGTATTCCCAGATGAAGTTGCGGATGAAGCGCGAAGCACTGGAGAAGCTCAACCGTCGAGCCAACGAAATGTCAGCAGTGGGGGAGGCCGATGCTTTTTCGGCCGCGCCATTGTGTACAGAGGTGCTCCAATGACGCATTCGTGCACAGTTCGTGCACAGTGTGCACGAATAACGGAGCGTTCGGGCCGAGATGATTTTTCTAAGTCTTTTGCAATCAGGAAAAAATTGGTGGACGTGACCGGGATCGAACCGGTGACCCCCTGCTTGCAAAGCAGGTGCTCTCCCAGCTGAGCTACACGCCCTCCGAATTAGCAGACTAAAAGACTTTACAACACCGACTTAGATGCTTCAAGTTTGGACCGGCTGGGACGTTGATGGGTGGGTTTCCTCGTTTTATTTTCAGATTGTCATGGGTGTATCGAACGATAAGATAGGCGGCGTGACTGATCGCCGGAACGTTGATCTGGCCGAAATCGTCGAGAGACAAAAGGTTACCGCGTTCCTGGTCCGGCTCGTCGCCCTGTCCTGCCTGGTGACCTTCTTCGACGGTTTTGACACCAGCGTGATGTCGTTCGTCGCGCCGGATCTGTCGGCAGCTTTGCATCTCGGCAAAGATGCGTTAGGAAAGCTTTTGGCCTCCGCGCAATTCGGAATGATCTTCGGCGGATTTCTTTTCGGCTTTCTCGGGGATCGGATCGGCAGGCGGCGCTCGATCATACTTGCGACAGCGTCTGTGGGCCTGCTCGGTGTGAGCCTCGCATGGGCGGAAGGATACTCCACCTTGCTGGCGCTGCGCTTCGTTCAGGGGATCGCAATGGGGGGCCTGCTGCCGCTGGCCTGGGCCCTAAACATCGAATACGCACCCAAGCGCTTCCGCGCAACGCTCGTAACGGTCATTATGCTGGGATACTCGATCGGCAGCAGCGCCGCCGGACCTCTGACGATCTGGCTTGCACCCCGCTACGGCTGGCGATCCCTGTTCGTATTTGGTGGCTGCGGAGCGTTGATCGCGACCGGCCTCCTCGGTCTCTTTCTTCCGGAATCGATGAAGTTTCTCGCCAGCAGGAACGAGCGTCCCGATTTGATCGCACGTTACGCGCACCAAATTGCCCCGGACGCCGTAATCCAAACCTCCGACCGGTTTTTCGTTTCTGGTGAGAGCGTAGAGCGGAAGGATTTCAGACTCTCGATGCTCTTCCAGAATGAACTGCGCTGGATCACGCCGCTTTTGTGGGGTGCCTACTTCACAAGCTCGATTGCGGTGTTCTTCGGTTCGACCTGGACGCCCACGCTTCTGGGGATGCTCGGGTACGGGCGAAACACGTCCGCGCTTGCGACATCGATCAACACGCTCGGAGGCGCACTCGGCGGACTCCTCCTGATGCGGTTCACCGATACCCGCGGCGCGAAGAGCATATCGGTCCTCCCAGCGCTCGCCGTACCGGTCCTTCTGACCATGGCGCTATCCGGATTCGTCGGCCGCTCGTTCCTCGTCCTCTATTTTCTTGCCAACACGCTTCAGGTGGGCGCGCACTACGGCGTCATGAGCATTGCGGGCATTTTCTATCCGAGCGCGTATCGCTCCAACGGCGGTGGCTGGGCGACGACTGTCGCAAAGTTCGGTTCTGCCCTGGGACCGGTGCTCGGGGGAATCGCACTATCATCCCGTCTGCCCGTGAAGCTGGTCTTTGCGCCTCTGGCAATTTGCCCTGTGGTCGTGGGCTGCGCCGTCTTTTTTATCGGCCGGCTGCAACATCGCATTGCGGCGAACGAAGAGGTCGAACCCGTGGCGGAGCCGATCTAGATTTCAACGAGTACATAATCATCCTCTACGGTGACGGAATAGGTCGTGGCGACGTAAGGTCCTTTCGCAAGTTCGGCTCCGGGCTCAACCGTTACCAGATAGGTTTTCACGCGCACCTTCGCAGGATCGCACCAGGATTGGCCTGTGCGAATGTCAAACTCCCAGCCGTGCCAGGGACAACGAAGCATTTCCGCTTGACGAGACATCCGGTATTCGCCGGGCTCGGATGAATCCACCAGACTCACCAGCATGCCGCTGCACAACGAAGCTCCCTGGTGCGGACAGCGGTCAAGCAGCGCAAAATATTCTCCGTTGGAATGGAACACGCCGATTCTGCGGCCGCTGACCTCGAGGATTTTGCGCTGACCCGGCGCGATCTCACCTACCCTGGCGACAACGTGGCGGCTCATTATTCATTTAGCCGGAACAGAGCCACGGCATTGTCACGCAAGATCGCCTTCCGGTCTTCCCTGGAAAGCTCGATCTTGAACGCCCTGCTGGGATCGTCGAAATCCCAGTGCGGATAGTCGGTCGAAAACATCAGCCGGTCGGAGCCAATCCAGCGGATCGTGTCCAGAAGATCCGAGGGACGTTCGGATTCTTCAACGGGCTGCGTCGTAAACCAGAAGTGCTCCCTTAGATACCCGGAGGGCGGGCGTTTCACGTGTGGCACCTCGTCCCTCATGATCTGCCACTGTTTGTCCAGGCGCCAGGCAAGCGGCGGCACCCAGGCGAATCCGCCTTCGACCAAGACGATCCTGAGGCGTGTGAAGCGTTCGAAGACGCCCTCCAGAATCATGCTCGTGACGATTGTCTGCGGAGGATGCGAGAAAGCTATGTGCTCCTCGATATAGTAGGAGGCCCATCCCGAGGGGGTGTTGCAGTGATATCCGGTTGCCGGAGCATGCATGCAGATCGGCAAGTTCCAGCGCTCGGCCGCCTCGAAAATAGGCCAGTACCGCTTCCTGCCGAAAGGTTCCATCGTCCGCGTCGGTATGGCAATGTGAACGAAATCGCGATTTTTCGCATAGCGCTCGATGGTTGCGACGGCTGAGTCCGCGTCCTCCTGTGCTACGCAGATCGCGCCTTTCAACCGCTTGTCCTTCCGCGTCCATTTCTCGAGCTGCCACTCGTTCATGGCATTGCAAAACGCCGAACCGAGCTCCTGATTTGTCGTCATCGAACCGCCCGACAGGGGCTGCAAGATCCCAAACTCAATGTTGCAGGCGTCCAGCAACTGTTCACGCATGAATCCGAGATCTGACGCGGGGGCACCGCCATTGGGCGGCCAGGAGTCCATTCGCATCCCGTGTCCCGGAGCCATGCGCGGATACGGAACGATATTGATTGTTGGCTGGTTCGGCAAGCGGACGCCAAACGTACTGACATGCTTTCGCCAGCGTTCCGGTAGATACTGCGCCACCTCGGTCGGGCTCGAAGCCGCCGGGTGAATATCACAGTCGACAACACCTGAGCCCACCGGCTTTGACCTCGAGCCTTCTGGCTCGGAACTGACTACGCTGTGGGTGCTCATTGAACGGTCTCCTTCAACCGTGGATAGGTCGCCAACGGATTTTCGAACAGTATCTTCCGTAGCGTATTTTCCGGGAATCCGGACGGCAGCACGGCATCGCCCTCGAACTGCCAGTGCGGATAGTCTGTAGAGAAAAGCAAAATGTCCTCGGAGCCAAGGTGTTCCAGGATGCGCTGCAAATCCTGGGGGTTCGAGGGCCCGTCAAGCGGCTGCACCGTCAGGCGCACATGATCCCGGATAATTGTTCCCGGTGTGCTCTTGACCCAGGGGATTTCGGCGCGAATTCCTCGCCAGTCCTTGCCAAACCGCCAGATCATTGCCGGCAACCAGGTTACTCCTGATTCGATGAGAACGACTTTCAGCTCCGGAAATTTCGCAAACACGCCCTCAGATACGAAGCTCGCCAGTTGCACCGCGAAAGCTTGCGTCTGGGACACGTGGTCTTCCACGAAGAAGGAAGGATAGCCACACTGCGTCGGCGAGTGGCGGAACATGCTTCCGGAGTGAATGCCAAGGGGAAGGGAATGCCGCTCTGCAGCGCGATAGATTGGCCAATAGTAATTTCGGCCGAGCGGGAGCTCGCACCGGGATAACAGCAAGACCTGAACGAAGCGCTTGTCGGCGGCTAACCGCTCGATTTCCTCCGCTGCAAGGTCGGGATTTTGCAGGGGAAGGATAATTGAAGCGCGCAATCTTGGATCGCGATCGAGCCACTCCTTTTGAATCCAATCGTTCGTCGCATGACAAAACGCCGCGGCCATGTTCTCGTCATAAAAGGCCTGGGCGCCGTAGAGGCAATTGCAGATTGCATAGCGAACCCCGAAATGATCCAGGGCCTGCGCTCGTAATAGATCGAAATCAGTGCCCGGAGAGCCGGTCTTTGGCCTCCAATCCGGACGCCCCGAGAGCGGTACGTTCGGCGGATAACTCATCAGATCCATGCGATCGAGTTCGCGCAGGACGCGCATTTCGCGCCAATACGCACTTAGGTATGGAGTCAGTGCGGCGGTGTTGGGTACCGCTGGATGGATGTCGCAGTCGATCGCGCCGAGGTAAGGACTGCTCACGATGCCTCAGTATAGACGCGAGTAAATCGAGTGCGCAAGCCAGCCCCGGCTGCTTCGACTCGGATTCAGGGCGGCTGATCTGGAACTCAAAGCAAGGTATATTGTCACCGGTCAGGATTTCTCGAGCCGTGAATGCAGTAAGAGAAACTGGGAGTCTTGCATGGAATTGCAGAACATCCGGTGGGCCACGACCCCGGATCTGGATATCGCCTACGAGGAATGGGGACACGGCAACAAGGAAGTCGTGATTTTGCTGCACGGGTTCCCGGATGACCCGCGCGCTTGGGATGCGGTCGCAAGCACGCTCTCAAGTGCCGGTTGCAGAGTGATCGTTCCCTACCTCCGTGGTTTTGGGCCCACCCGCTTTCGCCGCGCCGATACGATGCGTTCGGGCCAGCAGGCGGCGATAGGCCAGGATCTCCTTGATTTGATGGATGCGCTTGGGCTCGCACAGGCCACTCTGGTAGGGTACGACTGGGGTGGCCGGGCAGCCTGCGTGGCAGCAGTGCTGAGGCCGGGGCGCGTGCGTGCGCTGGTTGCGATCAACGGGTATACGATCCAGAACATCCAGCTTTCTGCGCGACCCGCCCATCCACAGATCGAACTGCAGTTCTGGTATCAATGGTATTTCCAGACCGAGCGTGGCCAATTGGGCCTGCAGACCTATCGAGATGAACTTTGCGCGTTGTTGTGGAGCCTGTGGTCTCCGAACTGGAAATATACGCCCGAAACTCTGGAACGGACCGCTGCCTCGTTCGACAATCCCGATTTCGTAGAAGTGGTGATCCACTCCTATCGCCATCGCTGCGGCGCCGCGCCGGGCGCGCCCTCGCTCGAGACACTCGAACAGAGATTAATGGATCAACCGAGCATTTCGGTACCCACGATCGTTCTGCTCGGAGAGGCGGATCCGCTCCGCCCACCAAGCCGGGCAAACGATTCTTCGCATTTCAAGCGATTCTACGAACAAACTGTCGTGCCGTTTGCAGGCCATTTCGTTCCCCGCGAAGCGCCAGACGCAGTCTGCGCCGCAGTCTTAAAGCTCTTGCGAGTGGAAAGTGCCGGCTGATTACCCCTGGGGTTATTAAAGTTCATCGGGCAGGTACGGATCGCTCCGAAAAAGCAGTCTCCAAGTAAGCGTAGGGCTCAGCCTTTCGTCTTGGGCTTTGGGGCCGGTTCTGGAGCGAACCCTTATCGTGAGACCGTGCCTGAAGGTAACACTCCCAAATCGCGTTTCAGTGCATCTCAAGGTCTGAATACTCAGGGTGTTCCTCTACGTATCGCCGTACCGACGGACAGACAATATCCACTTTGAGGTTGTGCTGTCGCGCCCACTGAAGGGCGTTCTCCGCCAGAGCTGACGCGAGACCCAAATGCCGCAACTTTTCAGGAACTTCGGTGTGGATCAACTCCAGGATGTTTCCCGTTAAGCTGTACTCCAAATAAGCAGTTTGCCCGCTCTGCTCGATTTCGAACCGGCCGGTCGTTATTTTCTGCAATTGTTGAGGTTTCCGTTGAAAGATCTTCCACACCGCGATTAGATCCTTTCTTGGTTAGACCGCCTGTTGATGGCGGCCAGCCATCGCACAAAGGGCGTTGTCCGTTGCGATAGATGAAGCGAGCCTAACCTAGTCTGCGTGAAACCTTCAATCCATCGAAGTTACGGCGCTGTTTGCGGTAGTACGAAGAACCTTCACATCGCGCATTGGCTCGACGGGGTTATTGCCAAGGCCGTCGCCGATGTACATGCATGCATGACGTCGAACTGTTCGCTGAGGCGGTTAAACATCGGGTTGAGGCACCGAATCGACTGCAGAATTCTATAGTGGATTTCACGCGGGATGGAATGACTAGAATCACGCCCGGAAGATGCCCTGCAATACAACATCGCGGGTCGCAGCTTGGCGAAATCATGAGAGAATCCGGCCAAGAACAGACGGATGCAACTTGACCGCCGCTGAGGGCAACTAGCGCCGGAATGACCAACATGACCCCAAGAACAAAAGGCTTTCCGCTCCCGAGTTCGTTGAAGGTGGTGGCGGGCACCGAATCGGCACAGGCCTCCTTTCCCTACTACATGCAATTCAGCAAGGAAGACGACGAACGGTTCTGGTTCTACAACTCTATGCACTTTCCCGAGCCGATGTGTGTCTTCGACATGATCACCGCCGAGGCTGCCTATTGCGCCTTGGGCTCTGCAAACACTCGAGTACACTCGCTACCCACAACCTTGGGTATCGATTGCCGGATTATCAACGGTCGCGTATATATCGGCGGCAACGCAGTGACGGATCCTGCTGAGATTGCCAGACGCACCGAAGAGTTTCAACGTCGCGCCTTCTACTACTATGCCAACTGGGAGCGGCTCTTCGCTCACTGGAAAGACAAGATGATGGGTCTTATTCGGGAAGCCCAGGCGCTACCGAAGCTGGAGCTTCCGGAATTCGAGCCGCTGGAACACGTTCATGCCGGTCGCGGTATCGCCTCAAACCACTACATTCTGGACACGTATCAGAAAACGCTTGAGGGCTATTTTCGGATGTGGCAGCACCATTTCGAATTTCTCCTGCTCGGATACGGGGCCTACCTGACTTTCTTTGATTTCTGCAAGAAGGCTTTCCCGGAGATCAGTGATCAGACGGTAGCGCGCATGGTGGCGGGGATGGAGGCGGATATCTTTCGTCCGGATGACGAACTCAGGCGCTTGGCCAAATGCGCGATCGAACTCGGCGTCGATGGCCAATTCCGCGAAGGCACTCCGCCCGGCGAAGTCATCAAGGCGCTGGAGCGATCAGGCGATCCGGGCTTGGCATGGCTCAAGGAGCTTGCGGTGTCACGAGATCCCTGGTTCAACGTCAATGTTGGTGATGGCTTTTACCACAACCACCGCTCCTGGAACGACGATCTTTCGATGCCTTTTGCCGCCTTGCCGGGCTACATCGCAAATGCGAAGAATGGCGAGCGTCTGGAACGTCAAACCGACAAACTCGTAGCCGAGCGCAAGCAGCTGATCGCGGACTATCGAGAGCTGCTGGAAACGGAGGATGAACGCGCCGCCTACGACCAGATGATCGAGCTCGCGCACCGCGTCTTCCCCTATGTCGAGGGGCACAAATTCTATTGTGAGCACTGGTACACAAATCTGTTTTTTAACAAGATTCGGGAGTTCGGCGGCCTGCTCGCCGATCGCGGTTTCTTCCCCGATACCGAGGACGTATTTCAGCTGAGCCATTACGAGCTGGAGGCGGCGCTGGTCGATCTGATGACTTCCTGGTCGAATGGGTCTCCTCCGCGCGGTATGTCGCACTGGCCCGCGATTGTTCGAGAGCGCAAGGCGGCCATCGCCGAGTGGGCCAAGTACCCCACCCCGCCGGCACTCGGACCGGTCCCCGACATCATTGATGATCCCGCGATCGTAATGCTATGGGGCATCACCCGCGAAAATCTCGATTCTTGGCTCGCGACAGGCGAGAAGCCGGACTCCAACGAAATCAAGGGTTTCGCAGCCTCGAACGGCGTGGTAGAGGGTATCGCCCGCGTCGTGAAGTCGGCCGACGAGATTGGTCGCTTGCGCAAAGGTGACATCCTCGTCTGCCAGATCACCAATCCGAGCTGGGCTCCCGTTTTTCAGAACATCTCGGCAGCAGTGTCTGACATCGGCGGCTCGATGAGCCACGCGGCCATCGTGGCGCGAGAGTATGGCTTGCCAGCTGTGGTGGGCACCGGCACTGGCACTCAGAAGATTAAGGACGGCCAGCGTATCCGGGTCGACGGCGGCCGGGGCGTAGTAACCCTTCTCGAGTAGAATAGAATCCCGTGCACTCTTCAGAGATCATTGCCTGGTTTGCTGACATCGGTCTTTCTGACCGTCCGACTGTCGGGGGTAAAGGCGGATCGCTCGGCGAAATGACCCGGGCGAGCATTCCGGTACCGCCCGGGTTCGTTGTACGGACAGCTGCATTTGAACGATTTCTAGGCACGCTCGAAAAGGAAGAGCAAATCCGCCCGAAGGTGGAAGCTCTTGGCAGTGATCAGCTCGAAGAGATCACCGCACTTTCCAAAACCCTGCGCGCACGTTTGGAAAGTTCGCCGTTGCCGGACGATGTTCGATCAGAACTCCTTGCAGCACACACCGAGCTTTGTGGCGCAGGCCCTGGCTCGCCGGTGGCAGTGCGCTCCTCGGCCACGACTGAGGACGCCGAAGACGCCAGTTTCGCGGGTCTGCAGGACACCTACCTGTGGGTGAAGGACGCGCAGTCTACATTGAAGTACGTGCGTTCCTGTTGGGCCAGTCTTTATTCCGTTCCTTCGATCGCGTATCGCCGCAAGCACGGTCTGCCCGAGAGCGGTGTGGCCATGGCCGTGGTGATTCAGCGGATGGTCAACGCGCGAACGGCGGGTGTGATGTTCACGCGCAGCCCGCTAACGGGCGACCGTTCGGTGGTCACGATCGAAGGCTCATGGGGCCTGGGCTCCGCCGTCGTGGGCGGCGAAGTTACGCCTGACCGCTTCGTAATCGCCAAGATCACCGGTGAAATCTCCGTGCGCGACATTTCCGATAAGCATATTCAACACTTGCCTGCGCCGAATGGCGGAGTCGCCGACGTCGAGACTCCAGAGCATCTCCGACGGGCGCCTTGCCTTAGCGACGCCGAGATCATCGCGCTGAGGGACATCGCCCGCCGTGTCGAGCGCCACTACGGCCGGCCACAGGACATCGAGTGGGCAATCGATCAGTCTGGCGACATCGTGCTGCTGCAGAGCCGGCCAGAGACGGTTTGGTCCTCCAAGGACCGGGCGCCTGTCGCGAAACCTGCGGAGAATCCTCTCCAACACGTCATGAAAATCTTCGGGGGCCGCCGGTGACTCTCTCAGCCAAAGACGTGGCGGAGATCATGCGGCTGCTCGAACAATCCAGTTTCGACAGCCTCTCGATTGAAATCGATGGCGTGAAGTTGAACTTACAACGCGGCTCAACAGCGCCGGTCCAACGAGCCGTTGCTCAGGCCCCCTCAGCCGGGTCGCAGCAGCCGGTGCAGGCAGCTCCGCCAAAAGCCAAACCACCGTCGGAGCCGGGTCTGTCGGAAGTTGCCTCGCCTCTGCTCGGGATTTTCTATCGTGCGCCCAAGCCTGGCGAACCGCCTTTCGTCGAGGTAGGCTCGAAAGTCGAACAGGACACGGTGATCGGCATCATCGAGGTGATGAAGCTGATGAACTCGGTTTGCGCCGGAGTAAGAGGGGAAGTGGTCGAGATATTGGCGGACAACGCGGCGCTTGTCGAGTTCGACGAGATTCTCGTGCGTGTTCGCCCCGGACCCTAGCGATGGCCATCCGCCGCATACTCATCGCCAATCGTGGCGAAATAGCCCTTCGCGTGATCCGCACTTGCAGGACGCTGGCCATTGAAACCGTGCTCGCCGCATCCAAGGCGGATTTGGATTCCCTCCCTGCTCGGCTCGCGGACCGCACCCTGTGCATCGGCCCTGCCCGGCCCTCTGATAGCTATCTCCGACAGGACACCATCGTCCAGGCGGCGCTGGGCGTGAAGGCGGATGCCATACATCCAGGCTATGGATTTCTTTCCGAGCGCGCGGTTCTCGCCGGGCTCTGCGAGCAAGAAGGAGTGATTTTTATCGGCCCAACAGCGGCCCAAATCGAAGCTGTTGGCGATAAGCTCCGCGCGCGCGCCGAAGCTGAAGCTGCCGGCGTGCCAACCGCTCCCGGCGGTGCCGTCGACAACGTGCGCGAGGCCATGGTCCTCGGACGGAAAATTGGGCCGCCGCTGCTGATCAAGGCAGTTGGCGGAGGCGGTGGTCGCGGCATGAAGCGAGTTGATCGTTTGGAGGACATCCCTTCGGCCATGGAACTTGCCGAGGCCGAGGCAGGAGCTGCGTTCGGCGATGCGCGCGTATACCTCGAGCGACTCGTGGAACGCGGTCGCCACGTGGAAGTCCAGGTCCTCGGAGACGGGAATGGTCGCGTGGTTCATCTCGGTGAGCGCGACTGTTCTGTACAGCGCCGTTATCAGAAGCTGATCGAGGAAACACCCGCTCCCGGCCTTTCTGCGGACTTTCGTGCGCGCCTCCATTCCGCGGCGGTTCAGTTTGCCGCGAGACTCTCCTACCGCAGCGCGGGCACAGTCGAATTCCTGGTTGATCTGGAGCGCGATTCCTTCTACTTCCTCGAAATGAACGCCCGAATTCAAGTGGAGCACCCTGTCACCGAAGCTGTGACCGGCACAGACTTGGTGGCCGAGCAGATCGCCATCGCCGACGGTTGCGGTCTGCGTTTGAAACAAGATGAAATCGGACCGAAGGGCTGCGCAATCGAGTGCCGGATCAATGCCGAAGATCCGGCGCGCGACTTTCAACCGAGCCCCGGCACGGTCCGGACCGCCGTCTGGCCCTCAGGCGAAGGCGTGCGCGTCGATACTCACATTGTTTCCGGTTCCCGAATTCAGCCTTATTACGATTCTCTGATGGGGAAAATTATTGTTCATGCCACCGATCGCCCCGCAGCCCTCAAACGGATGCGGGGCGCACTCGCGGCAACTCGCATCGAGGGTGTGGCCACAAATCTCGCGTTCCTCTCAGGCGTCTTTACCGATCCGGAGTTTGAAACAGGCGGTGTCGACACGTCCTATCTTCCGCGTTTCCTCGACAGGCGGCGCCTGGCGCAGGAGGTTCGTGCGCATGGCTAACGTTCAAATCGTCGAGACTTCACTTCGTGACGGCAACCAGTGCCTGTGGTCTGCGCTTGGCGTCGATACGGCCAGGAGCTTGACCATCGCGCCCGTAATGGACCGCGTGGGTTTCAAAGCCATCGACTTCACCACGTCGACACACATGGGTGTTGCCGTCCGTTTCAAGAAGGAAGATCCCTGGGAACGAATTCGCCTCATGGCCAAAGCCATGCCGAAGACGCCTTTGCAGTTCCTTTCCACGGGATTCCGTTTTATTTCCTGGGAAACGGCTAGTCCCGAGTTCATGGCGCTGGCATTCAAAACCCTCATCGACAATGGGATGCGCCGGTTCGCATTGGCTGATCCTATGAACGACGCCGATTCAAACGTCGCCTGCGCGCGCATGATTAAAGCGGCCGGGGGCAAGTACGTGATCGGCGCTTTGGTCTTTACGCTGAGTCCGATTCACGACGACGCCCACTACGTCGATCGAGCTAAAACGCTTGCCGCGAGCCCCGACGTCGACGCTGTGTACATCAAGGATCCCGGCGGGCTGTTGACGCCCCTGCGCGCTCGCACGCTCATCCCGGCGATCAAGGCCGTCATCGGCGATAAGCCGCTCGAGCTACATTCGCACTGCACGATCGGCATCGGCGAGTTGGCTTATATGGATGCCCCCCTGTGGGGTGTCAGCGCCGTCCAATGCGCCTCAGGCGCAGTTGCGGATGGCATTTCTAATCCTCCCTCCGAGCGCGTCGTTTCGAACCTTCGGGCGCTCGGGCATCAGGTGGACATCGACGACCAGGCGCTTGCTGAAGTAGGCCGCTACTTCACGCGCCTTGCCCAAGCCGAAGGTCTCCCCGTCGGCCGCCCGCAGGCCTTCGACGCCAGCTATCTCCGTCACCAATTGCCGGGCGGCACGATTGGCACGATGCGCCGCCACCTCGCCGAAACCAGGGTCTCCCATCTGGAAGGTGCCGTAATAGAGGAATTGGACCGGGTGCGCCAGGAGCTTGGCTGGCCGATTGTAATGACTCCTTTTGCGCAGATGTTGATTACGCAGGCGGTGCTGAACGTCACCGGAAAACAGCGCTACGCCACCATTCCGGACGAAATCATCCGCTACGCGCTCGGAAAATTCGGCCGTCCCAATATCCCAATCGCGCCAGACGTGATGGATCGCATTGAATCTCTTTCACGCACACGCGAGCTGCGCGAACAGCCGGGTATGCCGCCTCTGCGCGAGATGCGCCGCCGCATCGGCCCGGAACTCAGCGATGAGGAATTTCTCCTTCGGGCCACGATGCCCACGGGTCAAGTCGACGCGATGAAAGCGGCGGGTCCTGCGCAACTCTCCTACGATCCGGATATGGCTCCGGTGATGAGCTTGATTCGTCAACTCACTACCCTTCGCGACATCGCTTATCTGTCGATTGAGAAGAGCGGTTTCAAACTTGAGTTGCGCGGTCCGACTGCCCCGGTGGAGGCGTAAGCATGGGTTCCCGCAACAACCATTGGAGGGAACGCTTGGGGCCTGTCGAAGGCTTTATGTTCGATCTCGACGGCACGCTGATCCTCAGCGACCGTTCGCTCGGTGGCTATCGCTTGCTGCCCGGCGCCGTCGAAGTGCTTCAAAAGCTGCAAGCTCGCGGCACGCCGTTCGTCGTGCTGACAAACGGCACCGCGTACCCGGTGGCCGAGCAGGCACCGAAGCTCCGCGCCCTGGGCTTGCCCGTTTCTGACGACGCTTTACTCACTCCCAATACTGTTACTGCCGACCTGATGCCGAAGCGTGGCGTCAAGCGTGCTCTCGTGCTGGGTGTGCCCGGAGTCGGCCAGCCGCTGGCCGAGGTCGGGATCGACACGGTCTTCCCCGGCCAGGATCGCGCGGACGATGTCCAAGCTGTTTATATCGGCTGGCACCCAGATTGCGTCATGAAGGATATTGAAGCGGCCTGCAAAGCGATCTGGAATGGCGCCGAGCTTTACGTAGCGTCGGACGTGCCTTTCTTCGCCACGTCCAGCGGCAAGACGATGGGCTATTCGCACGCCATTACTGCCGCTGTGCGCAAGATCACTGGCGCGCCGATGATCCTCACCGGCAAGCCTTCGCTGCACGCACTGAGGCTGGTTGCAAAACGACTCGGAATCCCTATGCGCAGGGTCGGCGTCGTCGGTGATGATCCATTGGTGGAAATGATTATGTGCCGGCGCGGCGGAGCAATGGGCTTCGGCGTTACGACCGGTTTCACAACTGCAGAGGACTGGGCCGCGCAGCCCCTCACCCGCCGCCCGCATCGGGTCGTGCGCGACCTCGGTGAAATACTGGAGATGGCTGTCTCCAAGTGACGCGTGGACTTCACTGTTCGGTAGTGCGAACCAATCCGAATTCGAACACGTCGTCCAGGCGCCCTAGTGGAGCGACTCGAAGACGCTGAACCGGTGCTCGAGTTCCCACTGTTGCCGCGCTCGGTCGCTTGATTGAAGAAATGCAGCGCACGCCTGCGATTGCTTTTCAGCGCCTCGCCCGTCCGCAGCGCACTCCGAAACCGGATGATCGAATCGATCCGGTTCCTTCCATAAACTTGCGCCTGGCAGAAAGCTGTGCTCGATGCTGGCGCGGACCATCTGTTTCAGTTCCGGATATGTGAATCCATAGGTCTCGACGGCTCGGACGTACTCGTGCGTCAAATCAATTCGGGATACCCCTTCATCGTCGGTTGAAAGCGCAACGGGAACGCCGAATTTGCCATAGAGCGGCAGCGGATGCTCCGCGCCGGTTACACCTAGGATCACATCATTGCTCGTGAGGTTGATCTCAACCATCACGTGTTTTGCAGCCATCTCTTTTAGCAGCTCGTAGGGGCGATCCTCCTGCATGACGTCAACTCCGTGGCCGATTCTCTCGGCGGAGGCTTGCTCGACGGCAAGTCGGATATGGCAGCAAAGCCCGTCAGGCGGCACGAGTTCCGGCGAAAGTTCGCCTGCGTGCAAACTGATGTGGGTTCTCGGATACAGCCCGTGCAAAAAGCCGACCATTTTCATGTGCAGCCTGTAATCGGACATGGCCACATGGTCGTCCTCGGGCTGCACATAATTGATTCCGACGATCCGCGGATCCACTGCTCCTGCCTCAAAGCCAAGCAGCGTCTGCGCGAACACTTGCGCTGGCGGAAAAGCGCGAAGCACTTGATAGATGTATCTGATCTGGACGCTGCAGCCCGCCGATTCACTCGCCTCACCACAGTGCTCGTTCTGCCGGCGAAGCGCTTCGGCTTGGTCCAGATACCCGCGAACGACCGCGACGTCATCACGCAATCCCTTGGCGAGGAGCTGTTCTCGAAATGCGTTGAAGTCGCTATCGTCGCGCCATCCAAGCTGCTTCGCGATTGCCGCCGTGCGGTCGAACGGGGGCGTGACCATCAGTTCCAGGTATTGCTCGTTCTGCGCAGCAGCGCGGCTGGCCACTTCGTCCAGCCACTCGCCCGTGTGGCGCACGTTTACGCCGCCAAACCGCGGAAAAGAGTCAAAGAAGTGATCGTGCCCAGTCACGCCTGTGGTGGGCACGAAGCCGCGCATCGAAAATGCGTCCACGAGCGCGTCGAACAGGTGCTGATCGCTGAAGGCCTGCGTTGCCGGAACGTCTCCCTTCTTGCAGGAAGCGCCTGCGCCAGATGCAGGCGGCACCAATGACAGCGCCGCCGTGTTCACGCAGAGTTTGTCTTCGGCGCCGGCCCTGATCCATGACTCGGCATACACGGCGCCTGAGAGATGAACGTGTAGGTCGCCGCCCTTTGGCATGCCAACCAGAAAGGCCCGAAGATCCAACGGATCTGCCCTGGACACGTCAAACGCCCGGGCAGTACGCTCCTGAGCAGTCCCGCCCTTTGGGTGAGAGCCCGGTTGAGAACATCCTGCCCACGCAAACATGAAAACGATGGCGCTGAAGCAGAACCCGAGCCGCCCGGCTATCTGCATGTGCGCGATTCCACGAGGGTCGTGAACATTTGCCGTACATTCTAAACTCGCGGCGCGCACAAACACAATTTCTCAATCCGTGCCGTGAGGTAGACTCTTACCCGTGATTTACGGATTTCATGCTCCACGCTGGACTCGACGACCGCATGTTTAGGATCGCCAAAGGCGCCGGCCTGCTCCTTGCTGCCGCGGGCCTGCTTGCCGCCGCGAAGAGTCCCCAACTGGCCCATCCGGCGTCCCCGATCCCGGTCAAAGTCGTGGTTGTCACGATGTTTGAACGCGGCGAGGATACTGGCGACGCTCCAGGCGAATATCAGTTGTGGGTCGAGCGCGAACATCTGGATCGCGTGATCCCGGTGCCCGCCGGGTTTCACCACGTCCGCATGAATGACGACGGCGTGCTCGGCATGCTGACTGGTGTGGGCACTGCACGAGCCGCCGCGTCGGTGATGGCTCTTGGTCTTGACCCCCGCTTCGATTTTTCCGAGGCGTATTGGATCGTGGCTGGAATCGGCGGAGGGGATCCGGCGGATGTTTCACTTGGGTCGGCTGTCTGGGCCGATCGGGTGGTCGACAGCGACCTCGCCTACGAGATCGATGGGCGCGAAATTCCCAAGGACTGGCCGACCGGTTACGTCCCGCTGAACCGGGCGACACCCTACGAACAGCCTGCCCGCAGCGGCGTTGACGGCGAGATGTACACGCTGAATCCTCAGCTTGTGGGCTGGGCGTTTCAGCTCACAAAAGACACGCCCCTTTCTGACTCCGAAACGATGCGCAACTGGCGGGCCAGCTACGTCGGGTTTCCCAACGCTATGAGGCCACCGTTTGTCGCGCGAGGCGATGTGCTGTCCGGGAGCACGTTTTGGCACGGTACGCTCATGGACGCCTGGGCAAACGCATGGGTCGCCTACTTCAGCGGCGGCAAGGGAAATTTTATGGCTTCGGCCATGGAGGACACCGGTACGATGCAAGCTCTGACGTTGCTCGGTCAGGCCGGCCGCGTGGACATCCATCGAGTACTCGTGCTGCGCACCATCAGCAATTACGTTCGCGAGGCGCCCGGAACGACTCCGGCTGACAGCCTGAAACAAATGGCAACCGGGAACTATCCGGCCTTCCTGCCTTCGCTCGAAGCGGCGGAAACTGTGGGCGATAAAGTCGTACGCGACATTGTCGAGCACTGGGCGGAGCGCAAATCCACGATTCCCGGAACTCCGTGAGGACCGATCGAGAATGAATTCCGGACACGATTTTTCTCAAATGCTCTCGGTAGCGCTCGAACAAGCCCGCAAGGGCCTCGCTGAAGGTGGCATCCCGGTTGGCGCGGCAATCTTCAACGCGAGTGGCGAGCTTGTGGGCGCAGGGCACAACCGCCGTGTGCAAAATGGCGATCCCTCAATGCATGGTGAGACCGATGCATTCCGCAACGCGGGCCGCCAGCGCAGCTATCGCGACTTGATAATGGTCACGACGCTCGCGCCGTGCTGGTATTGCAGCGGACTTCTCCGGCAATTTGGATTTGGGACTTTGGTCGTCGGCGAGAGTCGTAATTTTCAGGGTGGTCTCGACTGGCTGCGCTCACTCGGCGTCCGGGTGATTGATCTGGATTCCCAGGAGTGTGCAACGTTGATGGCGGACTATATTCGCCTTCACCCTGAAATATGGAATGAGGATATCGGAGAAGTTTAGAAGCCGAGATCAGGCTGGTAGGGTGGGTCGGACCGCGGGTTGGCCGCAAGGCGCGCTAACGGGAAATTTCCATGGTGAAGAACAAGACACATTTTGAACGGGTAATCTGGATCGTTCTGGATAGCGTAGGAATCGGGGAACTCCCGGACGCCGGTGACTACGGCGACGTGGGACGCGACACGCTCGGCCACGTCACTCGCTCGCGTCCGCTCCGTCTCACCAATCTCGTCCGCCTGGGACTTGCGAACATCAAACCGCTGGAATACCTTTCGCCGCCTCGGAACCCGATCGGGAATTTTGGCAAAGGCACAACCGTTTCGCCGGGCAAGGACACCACCACCGGCCACTGGGAAATGGCTGGCATCTGGCTCGACCAGGCTTTCCCGGTCTATCCCCACGGTTTTCCGCCCGCTCTGATCCAGGAATTTGAACGGCGTATCGGCCGGCAGACGCTTGGCAACAAACCTGCCTCTGGCACCGAGATCATCAAGGAGCTCGGCGAAGAGCACGTACGCACGGGTTTTCCCATTGTCTATACGTCTGGCGACAGCGTTTTCCAAATCGCGGCCCATGAAGATGTAATCCCGATTGCTGAGCTATACCGCATGTGCGAGATTGCGCGCGCGCTGCTTGATGGGCCGAACCGCGTCGGGCGCGTAATCGCCCGCCCGTTCACCGGTCTCTCTGGAAGTTTTCGGCGCACCGAGCGGCGCCACGACTACGCCGTCGAGCCGCCGCGCCCCATGCTCCTCGATGTGCTCGCCGACCAGGGTATTCCGGTATTTGGCGTTGGCAAGATCCACGATATCTACAACGGACGCGGGGTGGGCAATTACGTGACGACGAAGAACAACTCCGATGGTATGGCCAAGCTCGCTGAAGCTCTCCTGCGGCAATCGGGTGGCCTGATCTTCGCGAACCTGGTTGATTTCGACATGCTATACGGCCACCGCAAGGACGTGGAGGGTTTTGCGCGTTCGCTTGAAGAATTCGATGTCTTGCTCGGTCCGCTGGTCTCGTCCTTGCGCCCGTCCGACCTTCTTCTGATCACTGCCGATCACGGCTGCGATCCAGATCCCGTAAATCCGACCACCGATCATTCGCGCGAGTACGTTCCGATTCTTGCCTACCGTCCCGGCTCACCTGGCGGCGCGAATCTCGGCATCCGTTCCACGCTTGCGGACATGGGCCAAACGATCGCTGACAATTTTGGCGCCTCGATCCCGCACGGCACCAGCTTTCTGCAAGGCATTTGACCTGGCACTTCAGCTGGGCGCACCCTCGACGTCCCTCGCGATGGCAGGAATCACCGCTCGAAGCAACGAAATGAATTGTCCTTTCACCCTGTCGCCGGTTTCCATCACTTCAGCGTGGGTCAGCGGCTGATCCAGGATTCCGGCGGCCATGTTCGTCACGCACGAAATTCCCAAAACGCGGATTCCCATGTGGCGGGCGACGATCACTTCGAACGCCGTGGACATTCCGACCAGGTCCGCGCCGATAGTTTTGAGATAGCGGATCTCCGCAGGGGTTTCAAAGCTTGGCCCGCACAGGGCCGCGTAAACTCCTTCGTGGACCTGAAGGCCGATTTGCTTCGCCTCGCGGAGCGCGATTTCGCGATACGCCCGCCCATAGGCCTGCGACATGTCCGGGAATCGAGGTCCCCAACGCTCGTCGTTTGGACCAATCAAAGGGTTGGTGCCCTGCAGATTGATGTGGTCGCGGAGTACCACGAGCGCGCCCTGGCTGTAGTCGCGATTGATCGCACCGGCTGCGTTGGTCAGGATTACCGCCTGGATGCCAAGACGTCCGAGCACACGCATTGGAAACACGACTTCCTTGGGGGAATACCCCTCGTACAGGTGTACGCGTCCCTGCATCACGGCCATCGGCACGCCGGCGCCTGTCCCGATTACAAGCTGGCCGCTGTGGCCCTGGACTGTCGAGCGAGGGAAACCCGGAATTGCGTCGAAGGGGATGCGCTTCGCAGCGGAAAGTTCGTCGGCGAATGCGCCCAGTCCCGAGCCGAGCACCACTGCAACTCGCGGCCGCGACTTGGTTTTCGACTGGATGAATTTCGCCGCCCGCGAGGCGCGTGCAAATTCCTCGCCGCCCACCGCGGAGCGATTCGCGCTTTCCGATTTGGGGTGCGAAGGGCTCATCGCAGCATAATTCCGACCAGCGACGCCGACATCAGATTCGCCATGGTTCCGGCGAGCATCGCGCGGATACCGAGACGCGCCAGTTCGCCGCGCTTGTTGGGCGCAAGCGCTCCAATTCCGCCGATTTGGATGCCGATGGAACTAAAGTTTGCGAAGCCACAGAGCGCGAAGGTGGCGATCGTAAACGACCGGGGATCAAGTGTGCCCTGCATCGGACCGAGCCGCTGAAATGCCACGAGTTCGTTTGTCACCATGCGCAATCCCAGCAGATTGCCGACCGTCGAACAGTCGTGCCAGGGAACTCCGGCGAGCCACGCGATCGGAGCAAAGACCCAGCCGAAAATCTCCTCCAGACTTGAGGGAAACCAAGTCACATGATGCGAGGCCAGCACGTTGTGTACACCGCCAAAACAAGCGTCCACGAGATATATCAAAGCGATGAAAGAAATCAGCATGGCCGCGACGTTGAGCGCCAGATGCAGACCATCCACAGTCCCTCGGGCAAGCGCACCGAGCGCGTTTGTGTCACGTTCCATTTCCGCCATTTCCACGCGGCCTGCCGTCAACGGGCGTTCTGTTTCCGGCACAATCATCTTGGCGATCAGAATCGTGCCGGGCGCGGTCATGATCACGGCGGCGAGCAAGTGTTCGGCTTTGATTCCGTAAGCCATGTAGGCGCCCATCAGGCTGCCGGAAACGTGGGCCATGCCGCTGGTCATGATGGTCATTAATTCGGACTGGGTGACTTCCGGCAAGAACGGGCGAATCGTGAGGGGTGCTTCGGTCTGGCCCATGAAGATGCTGGCTGCCACGTTGAGCGATTCCGCGCCACTGGCGCCCATGAGACGGGTCATCACGCGCGCCGTCGCTTTCACAATCACCTGCATGATCCCGTAGTAATAGAGCAGAGCAAAAAACGCAGCGATGAAAATGATGATCGGAAGCGCCTGGAACGCAAAGATGAAGCCGCGGGGCGAGTCCTTCTGTCCCAGTTCGCCAAAGACAAACGAGGAACCGAAGTAGGAAAAGTCCAGGAGCCACTTGGCACCGGCGCCGAGTTTGCTGAACGCCCATTGGCCCCATGTCCAGCGCATCACGAGAAAGGCCAGAACGATTTGCAGCCCGAGGCCCCAGGCAACGGTCTTGTAGCGGATCGCGCGACGGTTGTTCGATATCAGGAACGCCATGCCGAGAACAAACAGTATGCCCAGAACTCCGATGAAGCGGTGCATTCCAGCGCTCTCCTTGACTGCAAATCATCAGACGACGGAATCGAAGGCTTGACCCCGGAGCCGCCTAAACAGGCGGCGATTCGATGAGCGAGGCCGCAACCTTGCGCTGATACTCGTGCGCTTTGGCGAGGATGGCCGGCTTGTCCATCGTCATCATCACGCGTACTTCCATCACAATTTTCCCAGCGATCACAACCGTCAGCACGTCGTGGGCATTCAGTGCGTACACCAGCTGCGAATAGACGTTATACATCGGCGTCGAATGCGTTGCGCCGGTGCCGATCAGCACCACGTCTGCCTGCTTCCCGACTTCGAGTGAGCCGATTTGTTTGTCCAGGTGCAGGGCACGCGCGCCGCCGATGGTGGCCATCTCGACGACCTGCCGAGCGGGGAGCGCTCGCGGATCCATGCGCGTGACTTTCTGCAGTTTCGCCGCGACGTTCATCTCCTGAAACAGGTCCTGGTTGTTGTTGCTCGCCGCGCTGTCTGTCGCAAGCCCCACCGGAACGCCCGCCGCGAGCAAATCAACGACAGGCATTACGCCCGAAGCCAGCTTCATGTTGCTCGAGGGATTGTGGACCGTCCCAACACCGCGCCTTAGAAGCGTCGCGATGTCCGTCGCGTCCACCCACACGCAGTGGGCGCCCACGACGTCGGCACCGAGCAGCCCGATCCGTTCCAGATACTCGACCGGAGAGCCGCCATGCTTTGCGCGACTCTGTTCGCTTTCAAAGGGCGCCTCGGCGATGTGCATCAGGATCGGTGCCCCGGTCGCGCGCGCCAGCGCCGCCGTGCTTTTTAGAGTCTCTGTTGAAAGCGTATAAATCGAATGCGGCGCGACGGCAGGCGTGATGAGCGGGTCGCCTTGCCAGCGCTCGATGTATTTCTGGGTGTAGGCCAGGGCCGCGGCCGGCGTCTTGTGATCGGGCGCCGCGAAATCCAGGATCGTTTCGCCGAGCACGCCGCGCATGCCGGCTTCCTTGGTGACCCGCGCGACGACGTCCTCGAAGTAGTACATGTCCGCGTACGTCGTCACCCCGCCTCGGAGCATTTCCAGAACGCCCAGCCGGGTGCCCCAGAACACGAAATCCTCCGTCACATTCCGTGCTTCGGCGGGAAAGATATACCGCTGCAGCCAGTCATCGAGGGAATGATCTTCGGCGACACCACGGAAAAGGCTCATGGCGGCGTGCGCATGACCGTTGATCATTCCTGGCAACACCAGCGTACCGCGCGCATCGATCGTCTTTGTCGCGCCGCGCGCCTTCGTCTCAAGATCGGCTCGTTTGCCGATCTCGGTGATCAGGTCGCCTTCGATTCCAACCGCACCATCCTCGATCACGCAAAACGCCGCGTCCATGGTGACCACCGTGCCGCCGCTGATGAACAGATCCAAGTCGTCCCCTTGCGGACCGTTATTTCGGTGCCAGAAACTGCAGAGTGTACCCCGTGCCGGGATCAAACGGTTTGTCGATAACCTTCAGGTCCAACAGCTGAGCGTAGATGGTGTTCCAGCGCTCCGCATCCATCTGGCCCAGTTGTGCACCGCTCGGGTCGTCGCCGGTAATGAAGTGCCCGTCCCGAAGCGCGCGCCACGTAAATTCCATCCACTGTGCATTCAGTGCGGGATTGAGCGTAGCGATCATGTCGTGGGCGACCTTGGGGTCTGAAAGATAGTCTCGCCAGCCCTTCAGCGATGCGCGCACAAATTTCGCGACGACCTCGGGATGTTGCGCCATGAAATCCCGGGTCGTGCATATTACGCGATACGGGCTGTAGCCTGCGTCGCTGGTCAGCAGTACGCGCGTTTCAATTCCCGCCTGCTGCGCGAAAAACGGCTCGGAAGTGGCGAAGGCTTGCTGCACGTAGTTGGGATCGGCCACGAAGTTCGCGACATTCATCATCGCCGGCACTTCATGGACATTGGTGAGCCGATAGCGCTTGGAAATATACTCCCACCACGTGGAGCCCGTTTTGACCGCTACGGTATGCCCGTTGAGATCAGCGAAAGAATGAATCGGCGAGTCCTTCCGCACCATGACACCCTGCGGATCGCGCTGCATCGTCGCGACCACGGCGATCAGCGGTTCGCCGTCCGCGATCGCTTCCAGGACCCTGTCGGATGAACTCATCCCGAACTGCGCCGCGCCGACAGACACCTGTTGCTCGACGGTGACGTAGGGCCCGCCGGGCTGAATCGCGAGATCCAGACCTTCATCCCGGTAGTAACCTTTTGCCAGAGCTGTGTAGAAGCCCCCATGTTCAGGTTGCGGATACCAGTCGGCCTGCAGCGTGATTTTGGTGAAGCCGGTCGCCCCTGAAGGGTGTTTACAGCCTGCGACGGAAAGCGCGGCCAGAACAACGAGGAGAAAGCAGGTGGCTGGAAGAACGGGCCTGCGCATGCAGCAGAGTAGCACGCTCGCTTCCCGTCGGGTAGCCCCTCGCGACCCCCTATCTGACTTCATTTTCAGGCTGTTATCGGTCTCTGCCCTCGTGCTACGATCCGTCATGGCGCGCCCCAAAACGACGCCTAATTTCTCGGCTGCCGATAAGGAGCGGATGCGCGAACTGGTCCGCTTTACGGCGCAGACCCTGAGCACCCCCCGCCCTTCCCCGTTCGGCGCACTGATTGTCAGTACACGCACTGGCAAGCCCTTGATACGCGCCGTCAACGCCGTTGCTCGCGAAAACGACGCCGCCTCTCACGCGGAACTGCGCGCTGTCCGCCTGGCCGGCAAAAAGCTCAAGGGTCCGTTGCTTGGGGGATACACACTGTATTCAACCTGCGAGCCATGCCCCATGTGCATGGCCAACGCCCTGTGGGCGCGACTCGACCGAGTCGTTTATGGCGCGACGATCGACGACGCCAACCGATACTGCCTGCAGATCCACATCCCGGCAACGGAGGTGGCCCGCCGCGCTGATATGTCCTGCATCGTCCAGGGCCCTTTCCTGCGCCAGGAGTGCAACACTTTGTTCGACGATCCCAGAATGCAGAGGGCTTTCAGAACCTGGAGTACATCGAAGAGCAACGGGAAAAGATAGCTCGCAATCGCAGACACGAACCATGAGCACCGATCCCCGCCACGCGACCGCGATCGCTTCTCTCCTCGCTGATGAGGCACGCGTGATCACGCATCGCCAGACGGTCGAACAGCTCTCGCGCGATTTCTATTGGTATTCACCGGTACTTCGCAAGCAACTCGATGGCAAGGTCGGCGACCTGGTGGTTCAGCCTGTAAGTGCGGATGAAATCCGAGACGTGCTGCGCTATTGCCATGCGAACGATCTGGCCGTGACGGCCCGAGGCGCGGGGACGGGGAACTACGGGCAGGCGGTGCCCCTGCATGGCGGCGTGGTGCTTGATCTCGCGCGCATGGACCGCATTGAGGCAATTCAGGCTGACGGCGTGGCGGTCTGCGAACCTGGCGTGCGACTCGGTGTCCTTGAAAACGAGGCGCGCAAAGTCGGATGGGAACTGCGCTGCTATCCCTCGACGATCGTGAAGGCCTCGCTCGGCGGATTCCTCGGCGGTGGCTCCGGGGGCATCGGCTCGGTCGCGCATGGCAATCTGCGCGACTGGTGGAC
>Ga0209008_1000211_pt1 | contig 25435 bp, 19 predicted proteins | sample JacPin_JW_Ref_O3_FD_187963 | JGI IMG/M metagenome (GOLD analysis project Ga0209008, IMG submission 187963) | Forest soil microbial communities from Algoma, Ontario, Canada - Jack Pine, Ontario site 1_JW_Ref_O3 (SPAdes) (version 2) | ecosystem: Environmental > Terrestrial > Soil > Boreal...
TTGTGGTCAACACGGTGAGCGGACTCGGCAACAAAACTCCGGCGGTCCACTGGTCGCTCAACTCAAAGCTTCCAGAATTGCCGGACTGCACAACCGTCTGACCGGTAACGAGCGTTCCCGCCTGCCCCTGGCGTCGCAGCACGACGCGATGGACGGTAAGGCTTGCGACTCCGTTCGTGGTCTCGAGTTTTCCGCCGACTCCAACCGACTGCCCCGCGGCGAGCGCTGAGTTGTTGAACAGCAGAGTTGTAATTGGATTTGCGATATTTGCGATCCGATACTGTTCGCTGCCGTTTAGGGTCAATGTTTCGATCTGGCCATCCTCGACGCCGGTAATATCCGGCAGTTCCGCGCGAACGTACAAATCCGCCGCGGTCGCAGGGCCCGTGGGCGGACGAATGCTGGTAAACAAACCGGCCAGATAGAAACCGTCACTGGACACTACCTCGATCTCGGAGGCGTCGATGTCGTGCGTGACGGCGTCGATCGTGCCCGAAACCTCGACGATCGTATTGGTGGTGAACGAGCTGATTGGTTCGCTCGGATCGTCAAGGACCGTGCTGGCGTTCGTCTGTACGGTCCATTGGCGGCCCTTCGGGCCCTGTATCACGAAGCTGGTTCCGGTTGTAGTCCCAACCACACCGCCGTAGAAGTCGTCAATCGAGACGTTGGCGTCGTCGGCGGTGAGCAACTGCATGTTGAAGATTGGATTGATTGCACCGGTTACCTGGCCGTTCGCGTCGGTTGAAAGCGAATGCCGCAGGTCGAACTCCATGCGCAGGCCAACAAGCTGGGCATCACTCATCACAAAGGGATTCGCAAAGGTCACCATGACGCTCGACGTCGATAGCGTCCCGTTGATCGAGTTGATCGTCGGCGGATTCTGGGTTGTGTCAATGAAACCAATGACCGGACTCGCAAGTGTAACCGTCGCGGAGGAATAGGTTCCGGTCGGAACAGAGTTGAGATCCAGAAGCTGGTGCAGGCCGCTCAACTGCGCAAAGTCGACGACTTGCGGCGTGCTCAAAACCGGGACGTTCGTCGTGCCGTTATTTAATGTCACGCCCGTAACCATGATCTGGCAGGAAATTACGCTCGGCAATGGTGCATCGGTGCCGATGGTGAAAACCGACGCCTGACCGCTCGGGGCAGGACTTGGACCGGAAGACGATCCCCCGCAGCTGCAAAGACCCAGCACAGCCAAAAGCGCAAGGAACACACCCGTAGATTTAGAAGTCCGCATGAGTATTCTCCTTCACCCTATCGATGACTGCAGTTAGCCGAATACGCTATTTCGGCTGCTCAGAATCAAACACGCGGGGCTCAATAAAGTTGTGCGAATTCCTCGCCGCAAGTGACACATTCTAGGGAAGCGAGGCAGGTTCGGACGGCACTTAGAGGAGCCATCGCATCGTAGTAGAGTGGACTGGCCAACCGTGACCGGATTCGCGGACTCGCGACCGCTTGAGGCCGGTGAAAAACAACAGGGAGATACCAGAATGCGCGAGAGATCGATCCTCTGGGTCGCGATGCTGGCCGTCGCACTTTCGATCGGGTGCTCGAGCAAGGCGAATGATGCGGCGCTTGTGGCTCGCATCCAATCGCAGACCGATTCCGACCAGCAGCTCGCGGGCGCGATCCTGCAGGTAACGTCCGACCACGGCCAGGTGACGCTCGCAGGGACCGTGCCCAGCGACAGGGCACGACTGGACGCATTTAAGATCGCGACGCAGACACCCGGCGTGCGAAACGTGAATGATCAAATGAATGTCCTCGCGGCTCCGCCAACGGCCGCGATCGCGACGCCGTCCGCAGGAAAGCCTGATCGCCCAGCAACGATGGCCGTCGCAAAGCAGAAAAAGAAAAAACCGCAAGCGGTTCCAGACGATGCGGACGCCGCCTACAACGCTCCCGATGATTCGCCACCACCGCCCGCTGAAGCGCCCGCTGCAACGTCCGCTGCGTCACCAGAACCGGCACCCGCTCCGGCCGGTGCCCCTGCTCCATTGCCGCCACAACCTGTACCGGTGCAGGTTGCAGCTGATACCACCCTCGCGATCCGCATGATTGACGGCATTGATTCGTCGGTGAATCATGCCGGCGAAATCTTCCATGCGGCGCTAGATGCGCCCATCGTTGTGAACGATGAGGTGCTGGTTCCCAAAGGCGCAGATGTGTATGTGCGACTCGCGTCGGCCAGCTCCTCTGGAAGATACACCGGCAAGAGCGAACTCCATCTGGAGCTCGTGAAGCTCGAGTTCCGCGGACAGTCCTATCCGCTGGTCAGCAGCACCTACTCCCTTGCTGGCGCGTCGCAAGGCAAAGCCACGGCCGAAAAGGTGGGCGGCGGAGCCGTGATTGGAGCGATCATCGGTGCCATTGCCGGTGGCGGACGAGGCGCGGCGATTGGAGCGGGAGTCGGAGGCGCCGGCGGCGGAATTTACCAGAGCGCATCGGGCGGCAAGCCACTGAGGATCCCGGCGGAGACCAAACTGGATTTCCAGCTCGGCCAGCCTGTGGTGATCAACGCCATGCCGCGATCGGTACCGGCAGCGGAATAGCCGGTAGTAACAGGGACGGCTTGATCCTTGTCCCGCTCTTGGTTCACCGCACACGTCGGTTTTGTCCAAGATTCAACTGGTTCGCTGATCCGGCGAATGCTACGCTAACCGCCGCGCGGGCGGCGGCCAGTGCAGCAACTCTTTGTTCTCTCCCCGTTTGGCCCAAGAATGATATTTTAGCCATGGAAATCATGGCTCGTGCGGCTCAGACCGCATCTGTCAGAGGTTCGTTGCATGCGACTTTTTGGTTTTCTGCTCTTATTGGCAGGGTGGGGCATCGTGGTCTGCGCTCTGGCGCTGCTGGCGGCGGACGCACCCAGGATTGCGTTCGTGCTGGCCGGCATCGGTGTGGAAATTGCGGGACTTGTGCTCGTGATCCGCGCCCATCCGGTTCGTCGAGGTGTTCACGAGTGATTCCTGCGCCCACCGCCGGCTTGTCCTACGCCGCGATGATGATTTGCCTCGCATTGATCTTTCTGGTGCCATGCGCAGCTGCCGGACTCGCACTGATCAGCACCGGCCTCGGACGTTCGCGCAGCGCTTCCCACTCGATGATGGCTGCGATGTGCGTGCTGGCCGTGGCTGCGCTGGCGTATTTTGTGTGCGGCTTTGCCTGGCAGGGATTTCCCGGCGGGCCGGCTCATTTCGCCTCCGTGGGCGGTAAGCAGTGGAGCCTGTTAGCCTCAGGGCATTTTTTCCTGCGCCATGAGGCGCTCGATGGTGTGCCCGCATCGCTTGCGGCATTGCTCGGAATGCTGAGCGTTGGACTGGCTGCGCTCGTACCTTTGGGCAGCGGGGCTGACAGGTGGCGGCTCGGCGCGTGCTGCGCCTCAACGGCGGTTCTTGCGGGATGGACCTATCCGTTATTTGCGCACTGGGTGTGGGGCGGCGGATGGCTCGCGCAGCTAGGAACCAATTATGGGCTGGGACGCGGATTCGTGGATACGGGAGGAGCCGGCACGATTCAGGCCGTGGGCGGATTGACCGCGCTCTCCATTGCCTGGCTCTTGGGCGCTCGGCGCGGCAAGTACATGCACGGCGGGATGCCGACCGCGATTCCCGGACACAACGGCGTACTCGTGATTCTTGGCTGCGTGCTCGCGTTGGTCGGCTGGCTGGGATTGAATTCCTCGGGCGCGATCCTGTACAACGGCGCCGATCCCGGCCAAACCGTGCTGGCGGCGATCAACACGATCTTGTCGGCGGCGATGGCGGCATTGACCGCCGCCGTAATTACGCAGGCGCGTTTCGGCAAGCCGGACGCATCACTTGCCGCCAACGGCTGGATTGGCGGACTTGCGGCGAGCAGCGGTGCGTGCGCATTTGTCAGCCCGGCGGCGGCGGCGGGGATCGGATTATTGACCGGAGCGCTGGTTACGTTGTCGGTCGAATGGTTCGAAGTGCACATGTCCATAGACGATCCCGGGGGATCGATTTCGGCGCACGCGATGGGTGGTTTGTGGGGCGTCCTGTCGGTGGGTTTGTTCGCAAGGATCCCGGCCGCTGGCGAACTTGGTGGGCAGTCAAATGGTGACGGCGGACAGTGGCTTGCGCAACTGGTGGGCATCGCAACCCTGATCGGATTCATCCTGCCGCTTACCTATGGGCTGAACTGGCTGTTGGATCGAGTCTACCCACAACGCGTAGCCGCCGAGGGCGAACGGCAAGGCATGGACCTCTACGAATTGGGCGCAGGCGCTTACCCCGAATTCATTGTGCATAACGACGAATTCACAGAGAGATGACAACAACTGGTTGCTGCAACGTTGATGCCGGTTGTGGAAGTTTGCGCAACCAAACAGTTCCAACCGAAGTATTCGGGTAGTATAGAGGCAGCGCGACTCTCCCTGTGTAACCACAGATGAGCCCGCGCCGTCGTAGAAATATCGGCTCCTGAGCCAGGTGGGGATCAACCAATGAATAGACGCAAACTGCTGTCGCTACTGGGAATGTCTCCGGTGCTGTTGACCGGTGAACCTGCTCACGGCGGTCAGAACAAGCACGCCGCTGGTGCGGGCGCTGATTCGGGGCCGCTCAAGGTGACGGCCGTCAATCCCAAAGGCATACCCCCGTCCATTCAACTGATTCCGATGGCTCCGCGCCTGGACTCACTTGATGGCAAGACCGTATACCTGGTGGACACCGGATTTCACGGCTCCGACTTGCTCTTGCATCAGGTCGAGCTGTGGTTTAACAGAAATATGCCGAGCGTTACCCTGGTATTCCGACGCAAGGCCGGCCCCTACGCGCAAGACGATCCGCCTCTTTGGAAGGAAATAAAGGAAAAGGGCAACGCGGTCGTCATGGCCACCGGCCATTGAAGCACATGTACCCCAGCGACCGTCGGTCACTGCATAACAACTGAGAAGATGGGCATCCCGAGCGTCCCTCTGGTAACCAAGGCGTTCAAGGACCTGGCGATCCTGAACGCGGCAAAGCGCGGGATGCCGCACGAGCGCATCGTCTTCACTCCGCACCCGGTCTGGGGCAAGACTCCCGAAGAATTGCGCGTCTATGTGGACGGTCCGGATCCGGTCACCGGAAAACCGTTGATGAAGGAAGTGGTGGATGGATTGACCGTGCCGCTCAGCGATGAAGAGAAGAAGACAGGAATCGTTTCCGTGTCCGTCGGACCGCCCACCTACACAGATACCGCCGAGAACCTTCAGGACTTGTATCTCAACAACGGATACACGGATTTTCTTCCGATCGTTCTTCCGACTGAAGACAAAGTGAACGCGATGCTGAAAGGCACAAGCCACCATCCCGACGAGGTGATCGGCAAAATGGCGGCCGGCGCCTATCCGCCGTGGAGCTACACGGTCCGGCACGTGGCTGCGAGCGCCGTGATGGCAGGATGCAGGCCGGAATATTTCCCGATTTTGCTCGCGATCGCCTCAACGGGAATCGCTTCGCTGTTCAGCTCGACCAACTCGTTTGCATTTTCCATGATTATTAACGGTCCGATCCGCGACAAGCTTGAATTCAACTATGGCATTGGGGCGCTCGGACCGTTCGCGCAGGCAAACGCAACAATTGGGCGTGCCTGGACACTCATGTCGAAGAATCTCGGAAACGGCGGAATCCCCGGCGACACCTATCTGGGTTCAGTGGGCAACAACCTGAACTACAACAACGTGGTGATTGCAGAGAACGAAGAGGCGAGCCCCTGGGATCCTTTCCACGTGCAAAGAGGCTTCAAGAAGGAAGAAAACGTTGTCAGTTTGTTCCGGGGCCTGGGTGTGGTTCCCGGACAGGTGGCCAGAGGCAGCAGCGTCAATACCAGCCCGATGTTCGACGCCCAGCTGAGCGATCTGTTCAGCACGTTCACCGGATTCTTCGGTGCGCTGGTGATTGCCGACCCGCTCGTTGCCGTGCGCTTGAAAGAACAGGGCTATGACACGAAAGAAAAGCTGATTGACTGGCTCTACAAGAATACGACGCAGACGGTAAAGGACTACAAGGGCCGGAACTACTCCTATCTGTTCGAGTACCCGCAAGCCTTACAGGGTGTCGAACCCTTCGCAACCTGGTATAAACTGCCGGACGATGCGGTGATCCCGCATTTCCCCAGGGCGAGCAGCTTCAATATCGTGGTGACGGGCGGACAGACAAACGCTTACCCGCAGGCCGCAAACATGAGCTACGGGGTCAGCGTCTCGATTGATAAATGGATGTGAGCGGGCTAGACTCTCCCGAGCCGACCCGGCAAGGAACAGGAGTGAGCCATGAATAGACGCAAGCTCCTATCGCTTCTGGGAATGTCTCCAGCGCTCCTGGCCGGCGCTGAACTGGGGGCACAGCAGCCCAAGGCTGCGAAATCCGGCAAAGTTCCCAGTGCAGGAAACGCCCAGTTCGAAGCGCTGAACCCGAAAGGCTCACCGCCCCCCGTAAGGCTGATTCCGATGGCGCCCCGGCTGAACACGATTCACGGCAAGACAATCTACCTGGTCGACACCGGCTTCATGAGCGGAGGCGTGCTCCTGCAGCAGATGCAGATCTGGTTCAACAAAAACTACCCCGACGTTACCGTGGTATTCCGCAAAAAAGCAGGATCCTACATGGAGGACGATCCGCCGCTCTGGAAGGAAATCAAGGAGAAGGGCAACGCGGCGATCATGGCCATCGGCCATTGAAGCAGCTGCACACCAGCGACCGTCGGTCACTGCATAACAGTTGAGAAACTGGGAATCCCCGCAGTACCCATGGCAACGAAATCGTTCGCCGATCTGGCGAAATCGAACGCCTCCAAGCGCGGCATGCCGCACATTCGCGCGTGTTTCACACCACATCCGGTGTGGGGCAAGACCGCCGAGCAGCTGATGGCGTACGTGGAAGGCGACGATCCGGTGTCGGGCAAACCGTTGATGAAAGAAATCATCGACGGCCTGACAGTGCCGCTTACCGCCGAAGATACAAAAACCGGGATGATGGACGTGAACGTTGGCCCGCCGGTGTTCGGACCGGACACCCTCGACAATCTGCAAACACATTTTCTCAACAACGGCATGACCGATTTTCTACCGGTGATCATACCCACGCCCGAAAAAGTGGACGCGATGCTGAAAGGTACCAGCCATCATCCCGACGAAGTCATCGGCAAGATGGCCGCGGGAGCCTTTGCCGCATGGACTTACACCGTGAAGCAGGTCGCGGTGAATGCGGTGATGGCCGGATGCGAGCCGGAGTATTTTCCTGTTGTTCTCGCGGTGGCTTCGTCCGGAATGGCGGCGCTCGGAAGCTCGACCACTTCGTTTGCCTATTCGATGGTCATTAACGGACCGATTCGCGACAAGCTCAACATGAATTACACAATTGGCGCGATGGGTCCTTTCGCGCAACCCAATGCAACCATCGGACGCGCTTGGACGCTCGTCGGAAAAAATCTCGGCAACGGCGGAATTCCGGGCGACACGTACATGGGTTCACAGGGCAACAACACGAACTACAACAACATCGTGATTGCGGAGAACGAGAAGGACAGCCCGTGGACTCCCTTCCACGTCCAGAAGGGATTCAGGCCCGAGGAAAACGTCGTCAGCCTGTTCTCGGGAGAGGACATTCGCCAGGGCCATGGCGCGCGCCGCGCCGGGGTCCTGGAAAATCCGATGTTCGACGATCAGATCAGCGACATTTTCCGCACGCTCACCAGCCAGTTCGATGCTCTGGTCATTTGCGATCCCCTCACGGTCAGGCGCTTGGTCGAGCAGGGCTACGATACGAAAGAAAAGTTAATGGAATGGCTGTGGAAAAACACCCAGCGCACGGCCAAGGACTACCGCGACTCGGCTTTTGTGTACACGTTTCATTACCCGCGCGCCCTTCGTGGAGAGGAACCCTACGCCACGTGGTACAAATGTCCAGAAGGCACTCTGATTCCCTATTGGCCCAAGCCGGATAATATCGTACTGGTCGTCGCCGGCGGCCAGACCAATCCGTTCTTTCAGGTCGGGAACCTGACCTACCGGGTAAGCGTCTCAATTGATAAGTGGATGTAGGCGGCTAATTTTGTTCTGGCAGGATTCTTCGGCGGCCGACGATGATGTACTATAGGCCGGAGTGCAAGGAAGAGAGGTGAGACCATGGGCATGAATCGGCGCAAGCTTCTGTCGCTGATCGGGATGTCTCCGGCGATTCTGGCCGGCGCGACGGCAGAGGCGCAATCCAAAGCAAAAAATAAGAACGGAAGGTCTGGCTCGGCTGCCGAAGTCAAGCTTACCGCGCTCAACCCGCGTGGCATCCCCCCTCCGATCACCTTGATTCCGATGGCTCCGCGCCTGGCGACGCTGGATGGGAAGACGGTTTATCTGGTCTCGGACGGTTTTCCGGGGGCCGACCACTTCCTGGATCAAATCGCCAACTGGTTCAAGAAGAACATGCCCAACGTGACGACGGTCTACCGGTTGAAGGCCGGAGGATTTGCGGACGATGATCCAAAGCTGAATGCCGAGATCAAGGAGAAGGGCCAGGCCGTTATCATGGCCATTGGGCATTGAAGCACGTGCACCCCAGCGACCGTTGGTCACTGCATAGCATACGAAAAGATGGGCATCCCCGCGGCTCCGATAGTCACGATCGCCTTTAAAGATCTCGCCCAGACAAACTGCGCAAAAAGAGGCATGCCGCTGCAGCGAATTTCCTACACTCCACATCCGGTGTGGGGCAAGACGGACGAGCAGATGTACGCCTACCTTGACGGAAACGATCCGGTTCACAACATACCGCTCATGAAAGAGATCGTGGACTCACTGACCAGGCCGCTCACCGCGGACGAATCGAAAACCGGTACTGTGACTCCTCCGGTCGGTGCGCCTAGCTTCACCGACACAGCAGATAACCTGCAGCAATATTTCCTCGACAACGGCATGACAGACACCATGCCGATCATTATTCCCACGCAGGAAAAAGTGGATGCCATGCTCAAGGGCACCAGCCACAAGCCCGACGAAGTAGTCGGCAAGATGACTCCGGCTCAGGGCGCATTCCCGGCCTGGTCGTTCACCGTGCAACAGTGTGCGGTCAACGCGGTGATGGCCGGGGCGACGCCGGACTATTTCCCGACCATCCTGGCGATTGCCTCCACAGGAATATCAGCACTGTTCAGCTCGACCAACTCGCTGGTGTCCGCAGCGGTGATCAACGGCCCGATCCGCGACAAGCTGGCCATGAATTACGGAATCGGCGCCATGGGTCCCTTTAACCAGCCCAACGCCACAATCGGGCGAGCCTGGACGCTGATGTCGAGAAACCTGGATGGCGGCGGAATCTGCGGAGAGACCTACATGGGCTCGCAGGGCAACGTCATCAACTACAGCAATCTCATCATTCCCGAAAATGAGAAGGACAGCCCCTGGCCTCCCTTTCATGTGCAGAAGGGGTTCAAACCGGAAGAGAACGTCATCAGCTTCTTCTTCGGATTCTGCATCACCCAAGGTCAGGGCGGCAAAGGCCTGGGCGTGAAGCCTGTTCCGCTCTACAACGTGGCGATGTCGGCGAATTGCTCGCCCTTCGCCTCGCTGTTCGGCGCGCTTTTCCTTCTGGATCCGCTGGTGGCCAATGGGTTGGGCGATCTCGGTTTCAAGACCAAGGATTCGGTTGTCGACTGGCTACAGAAAAATACGACCGTGGTGGTGAAAGACGTCAAATCGATGCTATTCAGCGGGCTGCCAAGAGGTCCGGAAGCGGCAGGTCTCACGGATGATTCGGTCATTCCGAAGTGGCAAAAATCCGACGCTTTTAACCTCGTGGTGGTGGGAGGCCAGACCAATCCGTATCACCAGCTGGCAAACATGAGCTACCGAGTGAGCGTATCGATCGACAAGTGGATATAGTCAACGCTCCAGGGAACACATCAGGGCCGCGCGTTGCAGGTCACGCGCGGCACTTTTTTCCAGTGCATTCCAGGTACGACGCCTACGGCAGGGTAAACGCGATGTAGGCATTGCCGGCGGTTTCGAAGATGTACTGCTTGCCGTCTACTTCGTAGCTGATTGGATTGGACCGCGCCGCGTGTCCCATGTAGAACTGCCAAAGCGGCTTGCCGGTAGAAGCATCGAGTGCAAAGAAATTTCCTTCGTCGGAACCGCTGAATACCAAGCCCCCGGCGGTTGTGAGCACCGGGACCCACGCCGGCGCCATTAGCTTGAATTGCCATCGTAGTTTGCCGGTCGTGGCCTCGAGCGCCCGAATCGCACCGTAGGATTGCTCGCCGGCCAGCGCCCGAATTCCCCCTCCTCCCACGATTCCTTTCGGAGGGCCCGGCTCGATCTTGCCCTGTCCTTTGATGAAGTAGGCGCCCGTTTCGTGCACGCTCACGTAAAAAAGCCCTGTCTGAGGGCTGTAGGAAGGGCTAGTCCAGTCAACGCCTCCGGTAATGCTCGGATACACCAATGTGCCGGCACCCAGGGTCGGCTCCTGATTGGGTTCCGGTATCGGCCGCCCCGTTGCATCGAGTCCTTTGGCCCAAGTTTCCTTCACGAATGGCTGACCCGCGATGAATTTGCCGGTAGCGCGATCGAGCACATAGTAAAAGCCATTGCGATTGGCGAAACCGAGCAGCTTGCGCGGCTTGCCGTCAATCGTAGCGTTGAATAAAACGGCGGGCTCGTCTGAATCCCAGTCGTGATCCTCATGCGGGGAGAACTGGAAATACCATTTCAGTTGTCCGGTGTCCGCGTCGAGCGCAATTACTGAGCACGTATAGAGGTTGTCGCCCGGACGCTCGTCGTCGTTGAAGTCCGGCGCAGGATTCCCCGTGCCCCAGTAGACGAGGTTCAGCTCCGGATCGTAGGAGCCGTTGTTCCAGGTAGTGGCGCCAGCGCTTTCTGAGGCGCCTACACCCCAGGTTTCTGCGCCCGGCTCTCCCGGCCTGGGAGTGGTCCAGAATCGCCACAGCCGTTTCCCGGTCTTTGCATCGTAGGCGTCGAGAAACCCCCGGACAGCGGCTTCGCTCCCGGCACTACCGATAATCACTTCGTCCTTGATCGCAAGGGGCGGTCCAGTCATTGCATAGCCCATGGCGTTGTCCGCGACGTGTACGTCCCATCGAACCGCGCCGTTCTTGGCGTCGAGCGCGACCAGGTGCGAATCGGCCGTACCAATGAAAACCGTATCACCCAGTATCGCCACGCCGCGACTGGTCGCATACAGGCCGATGGAAACAACGTGCTCGGGAAGGACCGGCGACCAACTCCAGAGTTTGAGTCCGGTACGGAGGTCGAGTGCCGTTACGGTACTGGGTGGCTCGGTGATGTACATGACGCCGTCGGCTACGATGGGCGATGCCTCGAGATTCGACACGGCCTTGCTTGGCTGATAGATCCAGGCCACCTTCAGACTGGAGATGTTCTCGCGATTGATCTGCTTGAGTGACGAATATTGCTGAGACGAGTAGCTGCCTCCGTAGGTCAGCCAGCTTTGCGGTTCGCTTTGCGAGTGGAGTATGCGGTCGTAGGACACGCTTTGCGCAACGGACGCCGCGGGACCCCAAGCAAGAAGGCCAGATAGCATCAACGCGTACGGAAAGATTTTCATTGGTCCCCTTTCAGGCTCGCAAGGTAGGCGACCAGATCGTCAATCTGCGTATCCGTGAGTTTGCCCTTGAAGCTGGGCATCACGCTTTTACCCGGCTCTTTGTTAAATTCCCGCAGGTCGCTTTTCTGAAATGAGTGAAACTGACCGCTGACGTCTTGGATCACGATGCGGAACGAGTCTTCACTGGCGCGCGTGCCGTCAAATGTATGCCCGTCCTTGGTGATGATGTGGACGAACATATATTCCAGCATTCCGCCGCTTTCCAGGAACACCCGTGTTTGGGGCAAATCCGACCCGGGATACAGCAGTGTAGTCTTCAGGTAGCCCGGCCCTCGCAGTTGACCAACCTTGGTAAGCTCGGGACCCGCGCCGCTGCCCTGGCCTGAAATAATGTGGCATGTGGCGCAACCGCTTCCGTCATATACCTCCTTGCCCTTCGCAGGATCGCCCGTCACCGTGCCGGAATCCTTGTGGGTGAGCGTAAGAAGGTAGGCGATGACTTGCTGGATTTGCGAGTCATCCAATTGTCCTGCAAAGGAGGGCATGCCGCCGCTCATGCCGTTCTTGATTACCCCGGCAACCACAGCCGCGCCCAGCCTCATGGGAATTGCCTGAATGTTGGGACCCATGGCGCCGCCGCCATCGAGGCCGTGGCAGGTCGAACAGCGAGCCTCAAAAGACTGTTTGCCTTGATCGACATCGGAGGACGAAGGATTGGCGGCGGGCGCACCCTGCCGGGTCGGTCCGGACGCGGCGGCCCGATTCGGCGTGAGCCCGCACAAGAGAATAATGAACGCGGCAATCCACAGACAGCGAATCGCAGTCATGATCCTTCCCCCTGAGACGCGCCAAGAATTCGCATGGCCGGCGGACAGCATACTACCCGAGACGGGGCTAGTCTAACGCTTCAAGTGAAGTTGAGAGAGAGCGACCAGCGCCCGCCGGCGTGTCTTGATTGGATCCGTAGGGAGCGAGCAGGAACGTCAGGATTTTGCCGGAACGCCCGCGCCTACCGTTTGCGGCTCCGGGATCGGCAAATTCTGCGGATGAACAAACGGCGCCGGCGGCGGTGGTTCCGGCGCGGCGATTTCCCAATCGCAATTTTCGCGGATGCAGGACCGGAAATTTCCCTGTTTGGTGCGCTTCTCGACGACAAACGGAGCTCCGCACTTCGGGCACGGCTCGGCAATGGGCTCATGCGGCGTCGTGAAGTCGCAATCCGGGTAGCGGCTGCAACCGTAGAAAATCCGCCCCCGACCACGGCCCTTCGCGGTCCCGCGCCGGACAAATTCCCCCTCGTTGCACTTCGGGCATTTGATGCCCAGCGTGATTGGCCTCGTGTATTTGCACTTCGGATAGTTCTGGCAGCCGATGAAATCGCCAAAGCGACCCGCGCGGCGCAGCAGTACACCACCGTCGGTGGGACACTTTTCATCCAGAACCACGTCGGGTTGCAGCGCCTTCTTGGTGCCGGCCGCCAGACGCCGGGTCGTCTTGCAATCCGGGTAGCCCGTACACGCAAGGAACGTCCCGAAGCGTCCGCGCTTGATGGTCATTTCCTTCCCGCAATTGTCGCAGTAAACGACGCCGCCCTCGCCTTCGCTGTCCGAGCTTCCCGTCTCAGCGATGTCGCGGATGAAATCGCACTCCGGATAGCGGGAGCAACCAAGGAAAAATCCGTGGCGGCTGATGCGTTCCAGCAGCTCACCCTGACCGCATTTCTCGCACTTCTGCCCGGTCGGAATGCCCGCCTTGTAGGATTCCATCGCATCGCTGGCCTTATCCAGGTCGACCGTAAACCGGTCCCAGAATTCGCCTACGGCCGTGCGCCAGGTAAGCTTGCCTTCCTCGATTTCGTCGAGCTCATCTTCCAGACGCGCCGTGAAGCCGACGTCAAAGATATCCTCAAACGCTTTCACCAGCAGGTCGCTGACCTTTTCGCCCAGCAGGGTGGGTGTAAAGCGGCCCTGATCCTTGTTCACGTATTCGCGCTCGACAATCGTCGAGATGATCGCAGCATAGGTTGAGGGCCGGCCGATGCCCTTTTCTTCCAGATCCTTTACAAGCGTTGCTTCCGTGTAGCGCGGAGGCGGCTCGGTAAAGTGCTGATCAGGGCGAATCGTTTCCAGGCGCAGCTGCTCGCCTTCGCGAACCACGGGGAGCCGGTTGCCGGCGGCATCAGCCTCGTCGTCTTTTTCTTCCTCGTCCTTCACGGCCTGGTACGCAGCAAGATAGCCCTCGAACTTCAGCACCGATCCGCTCGCACGGAATGTATAGCCGCTTGCGTCCACGTCAATGGAAGTCTGGTCGAAAACGGCCGGCACCATCTGCGAGGCCACGAAGCGCTGCCAGATCATCTGGTAGAGCTTGAACATATCGTCGTCGAGAAACCGCCTCACGCTGTCGGGCGTGCGGACGACGTCGGTGGGGCGAATGGCTTCGTGCGCTTCCTGCGCATCCTTTTTTGATTTATAGAAATTGGGTTTTTCCGGCAGATAACTCTGGCCGTAGCTCGACCCGATATGGTCGCGCACTTGGGCGATCGCGTCGGCCGAGACTTTCACGGAGTCCGTGCGCATGTAGGTAATCAGCGCGACCGAGCCTTCGTCCCCGAGCTCGACGCCTTCGTAAAGTCGCTGTGCGAGCATCATGGTTCGCTTGGCCGTGTAGCGCAGCCGGTTGTACCCAGCCTGTTGAAGCTTGGAAGTGGTAAACGGCGGAGGAGCGAACCTGCGCTTTTCCTTTTGCGCGACGCTCGTGACCTGCCAGACTGCATGATCCACCGCCGCCAGAATTCGCTGCGCCTCCGCCTGATCGGGGATTTCGACATCCTGACCGTTGTACTTGATCAGTTTGGCTTCAAACGAAGGCGGCTGCTCAGCGGCCAGCAACGCGTGGATCGTCCAGTATTCTTTGGGAACGAACGCGCGCACCTCACGTTCGCGCTCGACAATCAGCCGCAGCGCCACGGTCTGCACGCGCCCGGCTGAAAGCCCTCGGCGAACCTTGTCCCACAGGATCGGCGAGATCTTGTAACCCACCAGGCGATCGAGCACCCGCCGGGCCTGCTGCGCGTCCACCAGATTCGCATTTACTTCCGTGGGATGCTCGAAGGCGGCTTTGATCGCCTTCTGCGTGATTTCGTTGAACATCACGCGGTAGATCTTTGGCGGCGCCGAACGGGTTTCAGCCTCCTGCTTCTTCGCAGGCTTGGCGCTAGCCTCGGGCTGATCGCCGTTTCCGTTCGCTTCTTCTGCTTCGGCGGCAACCGCCGCGGCCACAACCTTGATGTATTTGCGCGGTTTGCTCAGGATTTCCGCCAGGTGCGCGCAGATCGCCTCGCCTTCGCGGTCCGGGTCGCCTGCCAGATAGATAGCCTCGGCGTTCACAGCTGCCCTTTGAAGGTCCCCGATGACCTTCAGCTTCGTCGGGATCACTTCATAGGTGGGCTCGAAGATGTTTTCGGCGGTGACGATGATCGGCTTGACCGGCTTCTTTTCAGCGGCCTTGCCCTTACCTTTACCCTTGGATTTGCGCCTGGACTTCTTTTTCCCGTTTTGTTCGCCGGGCAGAAGAATGCCGATCGTCTTCTTCGGCAGGTCCATCACATGGCCGTAGGATGCCTTCACGTTGTAGTTCCGGCCGAGGTACTTGTTGATGGTCTTGGCCTTGGCCGGTGACTCAACGATTACGAGTGATCTTGCCATCCGTCTCAATGTTCCTTGTGGAACGATTTAACGCGAAAACCAGGCTACCGCAAACCGTGCCCCCCGGGTCATCCGGGCGCTCCCATCCTAACCTGCTGTCCCTAAGGTTATTACAACAGGACTTTCAGGAATTGCTCACCAGGTAACTGGCGTATCACGCTCTCTGGCTCCCTGTCAAACCGGTCTGCGGTGTTTTCGAGTAATTCAGCCCCCAAAATTTGATCCTTTCCCCGAGCCAAACCGCCCTCGAGCACCCTCTCCTGCAAAGCGAGCTTGCTTGAATTTCTCGCAGCCATTTGATTCTTTAAGTGCGCTCGGCGTCGCGCCCGTGCCGCAAAAATCCTGCCGAGATTCAGAAGTTCAATGTTTCCGGGAACATAGAGCGCCGGTTGTCGGCTCTCTCTGGCCCTGGCCGGGTACATAGCTTCGTGTTATCTGAGCAATCGGCAGCCAGCGCCGCGAACTTGCGCCAATTCGCTTCCGGCATCGCTCGGCGCCGAACTAAACCGTAGGCCCGCTCAACCGCCGCCCGGTGCGCGCCCGAGCCGCCCGTCGACGGAAGCGCCAAAACTCGTGCGTATTCACCGGAATGCAGCGAGAGGGGAGCCTGGGGCTGAGCGTACGCATCGGCGGCCGAGGTTGTCAAGATCGGCAAAGTACTTAAGAATCCGGGCGAGGCCTGCCGCCCAAGGGCCCAGAACTCCGCCCTGTCACCAAAATCGATTTGAGAAGGCCAAAACTTCGCTCGGACCAGGATTCCTCGGCCCCCCCAGCCCGAGTCGCGCCCTGAAAGCTTCGCCTGCCGGATATGGTAATATTGGCGCGTCCAAAGCTAAGGGTAAAGCCTTGAAAAAGTTGCGCGTTTCAGTTGTCGAGTACCTCAACGCCGCACCGCTGGTCTGGGGGTTCACCGACGGGCCGCTGGCTGGCAAGTACGATCTGTCGTTCACCGTTCCATCGCAGTGCGCTGAAGAACTCCGCCGTGGCGACGCAGACTTCGGAATCATCCCCTCAATCGAGTATCAGCGCATCGATGGCGTCGTGGCGCTACCGGGGATGGCCATCGCGTCGAAACACGAGGTGCGCAGCCTCCTTGTCGTTGCCAAGAAACCGATCGAAAAAGCCAAGCGGATTGCGCTCGACACCAGTTCGCGGAGCACAATTGCCCTGGTGCGCCTGCTGGCCGCGGAACACTGGAAAATTGCTCCCGAGTTTGTGGACTCGGCGCCTGACCCGGCCGAAATGCTGCGGGAAGCCGACGCCGCGCTGCTGATCGGCGATCCTGCGCTGAGGATCTCGCTCAAGATGGAAGCCCTGGCCGGAAAGGCGCCGAGCGGCGAACAGTGCTGCCAGGGCGACCCCGAGGAGATGCCCGTCCCGGGCTTTGAGACGCTTTACGTCTACGATGTGATTCACCAGTGGCGCGAGATGACCGGCAAGCCGGCTGTACTTGCGATCTGGGCCGGCCGGCGCGATGCAGTCACGCCCGAGGTTTTGACCGATTTCGCGGCGTCCAAGCAGTTCGGCCTCGAGCGGGTTCGCGAGATCTCCGAAGCCGCTTCGATCAAACTCGATCTTCCGCCGCGGGCGCTTGAGCGTTACCTGACCGAAAACATTCATTTCGATCTCGATGAAGAGAATCTGGCCGGTTTGCGGCTGTACTTCGACAAGGCTGCCGCCGCGGGATTGATCCCGCGCGCCAAACCGCTGGAATTCCCTCAGGCCGCAGCACGTTCGACCATGCACCGGGGCGCGTAAGGCGCGGGGTAATCAGCCGATGTGGCTGATTTAATGCGAGAATAGGGGACTCATGGGGATCAGTTCGCAGGAAGCTCTGGATCTGTTCAACTCCGATGACCTGATCGGCATCGGCATGGCGGCCAATGAAGTCCGTCGCAGCAAGACCGATCCTCGCGTGGCCACCTATCAGATCGACCGCAATATCAATTACACGAACTTCTGCACGGAATATTGTTCGTTTTGCGCGTTTTACCGGCCCCTGGGTGCGAAAGACGGATACATCCTCCCGCTTGAAGCGATCTACGAGAAGATCCAGGAGATGCTGGACCTGGGTGGCACAGGCGTCCTGTTGCAGGGAGGCCTCCATCCGGACCTCCAAATCGAATTCTACGAGAACATGCTGCGCTCGATTCACGAGCGCTTCCCACAGGTACATCTTCACTGCTTTTCTGCGCCCGAAATCACCTGTATCGCGGAAGTTTCCGGACTTTCAATCCGCGAAACGATCATGCGCTTGCGCGACGCGGGCCTGGTCTCGATTCCGGGCGGAGGCGCGGAAATCCTGGACGACGAAGTCCGGGGCCGCATCGCTCGCCTGAAATGCAAGTCCGAGGAATGGGAAACGGTGCACCGCGAGGCGCACAAGCTCGGCATGCGCACCACGGCGACGATGATGTTCGGCTGCGGCGAAGAATACCGCCATCGCGTCAACCATCTCGAAAAACTCCGCCAGATTCAGGAAGTGTCGGGCGGGTTCACAGCGTTTATCCCCTGGATTTTCGCTCCGGAAAACACACCGCTGGGTAAGAAAGTGCCGGAAACAACCGCGTTCGATTATCTGAAGACGCTCGCGATCAGCCGCCTCTACCTGGACAATATCGACCACATCCAGTCAAGCTGGCTCACTCCGGGAATCAAGATCTGCCAGGTTGGCCTGCAATTTGGCGCCGACGACGTGGGCAGCATCCTGATTGAAGAAAACGTGGTTTTCGCCGCCGGCGTCCGCAACCGCACCAACGAGGAAGAGCTTCGCCGGATCATCTCTGACGCCGGCTACATCCCTGCACAGCGCGACACGCTTTATCTTTCCTACGTTCTAAAGCAGTAGGCCCGACTGCGGGTACCTGGCTACAATGACTCTTCGCGCCCAAGCCGCAGGTCCAGCAGGACTTCGGTGCCTTCGGCGAGCTCGAGCGGCGAGTCGGGCACCAGGACGCCATGCGTATACCGGGCGCGAATCTGCCGCGGCCGCGCCGGCTGGCCCGCTGCGCTTGCCGGTCGAGGCTCCCTCGTCCCGGACGCGGTTGAGGACATCACGGGTCCGGAATCCAGTGCGACATTGGCGAGAGCATCGGCGTCGCGGTTTTGTTCCCTGCGGACGTGTTCGATCGCGAAGTACTTGAGCTGGCGTGACAGGATGGATGCGCGCTCATGGAGCGGTTTCAGATCCGCACTTTTTACCTTGTAACGCCCCTGCATCTGGCGAACCAACAGTTCGGAATCGCTGCGTATGCGCAACGCCGAAATGGCGTGGGTCGTCGCATAGTCCAGTGCGGCCAGAAGCGCGTAGTATTCAGCCACATTGTTCGTGTCGCGGCCGAATTTCTTGGCAAGTTCCAGGACCAGCTTCCCCTCGGGATCGCGTATCACCACGGCATATGCAGCGGGACCCGGATTGCCGCGCGAGGCGCCGTCAATATTGGCTACATGAACTCCGGCAAGCGGCGATGCTGGATGGGATTCGGAGAAAAGCCTCGCGCTGCCCGGCGGAGAAGTTCTCGGTCCTCGCATACGGGGCGCCCTCAGCTTTCGCGCGACGTGGAGGCGGAGGCGCCGGCCTGGGAGGCCGATGCGGAGGAAACGCTCGGCTCGATATAGTAGATAATCCGCGTGCACGTCTCGCAATGGAACATCTCGGCGCTGTCGGCGCGCCGCATTTCCTGGATCACGTGCGGGCGGACAATCATTCCGCACGCGCCGCATTTCTCGTTGCGAACCTCAGCCAGGGCCACGCCGTTGTGTTTCCTGACGATGCGATCGTAATGATCCAGTAGATTCTCGGGGATCTCGGCGACAGCGCGGGTGCGCTCGGCGTTCAAATCGGCCAGGTCCTTTTCGGCCACTGCGCGATCGGCTTCGACCGTCGAGCGTTGGACACGCTCAACCTGCTCCACGCCTTTCAGCGCGATCTCCGACGCCTTGATCCGCCGGTCATATTCCTCGCTAGCCACCATCTGTTCCAGAAGCCGGTCTTCGGCCTTCGCGATTTCTTCCTCGGCCATCTGGACTTCGTGCAACAGCGCCCGGTAGGACTCGTTGGTCTTGATCTGCGAGGTCTGGTCTCTGTATTTGCGTACCTTTTCCTTCCAACTGTCGACGTCGAGTTCGTACTTCTTCCGGTCCTTTACCGTCGCAAGCTGCGCAGCTTTGCTCGCATCAAGATCCGCTTTGGCGGCCGCGACGCGGGCGTCGGATTCAGCGAGTCGGTTCGGAAATTTGGCCAGGCGGGCGCGAACTTCGTTTAGACGACTGTCTACGTGTTGCAGGTCGAGCAGGTTCTGAAGGATTTTTTGCACAGCTCGCTCATTCTAGCACAGAGCCGGACGGCTCCTGGTTTCCCGAACCGGGGGAGATCATGAGCCCAGGCCAGCCAGATCAGGACCGCAGCAGACGTTTGTCGCCTTGTCGCAACGTGACACCGTCACGGTCGAGCCGCTCGAGCAGCGGGATTGCCACGCGCCTGCTGTTGCCGAGCATCTGCCGCAGGTCGCTCGTGGTGGCGGGTCCCTTCGCGCGAATGAATTTGCGAATCATCTCGCTTGCTCGTTTTAGGCTTTCGCTGGACATAACGATCTCGACGTTGATCTCAGCGACCTCTCCTGTCTCGATCAGGAACCGCAGCGCTTGTTGCGAGCCGGGGTCGGGCGCGAGATCCTTTCGCGAGGGAGGATCCAGCGGCTTGGCAGCCAACATGGCCCGTATCTTCGCGCCGGCTGCCTGAAGCTGAGGCGGCAATGCCGGCACGTGCGACACCCGCCGGATCGCCGCGCCAACCTGCACAAAGTCACGCGCGAGCAAATCTGAGACGACCGCGTCGAAAAGATCCGCGACAGGCGTTTCGCCCTTCAGTGCTCCGCGCAAGTCGGTGAGCGGCAAGCCAGTCTGCTCGGGATGCGTGCGATGGCGCGCATCAATGGCCTCCATCGCGAGACGGTGCAGCGCGCGCCATCTGGCGGCGTCGACGATGAACCCTCCGGCCTGCACAACGGAACCCGCGGATGCCAGACCGTCGACGGCAGCGGAGATACCCCCAGCGGAGAAGCGCGACTTCAGAAGCAACTGAGACTTCCGGGCAGCGCCTTCGTACGCCACTTGCGATGCAACCAGGCAGCTAACGTCTGAGGGCGATCGGTCGCGCGCGTTCAGGAAATGCATCCGCGACTCGCGACGGAACAGCTTCCGGTTTCCATCGGGATCAAGAACGATCGCGCCGCCAAGGGTGTTGCGCTCGGCCCAGTCTCGAATGATGAAGTGGTCGCTTGCGAATACAAACGCGGGCGCCTCCAGTCGGAGTTGCGCGACTGCGTGTTCCCCCGCAGCCAAGGTTCGGTCCTCGTGGAATGCGACGCGACCTGGTACGTTTCCGCTTCCGTGATGCGCGTGGACGCGGACGCCATCCTTGACCGTATGTGTAGCGCGGGGCGAGATTTCGATGCGCACATCGAGAACACTGCTTGGCCCGCCAAGATCGTTCAGGGTGACGACGTCGCCGCGGTGAATGTCCTCAACCGCATCGAGCGACAAATTCAGCGCGGTTCGCGAACCGGGTCCGCTTGCTTCCACATCGCGGCCGTGCGACTGGATGTTGCGGATCCGCGCTGTCTTCCCGGACGGCTGAATGATGACTGTTTGACCGCGGCGCAACGTGCCGCCGTTCAGGGTGCCGGTGACCACCGTGCCGATTCCCTGCAGCTTGAAAACTCGATCGACCGATAGCCGCGGCTTGCCGATATCGGCTTGTGGCGACACACCCGCGAGTGCGCGCTCAAGCGTAGTTTTCAGATCGTCGAGGCCGCGTCCGCTGACGACCGAAGTGGGAACGATCGGCGCGCCGGCAAACGGGGTGTCCCGCAATTTTTCCGCGATCGCCGCAACCGCACTTGATTCATCCTGGATGAGATCGATTTTCGTCAGCGCGACCACGGCGCGGCTCACGCCGAGGTAGGTGAGGATTTGCAGGTGCTCTTCGGTCTGCGGCATCCAGCCGTCGTCGGCAGCGACGACCAACAGCGCCAAATCAATGGAGCCGACGCCAGCGACCATGTTCTTCACAAAATCCTCGTGGCCGGGCACGTCCACGATTCCAAGCACCATCGACGAAGAGGGATTGGCCCGGTCAGGCAGCTCCAGGTGCGCAAAACCGAGATCGATGGTGATCCCGCGCAGCTGTTCTTCCGGCAGGCGATCGGGATCGGTGCCGGTCAGCGCTTTGATCAAAGCGCTCTTGCCGTGATCCACGTGCCCTGCCGTAGCGAGAATAAAATGTCGAGTGGCGGACATCTGGTTCAGAGACACACCGCGCGGATCGCGGCAATCAACTCGTCGTCCTGACCCGGGAACATGGTGCGCAAGTCGAGCCGCAAGCTTCCGCGCGCGACATAGCCGATCACCGGCAACGCCTGGTCGCGCAGGCGGGTGGCAAGTTCCTGGGGCTTGAGCGCTGTATGTACCAGATCGAGTGTGACCGACGCGACCGCTGAACGCGGCAATGTTCCCCCGCCGATCTGCGCCAGCCCTTCGCCGACGCTTGCCTGAATCGGGAGCCCGTCGAGCGCGGACCGGATCTTTTCAGCGCGCAACCGAAGTTCGTCGTTTGAAGCTCGCAGCATTTCAAGGACCGGGATTCCCTGCTCGCCGCGCATGTACATATCGACCGTCGCTTCCAGCGCCGACAAGATCAGTTTGTCGCAGCGCAGCGCACGGAAAAACGGATTGCGTTTGAGCTCGGTGATCAGCTTCGCCTTGCCGGCGATCACTCCTGCCTGCGGGCCGCCGAGTAATTTATCGCCGCTGAAGCAGACCAGGTCCACTCCGCGACCGATCACTTCCGCCGGCGTGGGCTCGTGTTCGAGGCCTGCGACTGTTTGAGTCTCAACGATCGCGCCGCTGCCAAGGTCTTCAACCAGTGGCACTCGCTTCCGACGCGCGAGCGCCGCGAGCTCTTCGGCAGGCGGCGACTCAACGAAACCGTCCATGAAGAAATTGCTGCGATGCACCTTCAGGATCAGCGCTGTCTCGCGACTAATCGCGCGGGCATAGTCCTGGACGGAGGTCTTGTTAGTCGTGCCCACCTCGCGCAGCCGCGCTCCACTGGTCTCAAGAATGTCGGGAATCCGAAAGCCGCCGCCGATCTGGATGAGCTCGCCGCGCGAGATGATTACTTCGTTCTTCCTCAGAGCCGTCTGACGGCCTGAACGACCCGCGGAACGTTTGGAGATCGCCGCATCCGGGTGGCAAAAGTGGCGCAGGATCAGGACGAGCGCGGCAGCGTTGTTGTTGACAACCGTAGCGGCTTCGGCAGCGCAGAGCGCCGCAAGAGCTTGTTCCAAGTAGGCCGCGCGCCCGCCGCGCGCGCCACCCACAAGACCGTATTCCAAATTGCTGTAATTCGATCCGATCCGGAACATCGCTTCGATGACCTTCGGTCCCAGCGGAGCGCGGCCGAAGTTGGTGTGGATCAGTATCCCTGTTCCGTTGATCAGAGGCCGGATGCGCGAGGCGCGCAAATCGCGCAGCGCGCCATGCACGCTGGCAAGCACCGCCTCGAAGCCAGGAATCGATTTCTGCTTGCGAAGCGCAGCGAGTTCCCGGCGTACCACTCTCAGAACCAGGGGTCGGGGCAGGTCCGTATCGCCGAGCGCCTGCAGAACTTTCTCCACGGCCGGAATTGCACGGAGCTCGGGCGCCTTCATGCTCGGACCCGTATGTGCGGTTTGCTGGAGGGCACGATACGGCCGATCACCGCTGCGCAAAGCGTCTGCGCTTTCTCAAGACGTTTCAAAACCGCCCTCTGGTTTTTCAATGGCACGCACAGCAGCAACCCGCCGCTGGTCTGAGCGTCCGTGAGAAGGGTCCTCTGAGAATCTGTGACGCCTTCCCATCGGGTGAACTGACTCGCATGGGCAAGATTGTCGCGACTGCCGCCGGGAATGCAGTTGGCGGTAATCAAATCGAATACTTCGCTCGCGATCGCGGGCACACTCGCCGCCGAAATCTCCGCGCCCACTTTGCTCGATGCGCACATGGCGCCTAAATGGCTGAGGAGTCCGAACCCAGTCACGTCAACTGCAGCGCGCACCAAACCCCGCTCCGCGACGTCCGCCCCGACGGTATTCAGGTGGGTCATCACGTCAACGGCCTTGCGTTCAAGCGCTGGCGTCACAAGTCCCCGCTTGATGCCGGTAGTGATGATGCCGGTGCCGAGGGGCTTGGTGAGGACAAGCAAGTCGCCCGGTCGCGCATTGGCGTTGGTCATCATCCGGCGCGGAGAGACCATGCCTGTGACGGCATACCCGAAAATCGGCTCGGGAATCTTGATCGTATGGCCTCCGATGAGAACGCACTTCGCTTCCTGAATCTTTTCCGCTCCGCCGCGCACGATTTGATTCACCATCTCGAGCGGGACGATGTCTGCCGGAATTCCCACGATGTTGAGTGCAGTCAGCGGGCGTCCGCCCATGGCATAGACGTCGGACAGCGCGTTCGTGGCGGCGATTTGACCATACCAATGCGGGTCGTCCACGATCGGAGTGAAAAAATCCGTGGTCTGTACCAGAGCCCGATCGGTGCCGATGCGATATACGCCCGCGTCGTCCCCGGTCGCCGTACCGACGAGCACATTACGATCTTTCATCGTCGGTACCTGGCGCAAAACTTCGGTCAACTCCCTGCGGCTGAGCTTGGAGGCGCAGCCCGCGCAGGAAGACAGTCCCGTCAGTTTCAGAACCTCAGTCGCCATGCGAGATAACCATCCTTCGGAACCGTTTCTTGAAACGTCCGGAAAAGTCGGCAGAGAACGTCGGAGTCTCATCCAACCGGCGATTGCGGTGTTTGGGTGCCAGGGTTCGCTGCGGAAAACTTGACCGGATTAGACAGCGCAGGTTGAAGGTGGCGGAGAGGGTAGGAATCGAACCTACCCCCCGACACGAAGTGTCGGGGCGACGGTTTTGAAGACCGTGACGACCACCAGGCACGCATCACTCTCCAGTCGCGTCGGCTTGCATCGTTGGTTTCTCGACGGACCGATAATATACACCGGCGATCGCCGGCACGGTAATTACTCGGCTCCGGAATACGGTGCGCGGCCCGGCGCCCAGTCCCTGTCCGCACCGTTCAGCTCGTACGCCGCGGCTCGTTGATGGCATCCGGCGGACGATGGCCGAGCAGAGCTTCAGCGATATTTCGGGCGGCGCGCATCTCAATCTCGAGTCGTGCGTCCGCTACCGCCGACCCCAGGTGAGGCGTGAATAGGGTCTTGCCGGCCTGAGCGAGCAGCGCGGGATGGACAGAAGCGGGCCGGCCGGCGCGGTTCCAGTCTTCCATCTCGAAGACATCCGCTGCGTAGCCTCCGAGTTTTCCCGACCCGAGTGCGCCCGCGATTGCCTGCTCGTCAACCACCGAACCCCGACCGACATTGATGAGAAAGGAGCCAGGTTTCATCCTTGCGAGCCGGGAGGCGTCTATCAAGTGTGTGGTCTCCGGCGATAACGGCAAGAGCGAAAAGACAAAATCACTTCTCGCGAACGCTCCGGCAAGGTCCACAAGCGACACCCCGAGTTCCTGTTCGACCACTCGAGGCAGCGCAACCGGATCGACGTAGAGAATGTCCATGCCGAAGGCCCGAAGGCGTCTGGCAAGGGCGCGACCCAGCTCTCCCATTCCCAAGATACCGGCCGTGCGACCGCTGAGTCCCGTACCGTAGAGCTCGGGGCGCCAGCCGGCAAACTTGCCGGACCGCACGATTCGATCGCCCTCGAGTACTTTGCGCGACAAGCCGAGCGCAAGGGCGATGGCCAGCTCGGCGGTCGGGATTGTGAGCAGGTCAGGGACGATCGTGAACCATATTCCGCGGGCCGTGCACGCTGCCACGTCGAAGTTGTCGCACCCCTTCAGCGCCGCGGCCACGATGCGCAGCTTGGGAAATTGATCCAAGGTTTGGGCATCGAGTGAATCGTTCATGAAAACCATTAAGGCGCTTGCGCCCGACGCCTTCGCGACAAACTCTGCCCGCGAGAACGGCTCGACAGACGGATTGGAAATCACGCGCGCAACCCCTTCCAGAAACGCAATCACCTCGGGGAAAACGCGATTCGAGAGAAAAACGGTGGACCGCTG
>Ga0209008_1000213_pt1 | contig 25296 bp, 18 predicted proteins | sample JacPin_JW_Ref_O3_FD_187963 | JGI IMG/M metagenome (GOLD analysis project Ga0209008, IMG submission 187963) | Forest soil microbial communities from Algoma, Ontario, Canada - Jack Pine, Ontario site 1_JW_Ref_O3 (SPAdes) (version 2) | ecosystem: Environmental > Terrestrial > Soil > Boreal...
CGGCGGTACTCTCTCAACCTCATACCGGACATATCGTGTACTCAAAAAAGCGGACATTTTAACTTGCTACGGACAGCGCAATCCAACGTGAGGGCGGTGTTATACTCGGCGGAAGCGGAAGTGGCGGAATTGGCAGACGCGCCAGCCTTAGGAGCTGGTGGCCGAAAGGCCGTAGGGGTTCGAGTCCCTTCTTCCGCATACGGTATTGGAAAATTACCGGTCACCCTTCGGTAGGCAGAATTCTAATAATGTGCTGTTTTGACCAGATTCCCAGATTCACATTAATTACCATGTTCGGGAAGACGGCGGGAGAGGATGTAAGCATCCGGACTCAGGGCTGGGGTCGGATTTCTTCTCCTCCCCGCCGTCTCGCAAATTCTTTCCTCACTGGACCAGGCCCTCCTGCCCTGGATGCGCGCGCAGCGAAGCGGGGACGAAATCGACGGCCAGGCTGCAAGCGCGCGATTCATGTGGATCCACTCAATCCTCGGCTTTGCCAAATGTGCATCGGCCGGACTCGTCTCGCCCCAAATCAGAGCTGCGCAATTGTGAACCGAGATGCTCGCAACGCTTTTGGCGTTCACCAGGGCGCGCGGGTCCCGGGCGTTCCGCGGTGGAGACGTTTCACTCCGTCGGCGACATCGGTAAGTCCTGGGTTTGAAGTTTGTTCGTGCTCGACGCGAGACGCGTAGTTTGATACAGCTAAAATTGGTATTTCGAGGAAAGTCTGCGATCGGAATGGGAAACGAAAGGAGGAAACTCAATGGCTGACGATAAGTTGGAGCAGCCGCTCCACGGTTTCTGGAGTCACGACCGGGGCCTGAGTTTCTTTCTTGGATTTCTGGTGGTTATGACGATTTTTGTTCCCATGTTTCGGCAGTCAAGGCCAGAACGAGTTGTACTGGACCTCACTTTCGCGCTCATGTTCGTTTCTGGTGCCATAGCGACGATTGGCCAGCCGATTGTTATGTATCTCATCTTCGGACTTACCATCCTGGAATTCACAGCAGACTTGATCGTCGAATTCAGGCCCGCGTTGATCCAGTGGGACTGGGATACAGCGCTCAAGGTGTTGTGCATGGCCATCCTCGTGATCATGACGCTTAAGCAGACCTTTCGTCCCGGTCCGGTCAGCGTGCACCGGGTCATGGGCGGCATCGCCGCCTATTTGCTGATTGGCCTGACCTGGGCATGGGGTTACAGGCTGCTGCTGGAGAAGATTCCCGCGGCGATTCACTTCCCATCGACGATCGAGGGAAGTCCCACAGGTGAGCCGTCCCATTTAATTTATTTCAGCTTCGCGACACTCACGACTGTAACCTACGGTGACGCCTATCCCGTGCATCGGATCGCTCGGTCGCTCGCCACCGCAGAAGCTCTCATCGGACAACTCTATCCTGCGATTCTGATCGCGACGCTGGTTGGAATGGCTTTGCAGGCACGCTCAACCGCACAGGGCGAAAAAAGCTGAATCGCGAGCGAACGCGTGAGCCTCGCGGAAGGCCGTCAGACAGGCGACCGCCGAGTGCTTCCAGCAGCGTTTCGGTCCTAACCGGCGTGCAGTTGCTTTCCATGGCTGACCGCGTCACCGTCCCCTTTTTTCAATCCGCCGAAAACAATTGTGGAAAGGATGGTCATCCCTCCAAGCACGAAAAACGCCCGGTGGATGCCGTGGATGAATTGTGGCGCATTGGAGGTATGGCGATCGGGAATAAAGAACGCCGTTAGCAGTGATGCCGAAGCCACACCGAAACTGATGGCCAGCTGTTGCGCGGTGCTCGCAATCGAGCTCGCGCCGCTGGCCTGTTCCTCACTGACGTCAGCGTACACAAGGGTGTTCATGCTGGTATATTGCAGTGAAGTGCAGAATCCGTAGCAAAACACCTCGGCCACGATCAGCCAGACTCGCGAGCCCGCCCCGATCGATGCAAAAAGCATAATTTGCAGACCGATGATCAGAGTGTTTGAGACCAGTACGGCGCGGTAGCCAAAGCGGGCCAGGATTTGGGGCATCGTAAGTTTCAGGCTGATGGCTGCGATTGCCTGCGGCATCATCAGCAGGCCGGATTGAATGGGAGTGAACCCCATGCCCACCTGGTAGAGCAGTGGAAACAGGAACGGAATGCCGCCGATACCCAGACGGGTCACGAAACTGCCGGCCACTGACGCACGGAACGTGCGAATCCGAAACAGCGCCAGGCGCAGCACCGGATGGGCGCTGCGAGTGGCATGAAATCCGTAGCCGGCGAGCAGAACAATGGAAACAGCTAATAGCCCAAGAATCTCAGCTGCATTCAGCGTATGTTCGCCGAACACTTCGAGCACGTAGGAGAGTAGACCGATGCCTGAGCCGAACAGAATCAGTCCGGCAACGTCGAGAGGATCGGTGTGCTCTTCGCGGTAATCCGGCAAGTGAAAGTAGACCAGGCACAAACCGGCGAGGCCAATCGGAATATTCACAAAGAAGATCAGCCTCCAGTGAAGGTATCCGACGATCAGTCCGCCCGCGATCGGTCCCAGCATGGGCCCAATCAATCCGGGGATGGCGACGAAACTCATGGCGCGAATCAGTTCCGATTTCGCGAAGGTTCGCACGATCGTCAGACGCCCGACGGGCACCATCATGGATCCGCCAATGCCCTGCAGGATGCGGCATGCCACCAGTTCGTGGATGTTGCTCGAGATGCCGCACAGAAATGAGCCCAGCGTGAAGATTCCAATTGCGGAGGCGAAGACCAGGCGTGTTCCGAACCGGTCTGCCATCCAGCCACTGATCGGGATAAAAACCGCAAGACTCAGCGTGTAGCTTGCCAGCACGGATTTCATGCTGAGCGGAGCGACATGGAGTGCCGCCGCGATCGCCGGCACGGCCGTATTCAGAATCGTCGTATCGAGCGACTCCATAAAGAACGCAACCGCAATTAACCACGGCAGCAGCCGCTTGCTGGAATCGGCCAGTACGGGTGGCACGGAGTTCGGTTCAATCGGGCTATGCGGGGTCACTTTGGGCGGGCTCGGCTGCATCATCCTCCGAAATGGCGAATCCCGATCCTCAGCTCGGGGAACAGATTATGACTGCTGCGCGAGTCCGTGGCGGTCAGCTCTCGTCGTCGCTTGCTGGTATCTGATTACGGATGCCTGAAATCTTTCGCCGCCTATTCCTTTACATGCGCCAACGGAATCTGCGAAAACAATTGCAGATCGACGATCATGTTCAGGCGCCGGTCCAACTGAAAAAACGTCGCGGCCTTTCTTCCCGGCAACACCTGGCTTACTATGGGCACATACTTCAAGCGCAGCGCCTGCGCCTGCCCGTCCGCCTCCAGCCAATTCCGCACATAAATCATTGCATCTTGGTCCGACATCGTTGCCCACATCTCCGCGTATTGCTTCAGCAGGGCGTACTTCTGGTCATTCACCGCTTGCAAGTCCCTGACATAATGGTTGTAGATCGGCCAGAACTTCTCCGCCTCTGAATCCGACAGCGACATATTCTGTCCGATCACCTGCATCTTCTTTGCACGCAGATCTTGCCGCAGCAAAGCAATGTCCTCGTCGGTTACCGTCGGGCTGATGACCCTTTCCACGGTAACTTGTTGCTGCTGCGCCGCCGCCGTCGCGCCCGCCCCATTCATCCCCCCACCCAACGCCGTCGCGACCAGCATGCCTGCAACGAACGCACCTGCCAATCCCGCCGCTCCCGTCATATTGCGCTTCATAATCTTCCTCCTCACGTTTGTCCTCTTCCCACAAAGAACCAGCGAGAACAGCAAGTCCGAGTGCATGTTAATACAGTTGCGCCGCTAATGGACTACTACCGGCAGCAGGCAAGAGTCGACTCCTGACGCATTAACCGGATTCAATGACGTTAACCAATGCGCCATGAATTTGGACGATGCGGTAAAAGGATGAAGATGGCACCGAGCTGAATCTGTGGTCGACGACAGAATCATTCGTGACACGATTGCACCGCCATTCAGTAAAAGGGCAGTTTAGCCCTAGCCGATCTGCTGTCCGGGAGCGCGGTTGACGCGCGCAGACGGATTCCCTATACTCAATCTTCTGTTGCGGAGAACGCTGCCGCTCATTCCTGCACTCCTCTTTCCCGGATTCCGAATAGTTGAACGACGGGTAGAAACCAGAGGCCTGCGGGACGTTCGCCCCTGAGAGACTTTTCCATATGACCGATGAAATGACCTGCAGGCGGGAAATCGAGCTCGAGATTCCGGCCGAGAACGTTAGCAAGGTAGCCGAGAAAGTGGCGCGCGATATCGCGCGCATCGCCCGCATTCCGGGTTTCCGTCCCGGCAAAGCGCCGATCACGCTGGTGCGGCGCCGGTTTGCCGACGACATTCAGGGCGAGGTAGTGCAATCGCTGGTTCCTGAATATCTGGAAAAGGCCCTCGACGAGAAGAAACTCGTCCCGGTGACCCGCCCGGAAGTGGACAAGGTCGAGTTTAAAGAAGGCGAACCGCTGAAATTCCGCGCGATTTTCGAAGTGCTTCCGGAATTCGAGCTGGGTGACTACAAGAATCTTCAGGTTCAGGTTGATGAGATCGAGACGGGCGACAAGGAAGTCGAAAAGGCGATCGAAGAGATGCGGCAACGAGCTGCGACATTTGTTCCTGTCGAGGGCCGGCCCGCTGCTGACGGCGATTCCGTTCTCATCAAACTGAAGGGCATTCCCACTGGCGGCGGTGAGCCGGTCGAGGCCGACAACATACTGGTTCCGCTGGGCGCAGAAGAGACTCTCGCCAGTTTCACGGAAAACCTCCGCGGCGCATCGGCAGGTGAGACCAAGCAATTCCAGGCGCGCTATCCGGACGACTATCCCGATCAGAAACTTGCGGGAAAGACCTTCGACTTCACCGTAGATGTTCAGGGCATCAAGGAAAAGAAGCTGCCCGAGCTGAACGATGAATTCGTGAAGGAAGCCGCCGGTGAAAAGGCCGAGGTCGGAACGCTCGAGGAACTCCGGAAGAAGATCCGTGAAAACCTGATCGCTTCCAAGGAACATCAACAAGGTTCGCAGGCTCGCGACAAAATTCTCGAGCAGCTTGTGAGCAAGCACGACTTCCCAGTGCCCGAAGCCCTGATCGAAGGCCAGATGGACACGCGGCTGGAGCGCATGGTGCGGTCGCTTGCGTCTCAGGGAGTCGACCCGCGCGGCATGAATGTCGATTGGGCCGCACTCCGGAGGCAGCAGCGCGACCGTTCGATCACCGACGTCAAGGCCGAGCTGCTGCTGGACCGCATCGCCACCGCCGAGAAGATCGATGCGACCGAGGAAGAACTGGAAAAGGAACTCGCCCACCTCGCCGAACACGGTGGCGAATCGGCAACGGCGTTGCGTGCTCGCTTGACAAAGCAGGGGACGCTCGATACGATGAAATCGAAGTTGCGTAGCAATAAAACGATTGATTGGCTCTACAGCAACGCCCGGATCGAGAAGACAGCCAAAAGTGAAAAGTAAGTTTGGTTCGGGTTTCCTCAGCGCGCAAAATATTCCCAATGACAAAAACTGACGACGCGATTCCGCGTGCCACGACGCTGGTTCCCATGGTTGTCGAACAGACAAACCGTGGCGAACGCGCCTACGACATTTATTCCCGGCTGCTGAAGGACCACATCATCTTTATCGGCACGCCGATCGACGACCATGTGGCCAACCTGGTGACGGCCCAGTTGCTCTTTCTTGAGTCCGAAGACCCCGAGAAAGACATCTCCATCTACATCAACTCGCCCGGCGGCTCGATCTCGGCCGGAATGGCGATTTACGACACGATGCAGTTCGTCCGCCCCGACGTGGTCACCTACTGCATCGGTCAATCGGCGTCCATCGCCGCGGTATTGCTGGCCTCCGGCACGCCCAAGAAGCGTTATGCCCTGCCCAACTCCCGTGTCCTGATTCACCAGCCCTGGATGTCCGGGCTTTCCGGGCAGGCGACCGACATTGATATCCACGCCAAGGAAATTATCCGGACGCGCGCGTCCCTCAATGCCCTGCTCGCAGGCCACACGGGTCAGCCGGTGGAAAAAATCGAACGCGATGTCGAACGGGATTTCATCATGACCGCGGACCAGGCCAAGGCCTATGGTATCGTGGATGAAATTATCACCAAGCATCGCTAGGTCCGTTCCCGTATGATAGGTGGAGCGGCTCTATCTGGAGTTGAATCGGGGGATGGAGTCAAGCCGTTGGGAACCGAACGGGTGGCGTTCCTAATGGTTAGTAGTGAAAGCGATGAGTGCGAGTAAGACGTGGGTCTTCCGTTTTACAATAGGGCTCACATTCATCGTGGGTCTGGTTCCGACGAGAGAGGCCGTCAATCGTGAAGCGGTTCACACCAGAAGAACCGTTGCGCTGTTCCTTCTGCCATAAGACGCAGGAGCAGGTGGAGAAGCTCATCAGCTCTCCATCGGAATATCCGCGGTCCTATATCTGCAACGAGTGCGTCGGCGTCTGCCAGCAGATTCTCGAGGATGAGAAGCGCGAACAAGCAACGCCCGCCAATCGCCGCCTGCCGCGTCCGCCCGAGATCAAGGCATTCCTTGACGGCTACGTGATCGGGCAGGACAAGACGAAAAAGAAGCTGGCCGTTGCGGTTTACAACCACTACAAGCGCATTTTCCTGAACCGCACGCCGGGTGACGTCGAACTTACGAAATCGAACATTCTACTGATTGGGCCAACCGGTACCGGCAAGACTCTTCTGGCGCAGACTTTGTCGCGCATGCTCGAGGTGCCGTTTGCAATCGTTGACGCGACGACGCTGACGGAAGCGGGCTATGTCGGCGAAGACGTCGAAAACATCATTCTGAAGTTGCTGCAGGCCGCCGACGGAGATGTGCAGAAGGCCCAGCAAGGCATCATCTATATCGACGAGATTGACAAGATTTCGAAGAAGGACGAAAACCCTTCGATCACCCGCGACGTTTCTGGCGAAGGCGTGCAGCAGGCGCTGCTGAAGATTCTCGAGGGCACGGTTGCAAACGTCCCCCCGCAAGGCGGACGCAAGCACCCGCACCAGGAATTCACGCCCGTGGACACGACGAACATCCTGTTCATCTGCGGCGGGGCTTTCGTCGGCCTGGAGAAGATTATCGAGCGCCGGGTGGGGCAGAAGTCGCTGGGCTTTCATGCCGACGCTCAGCCGACCACGGCCACGCGCCGCAACATCGAAGTGCTCGAACAGGCTCAGCCCACTGACCTGATTCGCTACGGCCTGATCCCGGAATTCGTCGGGCGATTGCCGGTCATGGGAGTGCTGAGCGATCTGGACAAGAGCGCACTGGTTCGCATCCTGACGGAACCGAAGAATGCGCTGGTGCGTCAATACCAAAGGCTGTTCGAATTTGAGAACGTCCGCCTTCGATTTACCGACGACGCCCTGGAAACAGTTGCAGAGCTCGCGCTGCAACGCAAAGTGGGAGCGCGCGGCCTGCGCATGATTCTCGAGGATCTGATGCTCGAGATGATGTATCACCTGCCGGCACAGCGTAAACTTCGCGATTTTGTCGTCACCGCGGATATGGTCAAGGGCCGCGAAATCAACTGGAGCCTGCTTGAAAAGGCGGGCTAGTTCCTCCAGGTAGCCGCGGCAGACGTGTTTTTAGCCGTGGAAGTCTAAAGTCCCGAGGTCAAAGTACTTTCAATGTTCACCAAGGAAAAGGCCGACGTGAAGCGCGTACCGATGATGCCGGTGCGGGATATGGTCATCTTTCCGGAGATGATGCACCCGTTCATCGTGGGGCGCGAAGCCTCCGTGCGAGCGCTGGAAGATGCGCTGGCAGGCGATAAGAAGATTTTCCTGGTCACCCAGCACGACGCTTCGGTGGATGACCCGAAGCCTGAAGAGATCTACCAGGTCGGCACGCTCGCCAATATCGTGCAGAGCGTCAAGCTGCCGGACGGCAACATCAAGGTTCTGGTTGAAGGCACCGAACGCGCCAAGATCGTGCAGGTAACGAGCGATGAGGGCTTCTTCCGCGCCTCCATCCGTCTGGTTCCGGTCAAGGCCGAGCCCGGTCCACAGATCGAGCAAGCCTCCGCGCGGGTAACCACACTGTTTGAGCAGTACGTCAAGCTCTCGCAAAGCCTGAATTACGACACCATGATCGCCGCCGTGCGGGTTGAAGATCCCGGAAAGCTTTCCGACGCCATTGCCGCCAACCTGCAGATTCCGGTCGAGGAGAAACAGGAACTGCTGGAGATCTTCGAGCCGGCCGAGCGCCTGAACCGGATCGCAGACATTCTGGAAGTCGAAATCGAAAAGCTGAACGTCGATCGCTCGATCAATACGCGCGTCAAGCGCCAGATGGAGCGCGCCCAGAAGGAGTATTACCTCAACGAGAAGCTCAAGGCCATTCAGAAAGAGCTGGGCCGCGGCGAAGCGAATGAAATCGAGCAGCTCAAGAAGAAGATTGAAACCTCCGGGATGCCCGATGGCCCCATGGAAAAGGCCATGCAGGAGCTGAAGCGCCTGGAGATGATGCCGCCGATGTCGGCTGAATCCACCGTCTCGCGCAACTATCTTGACTGGCTGCTGGCGGTGCCGTGGAAGAAACGGTCCAAGGAAATTCGCGACATCAAACGCGCGGAACAAATTCTCAACGAAGATCACTACGGCCTGGAAAAAATCAAAGAGCGCATCCTGGAATACCTTTCCGTCCGGCAGCTGGTAAAGAACCCTAAGGGCTCGATTCTGTGCTTCCTCGGGCCTCCAGGAGTGGGCAAAACGTCGCTTGCAACGTCGATCGGTCGCGCCACGGGCAGGAAATTCGTGCGCGTGTCGCTCGGCGGTGTGCGTGACGAGGCGGAAATCCGCGGCCACCGGCGCACCTATATCGGCGCCCTGCCCGGTCAGATCATCCAGATGATGCGCAAAGCCGGGACGACCAATCCGGTCTTCGTGCTGGACGAAGTTGACAAGATGTCCATGGACTTCCGAGGCGATCCTTCGGCCGCTCTGATGGAAGTGCTTGACCCGGAGCTGAATCACTCCTTTACCGACCACTATCTGGACGTCGAATACGATCTGTCGAAGGTCATGTTTATCTGCACGGCGAACGTGCTGCACACGATTCCGCAGCCCTTGCAGGACCGCATGGAAGTCTTGCGGCTGCCCGGGTATACGGAGCAGGAAAAGCACCAGATCGCGCAGCGTTTCCTGGTCTCGCGCCAGCTCGAAGCGACCGGCCTGACCAAGGACAACCTGAAGTTCACCGACGAATCGATCACGCACATCATCCGCCATTACACGCATGAAGCCGGCGTGCGCAACCTGGACCGCGAGATCGCCAATGTCTGCCGGAAAATGGCCCGCAAGGTTGTGGCGGGTGGAAAGACCGTTACGGCCGAGGTCACCGCAGCAAACGTCAACGACTACCTCGGAATTCTGAAATACCGCGACTTCCTGGCCGAGAAGAAAAACGAAATCGGACTGACCACCGGCCTTGCCTGGACGGAAGTCGGAGGCCAGGTTCTTTCAACAGAAGCTACGCTCATGCAGGGTAAGGGCCGCCTCACTCTGACCGGCAAGCTTGGCGACGTGATGCAGGAATCGGCGCAGGCGGGAATGAGCTATGTCCGGTCGCGCAGCCACCTGTTCGGCCTGCCCAAGGACTTCTATCGCCACATCGATATCCACATCCACGTGCCGGAAGGCGCCATCCCCAAGGACGGCCCCTCGGCCGGCATCACGCTCTGCACTTCGATTGTGAGCGCGCTTACGCGCATTCCGGTCCGCTGCGATCTGGCCATGACCGGTGAAATCACTCTCCGCGGCAAGGTCCTGCCGATCGGCGGCGTGAAGGAAAAGCTGCTGGCCGCGCACCGCTTGGGCCTGCGAACCGTCGTTCTCCCGAAAGACAATGAAAAAGATCTGGCGGATATCCCGCCGGAGATCCTGGCGCAGATGTCGATCCATTTCGTCGAGTCAATGGACCAGGTGCTGGAGTTTGCGCTCGAAAAGCCGCTGCCCATTTCTGGGCATCCCCCGGTAGGCGGAGTGGAACCCAAGTTTGGCGCGGATGTCACGCAGGACAATGAATTAACCAATTAAGGCGTTCGGTCCTCCCACATCCTGCTGCTCGGCAGGTTCGGCCCGCGACCGAAGCACAAGGATTCTCTGTACGTTAGCCCATTTCGTAATCTGGGATTGAGTGCCTCGATCGAACGCGCCCGCCCCGGACCGATATCAAACAACCATCGCGCCTGACCCTCAGGCTTGAGAAGGAAAGAAATCGATGAGCATTAGCCTTGCAGAACTGAAAGACAAAAACATCACCGACCTTGCGAAAATCGCCAAGGAGCTCAATATTCCCGGCTCCTCCGGCATGCGCAAGCAGGAGTTGATCTTCCAAATCCTCCGCGCGCAGACGGAAAAGAACGGCCTGATTTTCTCTGAGGGCGTTCTGGAATGCTTGCCCGACGGCTTCGGATTCCTTCGCGCCCCCGAGTACAACTATCTGCCGGGCCCGGATGATATCTACGTCTCGCCGTCGCAAATCCGCAAATTTGACCTGCGCACCGGCGACACCGTTTCCGGGCAAGTCCGCCCGCCGAAGGACGGCGAGCGTTACTTCGCGCTGATCAAGGTCGAGGCGGTCAACTTCGAGGATCCCGAGGTCACTCGGAACAAGATCTTCTTCGACAATCTGACCCCCCTGTACCCTTCCGAGCGCATTCGGCTGGAGACCACCAAGGAAAATCTGACCGGGCGGGTCCTGGACATGCTGTGCCCGGTCGGCAAGGGCCAGCGCGGACTGATCGTCGCGCCACCACGCACCGGAAAGACGATGATGCTGCAATCCATCGCCAACTCCATCACCACCAATCATCCTGAAATCGCGCTGATCGTGCTGCTGATTGACGAGCGACCCGAAGAAGTCACCGACATGCAGCGCACCGTGAAGGGCGAAGTGATCAGTTCGACCTTTGATGAGCCGCCGCAGCGCCACATCCAGGTGGCGGAAATGGTGCTCGAAAAGGCCAAGCGGCTGGTCGAGCACAAGCGCGACGTGGTGATCTTGCTCGATTCGCTCACGCGTCTGGGACGCGCCTACAACGCCGTCACCCCGCCATCGGGTAAGGTCCTGTCCGGCGGTATCGACGCCAATGCCTTGCAGCGCCCCCGGCGATTCTTCGCCGCGGCGCGCCACATTGAAGAGGGCGGCTCGCTCACGATCATGGCCACGGCCTTGATCGATACCGGCAGCCGCATGGATGACGTCATCTTCGAGGAGTTCAAAGGCACGGGTAACATGGAGATCAATCTGGATCGCAGGCTGGTGGACAAGCGCGTCTTCCCGACGATTGATATCAACCGTTCAGGAACACGAAAAGACGAACTGTTGCTCCCGCCCGACGAACTGAACCGCATCTGGGTACTGCGCAAAGTGCTCAGCCCGCTTTCGACCGTCGAAGCAATGGAACTTCTGCTGGGCCGCCTGTCGAAGACGAAAACCAACGCCGAGTTCCTTTCGTCGATGTCCAGCCCGACGTAGTTTTTCTCCCGCCAATCAAGCGCTCACCCGCCGGCTGAGGCTGCGAGTCTCAGGACGCCTGCCCGCGTGCCAGCTCGTTTGCCAGCAACACGACCAGTCGCGCGACCTCTTCGGCCTCCATCGCCGTGCTGTCCACGACGACCGAATCCTTGGCACGGACCAGCGGAGAGGAAGCGCGTTCGCGGTCACGCCGGTCGCGCTCGTGAACCTCCTCAAGTGTGCGCGCCAGATCGATCGCATCGCCTTTCTGCTGGTGCTCGCGCCAGCGCCGCTCGGCCCGGATCTCCGGTGACGCCGTCAGAAAGATCTTCAGCTGCGCGTCCGGGAAGACGACGCTGCCGATATCGCGCCCTTCCATCACGACGCCGCCCAGCTCGCCAGCGCGACGCTGCTCGGCCACCAGGACCTTGCGTACTCCGGCAACCATGGCAACCTTGGACGCCGCTTGGGCCACCTCCGGGGAGCGGATCAGGGCCGTGACGTCCTCGCCATCGAGCAATACCTGCTGCGGGCCTTCGGCTGCAGGGTTCTGCTGGCGAAGATCGATTCGCGTTTCGCTTGCGAGTGACGCGAGCTCCTTGCTTGCTTCCAGGGGGACTCCGCGCCGCTGTGCCTTCAGTGCGACCGACCGGTACATCGCGCCGGTATCAATATAGGTGTAGCCCATCAGAGCGGCCACGCGCCGCGCAAGCGTGCTTTTGCCCGAGCCGACCGGGCCGTCAATCGCGATGATCAGTTTGCGCGCGGTCATTTGAGGAGGATCCTTGTCGTGGTTCGCGATGCTCAGAGCATCTTCAGATACGCTTGAACGCGCGCTCGATTTCACGCACAGAATAGCGCAGAACGACCGGGCGGCCGTGCGGGCAGCTCATGGGATACTCGGTTTTGGCAAGCTCGGCGAGCAGCCATTCCATTTTCGTGGTGTCGAGCGCCGTATTCACCTTGATGGCCGCGTGGCAGGAAGTGGAAGCCGCGATCTTGGATTGCAGCGAATCGATCGAGATGGACTGGTCCTCGCGGGCAATTCCGTCCAGAATTTCAAACAGCAGCTTCTCGGCGTCGCCGCCCGCGATGCCGGCAGGCGCAGCCTGGATCGCGACGGTTCGTGCGCCCATCAGCTCGGCCTCGAATCCGTTTGCGTGCAGCTCTTCGCCGATCTGTTCAAACGTCACCAGCTGCCGCGGGCTGAGCTCGACCATCACCGGCAGTAGGAGGCGCTGGCCGCCGAGCGCGCCCGCTCGCCTGGCGCGCAGGTGCTGCTCGAACAGCACTCGCTCGTGGGCCACGTGCTGATCGATGATCCACAGGCCCTCGCCGTTTACCGCGATGATGAAGCTCGCCTTCACCTGTCCCAGAGGCTTCAGGTCGGCGATCTCCTGCGGGCTTGGAAGCGAGCCTGGGCCGTGATCGCTGCCTGGCGCGGACGCAGTCGGTTCCGCAGCAGCCTCGCGCGCCTGCAACGGAAAATGCATCGCGACACCGGAATCAAAGCCGAGGCGCTCGGCCAATCGTGGGTCCTGTCCCAAGCCCGGTTCAAGCCGTTCGGCCACGGCACCACTGGATCCAAGTGCGATGGGAATCTCGCCGCGCGACGGCACAGGAGGTGCGGCGAAGCCTGCGGGCGCCGGGCCGGCTAGCCAGGCGGCGGGTCCCGATGCTACGCCCGCGGCCGCGGCGCGCGCCGCCGGAAATCCGGGAATCGGCCGCGCGACTGAAAGCCCATGGCGAAGCGCGTCACGCGTGAAATCGTGGACGAACTGCGGATGCCGGAAACGTACCTCAATTTTCGCCGGGTGCACGTTCACATCGACTTCCTGGTACGGCAGATCAAGAAACAGCAGCACGACCGGAAATACCCCTGGGGGAGTGACGTTGCGGTAGGCCTCGTGGATCGCGTGAAGCAGAAGGCGGTCGCGCACGAGCCTCCGGTTCACGAAAATATAGATTCCGTTGCGGTTCGACCGCTGCACCTCGGGCCGCGACGCAAATCCGCTGACACCGAGCGTCGCAGCCTGCAGGTCTCCCTCAGGATCGGAGTCTGCGACTACCGACGCCACGGGTCTCTGGTTCGGCGGAATCTCGGTGAGTTCCTCAAGCGCCTGCCGGCCGAAAAGCTGATAGACACGCTCGGAAAGGGTTCCGACCGGCGCGCAGTCAACGATCAGCTGTGAGGGAGTTTTAAGCAGAAAGTGCGTCTCGGGATGGGCCAGCGCATAGTGGGTGACGAGCGAAGCGATGTGGCCGAGCTCGGTCATCTCGGATTTCAGGAATTTTCGCCGCGCCGGCACCGAGTAAAATATGTCCGCGACACTGATCGAGGTCCCGGAGGGAATTCCGGCCGGGGTCACGCCAACAAGCTTCCCGCCGGCAAACTCCACTCGAGTTCCCTGTTCCTGGGAGGGGGTGCGCGTTTCAAGGACCAGCCGTGAAATGGACGCAATCGAGGGCAGCGCTTCGCCGCGAAAACCGAGTGTCGCAATCGAGAGAAGATCGTCCGCCGTCCGCAGCTTTGAAGTCGCATGGCGCTCGAAAGCCAGCAGCGCGTCATCATGGTTCATGCCGCTGCCGTCATCGGTCACGCGGATCATGCGCTTGCCGCCCGATTCGACCTCGATGCGAATCGAGTGCGCGCCCGCATCGAGGGCGTTTTCAAGCAGCTCCTTCACCACCGACGCGGGACGCTCGACCACCTCGCCGGCCGCGATTCGGTTCGCGACGTTCTCCGCCAGTATCCGTATCTGCGACATGAACTACTGCGTTTCCTTCCTGATTGCGATGCCCAATTCGTCGAGCTGATCCTGGTCGACCTCAGACGGCGACTCCGCCATCAGATCCACGGCCGCTGTTGTCTTGGGAAACGCGATGACCTCGCGGATGGATTTTTCGCCCGCCAGGAGCATGGCTACGCGGTCAAGTCCGAGCGCGACCCCGCCGTGCGGCGGCGTGCCGTAGGTGAGCGCATCGAGGAAAAACCCGAAGCGCTGCCGGGCCTGCTCGTCGCTCAGACCCAGGGCCTTGAACATCCGCGCCTGCACGTCCTGACGGTGGATTCGAATGCTTCCCGAGCCGAGCTCATTACCATTGAGGACCAGGTCATAGCCCTTGGACCGGCACTCCCACGGCGCCGTTTCGAGCTTATCGAGGTCCTCTTCGTAAACTCCTGTAAACGGATGCTGCGCGCTGACCCAGCGCTTTTCTCGTTCGCTCCACTCAAAAAGCGCGAAGCCGGTGATCCACGCAAATTCCCACTTGCTGCGATCGATCAGCTTGAGAGCGTCACCCAGATGGAGGCGAATCTGCCCGGCGACATGCAAGGAGGTGTCGGTATGCGGAATCTGTTCTCTTGCGGCGGTGGCCACGATCAGGTCACCGGGCCCGGCACCCACAGCCTGGGCGAGCTTCTTGAGGCCCTCGGCGCCGAGATTTTTTTCCAGTTGCGAGGAAATTCCGTCCGCCGTGACTTTCACGGTGTAGACGCCGCGCGCGCCGGAAGATTTTGCGAATTCGGCGAGCTCGTCCAGCTGCTTGCGCGACCAGGAGGCCGCCCCGGGGGCGACCACGGCCTGGACGTTTCCTTCAACGTGCAGCACCGCCCGCGCCGGCTCGAAGAACTCCGTGACGTTGGTGAGTTCCATCGCGAAGCGCAGGTCCGGCTTGTCCGAACCATAGCGGCGATAGGCCTCCTTGTAATCCAGGTGACGGAAGGGGCCCTTTGCCTGGGCCCCGGCGACGGCACAGGCCCGCTCCATGACGCGCTCGATAACCTCGAAAACGTCCTGCTGGCGCGCAAAAGACATCTCCAAATCCAGCTGGGTGAATTCAAGCTGGCGGTCCGCGCGAAAGTCTTCGTCCCGGAAGCACTTGCAGATCTGAAAGTAGCGATCCATGCCCGAGATCATCAGGATCTGCTTGAAAATCTGAGGCGATTGCGGCAGCGCGTAAAACTGCCCGTGATGGATGCGGCTGGGGACCAGGCAATCCCGGGCGCCCTCCGGCGTCGAGCGGGTCAGGATGGGAGTTTCGATCTCGAAAAAACCCAGTTCGTCGAGCGTTTTGCGAATCTCGAGAATGATGCGGTGGCGCAACTCGAGATTTGCATGCGGCCGCGGACGCCGCAGGTCGAGATAGCGATAATGCAAGCGCGTCTCTTCGCTTGCGGTCACTTCATTCTCGATCTGAAACGGCGGCGTTTTCGACGTGTTCAGAATGTGCAGCCTGCTCGCGACCACCTCGACCTCGCCGGTCGCGATCTCCGGATTCGATTTCTGCCGGCGAATCACCCGACCCTGGACTGCGATAACGAATTCGGAGCGCAAATCCTCGGCCTGGGAATGAGCCTCGGGATTTTGCTCCTGATTGAAGACGATCTGCGCAATACCGGCGCGGTCGCGCAGATCAATGAAAATCAGCTGTCCGAGATCGCGCCGCCGATGGACCCAGCCCATCAGGACGACTTCGGTATCGGCGTCCGGCGCGCGCAGGTCGCCACAATATTTTGTACGTTTCAAATTTCCGAGCAGGTCAAGCACTTGATCCTCTTCTTTCCGATTCCAGATACTCCAGTAAATCGCTCTCGTTCAGTTTCTGCTGCTCGGCGTCTGCCAGGCGCTTCAGCGTATAGGTGCCCGACGCCAGTTCATCTTCGCCGATAATCAACGCATAGCGTGCGCCGAGCTTGTCGGCAAGCCCGAGCGACTTTTTGAATTTCATGGCCTCAGGCGGTAGCTCGACGGCCACGCCGCATTCACGCAGCTTTCGCGCGATCGCGATGGCGGCGGGATAGGCGATCTCGCTCATCCATGCGACAAAAACGCCCAGCCCCGGCATTTTCGGCGTCTCACCCGCTTCCTGTATCGACAGAATCACCCGGTCGCTGCCGATCGCGAAACCGATGCCCTTGGTCGGATGGCCGCCCAAAAGTTCAACCAGCCCGTCGTAACGCCCGCCTCCGCACACTGCGTTCTGCGAGCCAAGGCCCTCGGCAACGACTTCGAAAGTCGTCCGCGTATAGTAGTCAAGTCCGCGCACCAGGCGCCAGTTTTCCTCATACGCTACTCCGCGCAGTTTCAATTCGTTCTTCAATTGGGAAAAATGCTCGCGGCACGCGACGCAGAGATGATCGGAGATTCGCGGCAGACCTTCGATGATCGCCTGCTCCTCGGGCAACTTCGAATCCAGTACCCGCAACGGATTGGTCTCGATACGGCGCTGGCTGTCGGCTCCGAGTCTGTCCTTTACTTTCAGCAGTTCCTGTCGCAGCGCCTCGACATAGGAAACGCGGCACTGCCGGCAGCCAATGGAATTGACCGAAAGTCGGGTCCTCTTCAGGCCGGCTCGTGTGAACAGCGCAACCAGCATTTCCAGAACTTCCGCATCGATTGCCGGCGCGTCGGACTGTCCGAGCACCTCTGCGCCAATCTGGTAAAACTGCCGGTAGCGTCCCTTTTGCGGGCGTTCGCGCCGAAACATGGGCCCCAGATAATAGAGCTTCACGTTGCCTGGGAGGGTGTGCATTCCATGCTCGATGTAGGCCCGAACGACGCTTGCCGTCGCTTCCGGTCGCAGGCTGATCGTGGACTGGTCGCGATCCTCAAACGTGTACATTTCCTTCCCGACGACATCGGTATCGGCGCCGATGGATCTTGCGAATAATTCCGTTTCTTCAAGAATCGGCGGTCGGATTTCGCGGAAATTGTAGGTTTCAAACACCTCCCGCGCCACCCGCTCAAACCAGTTCCAGAGCGAGGAATCCGGCGGCAGGATATCGCGCGTGCCTTTGATGGCCCTGAATTGCCGTTTTTCGTTCATACCAGAGTGACTTCAGTGCACAAAAGTTATCCGAACATACTAACAGGCACGTCCGGTGATGCAAGGGCATCGCCCCAGACTCAGGTGAGTGAATTCGCGCGCAGTCCGCGATTGACAGCAGATCGCAGGGACGATTTGCAGTGTTGCGGCCGGGTTATATGTGGCAAATATGCGCGGATAAAATGGTCTCGTAATCTCCCATATATTAGAAAGCGGCTGCTCCCGGCTCCGGAACCTCATTAAAAATCTTTATCGAAATCTGTGTAATTCACTGATTCAGAGTGCTTTAGTGTCCTTGCAGGGTCATTTGAAACATCTATCTCCTCCATCAAAACGTTGCATTTTACGTGACCGAAACTTCCGTATAACGTCCGGCCCTCAGGTTTTTGCGTTCCGACAGGAGAGTACCTACATGGCCGAAAAAACTACAGGAGAGATGCAAGCAACGTTAGGCTTGACCGGGTTGACGATGAACGCCATGGCGTTGATTGCACCCGGCGCTTTCCTTTGGCTCACCTTTGCACCGCAGGCGACTGAAGGGGCAACAGCTCCATCGATGTGGATCGGAATTGTTTTCGCGCTTCTGCTGTGTCTGGCGACCGCCGTCTGTTATGCGGAAATGGCCAAGTTGTATCCAGGCACGGGCAGTTCGTATTACTTCGCCGAGCAAGCCTTCCTGAATCACGACAAGGCTTGGAAATACGCCCGCTTGATGAAGTTCATCGTCGGGTGGGGCTCGCACCTCTACTACTGGATCTACCCCGGTGTCATGGTCGCCGTCACAGGAGTCTTTTGCGGATATATCGTGGGCACCTTGTGGCCGAATTTCATGAGCGCCTCCAACCCCGGTCCCATGTTCATGATGGCTGTTGCGGTCGTGTTCTCGTTTGCGGTGGCGTACATCGCTCATCGCGGCGTCAACGGCTCGACTGCTGTAAGCATTGCCATCAACGTGATTCAAATCTCGGCGCTGATCGTTTTCGCCGTAATGGCCATCGGCTACCGGATGAACCACCCGCCAGGCAGTGTGGCCTTCCAGTGGGATGCGACGACCAGTGAGGCCTACAATTACGAGTTCCAAACCACAAGCCAGACGGTCAACGGCACGGCGACCGATGTGATTACCCGCGATGCGAACATGGTGCCTGTGGCCAAGCTCGACGCCGCAGGGAAACCGGTTCCCTATCACGTGGATTACACCTCGAACGACGCAAGCGGCGCTTTCCTGGCGCATCCAAACGCCAAATCCGTAATCTCGGTCCACAACTTTAACTGGATGTTCGTTCAGGCCACGGTCGCGATCCTGATCCTGGTCGGATTCGAATCGGTGACGGCGATGGGCGGAGAGGCCCGGAACGCCAAGCGGGACGTGCCGATTGCAGTTATCACGTCACTGCTGGTGCAAGGAGCTTTTTGCTACTTGTTTGAGTATTTCGCCGCCAACTACTTCTTAAATAGCGGCTACCCCATGACTACTGCGACCGGTTCGGCCGCACCCATCGGCGACATGATGGTGATGGTGGGGGACGCCCTGTTCGGCTCTGGACACGGCCGCACCTTCATGCTGATCGAGGCTGTGACGGTGTTCCTGGCATTGGTCGGGACGACGCTGTCCTGCATCAACACCGGGGCGCGCGTCACCTACGCAATGGGCAAGGACAACGAAGTGCCGGAAAACTTCGGCCTGCTTCATGACAAAAACCTGAGCCCCCACCGCGCGATCTGGGCCCTGGCGGTCATTGCCGCGGTCACCGGTTGCGTCGCGTTGCTGATGCTGTTCGGCGATGGAGGTGCACTCCCGGATGCCACGATACAAGCCCTGCCTCACGGGTTCTGGTCGAGCTTTGGGTATGTGTCCCACGACACGATGGCGAAGATGCCCAATAGCTTGCTTACAATCACTCTGGCGTCGAACTTCGGGACCTTCGTGCTCTACATGCTGAGCTGCGTGACCTGCATTTTCTGTTACAGCGGGCACCCCAACTTCAGCTTCATCAAGCACATGCTCGTCCCGATTTTTGGCATCGCCGCAAACCTGATTTGCATGGGAGCCTATATCGTGCTGCCATTCATGGGTTACGGCACAAAGATGGAGCCGTTTTTTGCCCTGGGCATCGCAGCCGTGTGGGCCATCTACGGAGGCATCTATTTCGCCCTCAACAGCAAGAAACAGGGAAGGACGACACTGGTCACGACCCGTGCCTGATCCGGCCTAAAACCCTTAACACTCAGGGCGGGCGCGAGCCCGCCCTGTTTTTTTTCCCAAGCAGGGATGAGGTCTAATGTACAGAGGTCTTCAGGCGGCAGCGGCGAGTGTTGAAAGTCTTGCCCGAGCCTTCCGCCCGGCCCAAAATCAATCTATGGATGTCGAGTTCGCGGAGCTTTCTGACGTCGGGCGGGTTCGCCGGGGGAACGAGGATTATCTGGGGCATGCGGTCCCTGCGGCGCCAGACGACGCACGCGCGCGCGGCTACCTTTTTGCTCTCGCTGACGGGGTGGGAGGACACGATCTCGGAGAAGTCGCCTCGAAGACTGCGATTGAATCCGTCTTGGGCGATTTCCGCGAAGCGACGCCGGGGGAGCCTCACGGTTCCCTGCTGACGCGCCTGGTGCGCACGGCAAACACACGCGTAGTTGATGCCGGGCATGCGGCAAAGTCCGGCGGCGCCTCGATGGCTACCACGATTGTGGCGTGCGCGCTCCGCTACGATCGCGCGACGGTGGCCCATGTGGGAGATTCGCGATGTTATCTGATCCGCCGGGGGCAACCGAACCTTCTCACACGCGACCATACTGTCGCAAACGAACATCTGCGAATGAAAATTCTATCGAAGGAAGACGCCGCCCAGGCCGAGACACGCCACATGCTCAGCCGCTCGCTCGGAAATGATCTGGCCGTCAATGTTGACGTAAACGAGCACCAGGTGTTTGTCGGCGATGTCCTGATGCTTTGTTCAGACGGATTGCACGGTTCTGTCGAGGCGTCGGAGATTGCGGCGCTTGCCGGGCACGGAGGCGATCTGTCAACGGCAGCAAGACGTCTGGTGGATATTGCCAATCAGCGAGACGGTAGTGATAATATCAGCCTGCATTTGATCCGCGTTCGGAGTGTCGAGCGCGTGGGCATGTACCGCGGGCGACCCTACAGACTTCCTTAGCGCGGGGCGAGCCTGCGGATTCCTGCCAGGCCCGCACTCGCGAGGACTCCAGTCCACCCCGGCGACCAACTCGATCACTACCGCATCGACAGCGTTGCTGCCCGCAGCGGAATGGCTTCCATTTTTCGGGGTACCGATCTCCGGAACGGGCGTCAGGTCGCGATCAAGGTCCCCCACCCCGAGATGGAAATGGACCCGGTTCTGTTTGATCGTTTCCATCGCGAGCAGGATATCGGCAAGGTCCTGGATCACCCGGCGGTCATGAGGGTCTTTACCGACGACGACCGCAGCCAGCTCTACATGGTCATGGAGTGGGTTGAGGGTCGCCTGCTACGCAAGATCCTCGATGAGAAGAAAAAGTTCCCCCCGGAACGCGCCATCAAGATCACCTTGGGCATCTGCGATGCACTTGAATACATCCACGCGCACGGCATCGTGCACCGGGACCTGAAGCCGGAAAACATCATGGTGGACCCTGAAGATCGCATCAAGCTCATCGACTTCGGTATCGCCGGACAAGCCGGAGCACGACGACTCACATTTGCCAAACTCTCGCAGGTGATGGGAACGCCCGAGTACATCTCCCCCGAGCAGGTTAAGGGAAAACGCGGCGATGCCCGCAGCGATGTTTACGCGCTTGGCGTAATGCTCTATGAAATGCTGACAGGCGAACCCCCTTTTCAGGGGCCGAATCCTTTCGCCATCATGAATGACCGATTGCTGAACAACCCGGTGCCGCCCCGCGAACTGGACCCGGCGATTTCTCCCGAATTGCAGGAAATCATCTATCGCGCAATCGAGCGCGACCCCAAAAACCGCTATGCCTCCGCCCATGAAATGGCCCTGGACCTCCAGCACCCCGACAAAGTAGGGGTTGCGGAGCGTCCCGAACTGCGCGACTGGAAAACGCGACGGACCCCGTGGGTTCAGAAGCTCCTGTTTTACATATTTCTGGCCCTGATCCCGGTCGTCATCTTCGGCCTGATGTTCTATTTCGCAAGGCGTTGAACGCCAGGACGGCCTAGCCCCGTTCGTCCCTGCCCCCGGTTCGTTGCGATCCCCCTAAACACCCTCCTGCCAAGGTACGCCCGTCCGGTAACCGTGCGCCAATTCCCATAGCGGTCGTCCCTGCGGGCTCCATGGATATAAAGATTTCATAAGCAACTATCAAAGATCCATTGATTCAATCCATAGATTTAATGAGTTGGACCATTGGAATAGCGGTCTGTATTTTGTCTTACCGCAACTTTATTCCATGCACAGGTCGCGAACTCATCAGGTGGAAATGTGAGCGCGCCAGGGAGGGAGAGGATAACCACATGAAGCGCACCAACAGATGCCTTATCAAATGGGCCGCCACGATGTTCGCCGTGACCATAGCGGTCACTTGCTCGCCTGCGTCCAGAGCGGATGACCAGCCGGCCACGACACAGCCAGCTACCGCGTCGCAACCGGCAGCTACGGCGCAGCCAGCAGCCACAATGCCGCTGACTGCGGATCAGCGGTTGGAGGAGCTCGAGAAACAGGTGGCGCTCCTTCAACAGGAGATCGTCGCGCTAAAGGGCGACAGTACGCCGGGCATGAAGACTGCAGCGCTCACCGTGCCGGCACCGGGAGCGAGCTCGCCTGCGGCATCCCCACCGGGCGCAGGCGCACTGAATCCGGCGTCCGCTGCCGATGACGCGCCACCGAAGATCAGCATTTCGAGTCTGCTGGGTCCGGTCACGCTGAGCGGATTCGGCGACGTGTACTACGGATACGACAACAATCACCCGTTTGACAATCTGGCTGGTCTGCGTTCCTTTGAGGCGCCCACCAACGGGTTCAACTTCAACTTGGCTGAGTTGATTCTGGACAAGCCCGCCGATGCAACGTCGGCAGAGAGCAGGCTCGGCTATCACGTGTCGGCCGGATACGGCTACGCAGCCAGAATCATCGACGGTTCCGACGACACGGGATTCAGCTCCACGCCTGGGGCGGGAAGCAACTTCTTCCTCAAGGAGGCATACTTCGATTATCTGGCTCCCATTGGCAAGGGCCTGACCATCACGGTCGGCAAGTTCGTTACACCCATGGGCGCGGAAGTAATCGAAAGCAACGCCAACTGGAACTACTCGCGCGGGCTTTTGTTCAACTACGCGATTCCTCTTTTCCACTTCGGCGTGAACGCAAAGTACGCATTTAATAGCAAGTGGGCCCTCACCGGGTATCTGGTTAACGGGTGGAACAACACCATCATCAACCACGATTCCGTCGTGGACGGTTCGTTCCTGTTTGGCAACAGTTCCGGACTGACCTACGGTGCGAGCCTGGTCTACACCCCCAATGCGAAGTGGACGGCCACGGAAAACTACTTCGCCGGACCGGTACTGGACGGCTACGGGCTCGGCTTGCAGTCGCTCACCGACTGGAAGCAGATCTCCGATACCGTAATCGCCTACACGCCAAACACGAAGTGGGCATTCCAGATAAACGGCGACTATGGCTTCGGGCCCCGCAGCTATCCATCCGATTGCACCGCAGTCAAGACATCGTCACCGGTTACCGACGGCGGCGGCGCACCTCCGCCGTGCATCGGCAGTCCAGCGGTTAACTGGTGGGGCGTGGCAGGCTACGCGAAGTACACCTGGAGTCCCAAGACCAACTTCGCGGTTCGCTACGAGTACTTCGATGATCCGCAAGGCTACGTGGGCTTGACGGACTTTGAACGCGGCTGGGCCCAGGAAGTTACGGGAACCTACTCTTACAACCTGACCACCGCATTGCTGATCCGTGGTGAATACCGGTATGACTTTGCGAGCATTCCGATATTCGATCAAAGCTTCTCCAACGAGAAGTCCGTGAAGGAACAAAACACGGCTACGCTCAGCTTTGTCTACACGTTCAGCAGCGCAAACCTGAAGTAGAACAGAGAACCGCGGCTCCATCTCAACGGAGCCGCATTTTTGCACGGAACAGGCCGCCCGGCACGATCTCCCCCGCCGGGTGGCCGTTCCATTCTCACCGAAGTCTCACACCAAACCGGCCCCGGGTGTCGGGCCCTGTCGTGGACCGGCTCGCCTAGTTGTGCGCTGCCGGGACCACGTTGCCATCGGCATTCTGAACGAACGTAAATTTCGCCTTGGCCTTTGTAACCGTGCTGTTCTCGGCGGCGATTTCTCCCAGCGATTTCTGGCTGGCGGCATTAATCGCTCTGCCCTCGGCAACAGCCTGATCGAAGGTCAGGAATGTCGAGGGAGCGAAGGAAGGATCTCCGCCGCTGACCGCGCTCACGGCAAACGAGGCAGCTGGGTAGCCCGGGAGCCTGCTGTTGCCGCTGCCACCGACGCTGCCGGTACCCGCACCGCCAGCGCCGCCTCCCTGGGAATTCGAGGACGCGGAACTGCCCACAGCCGGCCCCCTACTCTGGGCGTGCGCAGGAAGCGAAGACAGAAGAACAAGTGCCACAACTCCGATAAACTTTTTCATGATTTGCCTCTCATCTACCGGCCGCGCCGGTCGTCCCTGCTTTGGTGGCAATTGCCCTGCCAGACGCACCAGTGAGGCTATCCAAAAGTGAATGAATGACTTACCTCGAGAGGCCGAATCGTGAAAATCGGGGCATCGGCTGGATCACGGAAATCAGAATCACTTGTGTGAAAATCCGTGGAGCCGGCATCATCGACGCAGTACCAGGACTAACGGAACCAGGTAATGGTTCTGGGGCGTCAATGCTAGGAGGGCGATGCGCGGTTGAAAACTCTGGCGCCATGCGGCCAGTCGGCGCCGTTCGGTGTTACCGCCGAGACAAGTTCGGAGGAACTAGAGCCCTTTCGAGACGGCGTAGGCCGCGCCCTTCAGCGGGCACTCCTCGTCGAGCACCACGTGAATGGGCACCTTCGCGAGGAAATCCGTCATCTTTTCCTTGTGCTGGAGCGCGGCGGCAAATTGCCCATTCTTCAGGATTGGCAGGATCTTGACAGCGATGCCTCCGGCCACGTACACCCCGCCTCGCGCAACCGTTCGCACCACCAGATTCCCGGCTTCCGAACCATAGATCTCAACCCACAAATTGAGCGCCGCGACACACACGGGACACTGTTTGCTAAGCGCCATCCGCGTGATTTCAGGCGCGGGATCGACCGAAGAGTCATCAAAACCAGGGTGCCGCACCGACGGATTCAGGAATTCGTGCAGTGTTTTGAATCCCCTTCCGGAAAGTATGAGTTCGTTGCTCACGAATTCGCTGCGGGCCTTGATAAATTTCCATAAATCCACCTGCTGCTCGGTCTGCGGTGCGAAATCGGCGTGGCCACCCTCGGTTGCCGTGGGAATGTGTTTCACTCCGTCCCAGAATAGGATGGCCTCGCCCAATCCCGTGCCTGCAGCAATGACCACGCGGGGAGCCTGCGGCGCAGGAACGCCGGCGTGAAGAGTTTCCAGATCCGCCGGCCCCATCACGCTGATTCCAAAAGCGGTGGCTTCGAGGTCGTTCATCAGCCGGACTCGCTCAAGACCCAGCTGCTTGGCCATGGTTGCGCCATCCACAATCCACGGTAGGTTCCCGGTGTGCACGCGGTTGTCAACGACCGGACCGGCGATGCCAAACCCAGCGGCCGTCGCCTTCACGCCGGTGACGACAACAAAATCTGCTACGATCTCTTCCAGTCCGTTGTGGTCGCGGCTCGGGTAACGCTTTTCCGCAACGCGATTCAGCCGTCCCTGTTGCACATCGTACAAGCCGAGATTGGTCTTTGTTCCTCCGATGTCGCCGGCAAGGATCACGCTTTCCTCCGAACTGCGCGATAAAATTCCTGAGAATCTTCGAACACGCGAAACCGCG
>Ga0209008_1000214_pt1 | contig 25216 bp, 23 predicted proteins | sample JacPin_JW_Ref_O3_FD_187963 | JGI IMG/M metagenome (GOLD analysis project Ga0209008, IMG submission 187963) | Forest soil microbial communities from Algoma, Ontario, Canada - Jack Pine, Ontario site 1_JW_Ref_O3 (SPAdes) (version 2) | ecosystem: Environmental > Terrestrial > Soil > Boreal...
CTCTTCTCTCTGTTCGGGAATCAGTTTGAGCAAGCTTCGATTATCCGTCATATCAATTAGACGGTCGAAGCACGATTACGTTATCACTGGGACATTATACTAGTGTGAACGATTCGAAATCCATGCTGTTCGGACTCGACACGGGGGCGTTCAGCAATATTCTCTCGGTGCGTGCTGGACGGCAGTTCAGCAAGGTTAACTCCGAAGACCGCGTGCGGGTTCATGGTGTGAACGGCGCAGTGGATAAGGTCTACAGTTCGGACAAGGCGACTTTGCGTTTCGGACACTTTGAGCAGCCGAACTTAGGCATCATCACGCTAGACCTCTCCACCATCAGCCGCCACACTGGGACGGAGGTTTCCGGATTTCTCGGGTTTGCCATGCTCAGACAGCTTGAGGTGGAATTGGACTACCGCGACGGCCTTGTAAATTTTGTGTATGACCCCAAGCGCGTGAGCCCTTTCGTGCGATAGTCCCCTGATACGTCTCCTTTATTTTCCCGAACTGAAATTTAGAATGTCTGCATGAAACGAATCTGCGTTTTCTGCGGCTCCAGTGAGGGCAGCCGTCCGGAATACCACGCCGCCGCTGAGGAGATGGGTGCGGAATTGGTGCGGAGGAACATCGGCTTGGTGTATGGCGGCGGCAATGTGGGTCTGATGGGCATCATCGCGGACGCGGTGTTGGCTCAATGTACTGGGGTTTTACACTCCATTGCTGGCGATGCTCGACCATGCCGTCGAGCAGGGGTTCCTCAAGCCGGAGAACCGGGCGCTGGTGCTAGCGGGGGAATCGCCTGCCGACTTGCTGCAAGCACTGGAGGAGTGGCGTCCCGTGCGGGTGGAGAAATGGATCAATCGGGAGACGAGGTGAAATCGGCAAAGTAGGCGGGCGGAATGAAATGTGTCCCTGCGGCTCCGGCAAGAAGTACAAGCGGCGCTGCGGCGGGGCGAGCGTGAATCTGCGGCTTCCCGGTATCCCGATAACCGACCAGGTGTGCGTCGAGCGAGCGTCAACGGGGACTGCTATCGCGTTTGGCTGGGTTATCTCCTATTAACCGATGGCTACCGAATTTGGTCTTCCTTCGCATCGCCGTTCTCGTCTAGACCCTGCGCCATCCACGATTGACGCTGAAGGTTGTCGAGACGATCTTCTGCTTCCTGAATCCAGTGCTCGTATGTCTTGCGGATTTCTTTTTCCGATGCGCCAGCCCATTTACTCACGTCGCTCGGCTGGAAACCTTGAGCCAACCATTCGCTGATTCGGTAATGGCGGAAGCCATGCGGCGTCATCTTTACAGCAGCGTCACGGAACAGCTTCTTCACCCGTTCACGCCATTAATGACTCAGTGCCGGGGAACGCCGGAGAACCCAAGCCTCGAAGCTGCTCGGCTAGAGACCGACTGATACGCGCCCGGTAGCGTTCGTTCGTCTTCGTCCCCCTGCCACGGATAAGGGTTTCGCTCTCCAGCACAGGGCGACGTTCGGGCTTCGAAAATCCGAGGTTTTGAGCATCTTCCAGTGACATCCCGAACTTTTGAGCGTCAACGAGAGCCATCGCCGTCCAGCGCATCAACTCGCAGAGCAGCTTCACCCGCCCGGTAGCAGTCGCAAGAACCTTTTCAACCTGCTTCTTGGTCGGGGGCACGACCTCCGGCCGCTCGTAGCGGATTCGGAACTGCGGGTTCTGACGGGCATCAGGAATCGGGCTCGCCGGAACGTAGCCCATGCCCACGGCCCAATTGAAGAAGCCGCCGATGACTGACCAGTGAACCGACAGGCTGGTGCTGTCACCCGTGCGGAACGGTAGCGACATCCGAAACTTGATTGCCTGATCTGCCGTGGTGGCACTGCGGAGCAGCACGTCGTTCTTTTCGCACCACTCCACGAGTTTGTCTCCCATGAACTTTGGCTTAGTGTTGGTGAGTCCGTTCTTCGACCGGAACGTCAATTCCTGTACTGCGGCCTCGATGGTGATGGATTTCTGGCGGACGGGCTTTCCCTCAAGCAAGGCCCCCAGATTGTTCTCAAGCTTGGCGGCGTGCCGAAGAGCTTCTGCCTTTGTTCGGGTCTTGAGAGTCCACTTGTTCTGTCCCTGCCGGAGCTTCTTCCCGTCGAAAGTGGTTTGGGACTTAGACCAGTTGAACTCTCCCCACAGCGGACAGCCACACCGGGCGGCGTAACGATCTGCTTTTTCTGGACAATCCGTTGAATGTCGGCGGAAGATTTTGATTTCCATTCGGCTCCCCTCTTTGGGCTCTAAACCCTGGTTACTGCGAAAAGAGGAATTCCACCGATTTCAGGCGGTCTAACCCTAGTACAAAATTAGTACAATCGGGTCGCTGAAATGGAAATCGCCTGTATTTACGGACACAAAAGAATGGCTCCTCAGGTAGGACTCGAACCTACAACCCTCCGGTTAACAGCCGGATGCTCTGCCATTGAGCTACTGAGGAGTGAGAGCACGCTCTCTATGCGTGCTAGCATTGACAAGGAAATCATATCAGACGCCATCGCGATTGGAAATATGAGCCAGCGGCCGCGCGCCGGCTGAGTTTCGGAGCATTACGAGGCCGCATCATTTCAGCATTTTCCTTGGGTGCCTTGCTGCCCCATCGTGGCAAAAAGGCTTGGCAGCCGCGCTCATGACCTCACGGAGCGGCGACTCTAGTTCTCCATCGGACGCAGTCGACGCTTCTGCTAACCTAACCTTCAGCGTCTCGTCCACCACTGGAGTGAGGGGATTATGCCGGGAGGTCCACGTTTGCCGCTTGCCATCTTTCTCGTACTCGTCGCTGTGTTTACCATGGTCTTTGTCAACGATTCGCGAGCCAACGATTTGCGAGCCAACGACTCGCCTGCCGGAGACTCTGTTCCCTCCACTCCTTCCGGTCCGCCTAAAGCGCCGCCCAAGGCAAAAGTCGCGCCCGTCGAGGATACCATTCAGGGACACAAAATAATCGATGACTACCGTTATCTCGAGAATCCCAATGATCCCGATACCAAGCTCTACGTCGACGAGGAACTCAGCTACACCCGCTCCATCCTTGACCCGCTCCCCGGACGCGACAAGATCAACGCTCGCCTCTCGCAATTACTAATGATCGGTACCGTGGGAGCCCCGCAGCTCGGCGGCAAATATTATTTCCACACTCGCCGCGAAGGCAATCAGAATCAGCCCATCCTCTATGTGCGCGAGGGCCTCAACGGCGATGATAAGGTTCTCGTCGACGCCAATCAAATGTCCGCCGACGGCACGGTTGCTCTCGATTGGTGGTACGCCTCGGAAGACGGCAAATATGTCGCCTACGGCACTTCGCCCAGCGGTTCCGAGGTCAGCACGCTGCAGGTGATCGAAACCGCCACCGGCAAACTGTTGCCCGATTCCATCGAACGCACACGCGCCGCCAGCCTCGCCTGGAAGCGCGACAATTCTGGTTTCTTCTACACGCGCTACCCCAAGAAGGGCGACGTTCCCGCCGGGCAGGAGGTCTATTACCGCCATGTCTTCTATCACGGGCTAGGAACCGATCCGGCGCAAGACCCGCTGATCTTCGGCGAAGGCCGCGATCCCGAATGGTGGCCCAACGTCAATCTCTCCGACGATGGGCGCTGGCTGCTCATCGACGAAGAGCATGGCTGGACCAAGACCCAATTATTCTTGCAGGATCTCACGACAAAAAATCCTCCCATTGAAATTACGGTAGGCAAAGATTTCCAATACACCGGCGACTTCTTCGAAGGCAAACTCTACATCACCAGTAATGAAGACGCGTCCCACTATCGCGTCTTTGTCGCCGACACGGCCAATCCTAAGCGCGAGAACTGGAAAGAACTCGTCCCGCAGTCCGATGCCGTACTCCAGAACGCGAGCGTCACCGGTGGCAAATTGCTGGCGCAATACGAGCACAACGCGACGTCCGAACTAAAACTCTTTGCACTCGACGGCAAGAAACTCGCCGACATTCCACTCCCGGCGATCGGAAATGTTTTTGGCGTCTCCGGCCGCTATGATCGCAACGAGATTTTTTTCGGGTTCCAATCTTTCACCGTACCGCCGTCGGTCTACCGCGTAGATCTAGCCGGCGTGCAAAGCACGCTCTGGGCCAAGGTCGATGCGCCATCCATCGATCCCTCCCAGTACGGCGTTCAGCAAGTCTGGTACTCGTCGAAAGACGGCACGAAAATTCCGATGTTCATCGTCAGCAAGAAGGGAATTGCGAAGGACGGCAGGAATCCCACCCTGCTCACCGGCTACGGCGGCTTCAACATCTCGCTGACGCCAACCTTCAGCCGCGGCACCTATCTCTGGATGGAGCACGGCGGCGTCTACGCCGTCGCCAACCTGCGCGGCGGCGCCGAGTTCGGCGAGGAATGGCATCGCGCCGGCATGCTCGAGAAAAAGCAAAATGTCTTTGACGACTTCATCGCCGCCGGCGAATATCTGATGGCGCAGAAATACACCGACAAAGATCATCTCGCCATTCAAGGCGGCTCGAACGGCGGCCTTTTAATGGGCGCTATGATCACGCAGCACCCCGATCTTTTCCGCGCCGTAATCTGCCAGGTTCCGCTGCTTGATATGCTGCGCTATCAGAATTTCCAGATCGCCAAACTTTGGATCCCCGAATACGGCTCAGCCGACGACGCCAAGCAATTCAACTGGCTCTACGCCTACTCGCCCTATCACAACGTCAAGCCCAGCGTGGAATATCCAGCCATCCTCTTTATGACCGGCGACACCGACACAAGAGTAGACCCGATGCACGCCAAGAAAATGGCCGCGCTCCTGCAGGCCGAGGCCAAGAACGGCGCCAGCCTGCAAAAGCCAATCCTACTGCGCATAGAGACCAAAGCCGGCCATGGACAAGGCAAACCCGTGACCAAGCAAATCGAAGAGAGCACCGACGTGTATTCGTTCCTCTTCTGGCAGTTGGGAGTAAAACCGTAGTGCAGGGGTGCCTCAATTCGGATTTTATTAGAAAGATTTGGCATCCTGAGCGCAGCGAAGGACCTGCTTTTGTGGGTAGGAATTGTGCGCTTCCCCCACGGCAAGTTAGTCTCGCGTCAACGGTCCTCCCCTTTCCCCTGTGTTCCGCCTTGTCCTCTGTGGTTAAATGATGTCGGTGCCCACTGACCAGAAAATCCGCGTCCTGGTAGCGAAGCCCGGCCTCGACGGACACGACCGCGGCGCCAAAGTGATCGCGCGCGCCCTCCGCGACGCTGGCATGGAGGTCATCTACACCGGTCTCCGTCAAACCCCCGAGATGGTAGTCAACGCCTCACTGCAAGAGGACGTACAAGTCATCGGACTCTCCATCCTCTCCGGCGCGCACAACGCCATCGTCCCCCGTGTGATGGACCTGCTGAAGCAAAATAAAATGGACGACGTATTAGTGCTGGTAGGCGGCATCATCCCCGATCAAGATATCGAAGGCCTAAAAAAAATAGGAGTAGCCGCAATCTTCCAGCCCGGCACCCCCATGGACAACATAGTTAAGTTCATCCGCGAAAACGTGAAACCCCAAGGCGTCCCCGCCATTTAATCAGCGATCCCATCGTTCCCAAACTAAAATTTCTCATCCTGCGCGCAGAGCGCAGCCGAAGGGGAAGGACGTGCCATTCGCTCGCGAAGCCAAAATTCCAGTGCCTCGCAACCGCGGCAATAGTGCATCATGTTTCCATGTCGCCAGATTTTTTCCGGATCGAATCCGTCGACGCAGCGTGCATCCTCCGTCTCAACCCCCGCACCAACCGGCTCACCCGCGTCCGCGTCTAAGCGCTAACCGATGAGCTATCAAAAACAGAGCTAAGACAACACCCGCGATTCGATGTAGATGAGGCGCGACCGCATGGCCTAAACGCGCTTATGCCCAGTAACCGAGGCAGTTCCCCGATGGTGATCTCAGGTGAAGCCGGAGCATCCCGAGAAAGATCTACTGGAGAAGCGTTTCCCATTTCCTGGCGGCAGGATCGACTTCGACCCTTTCGCCCGTGACCTTCGAGCCGCCGCCAATCACCTCTTGTACCCGCAATTGGCCGACACTCCTTGGCAATGAAACAGAGGATGGAGAAGGTCCTTCGCCTCGATCAAAGCGCAACCGCCAGCCTCGCTTGCCCGCAGGTTCGAGTTCCAAATTGATCCTTCCGAAACGTGTCGGAGAATTCCGGAGGATGCAGGGAACGGCTGACGTCAATTCTGCCGTGGTGATGCCATTGAGCAGTCGAAGCGACTTGCCATCTTCCAAAGCGAGCATGTGCCGGAGGTAGCGGACACATTCGGCGCTCGCCCAGTTGTGCGGCATGTCCCCCCAGTCCTGCCCAACCAGCGCATGTTGCAGAGGTTGCTCTTCGCGCCAGCAGTACAGAGGCGAAGCATGGTTGAGGAAACCGGCGAAAGTGCGATGCGCCCAATCGCGCAGCCCAGCCCACAGATAAACATGCGCTGCAAAGGACGCGTTGTAGGTCCACAAGCTGTCATGCCACAGCCAACCGGTTTCAGCCGGGACATCTTCCTGGGTGCACCATTGCAAAAGCGCAATGTGTCCTCGAACCACGGGATCGTTCTTATCGAACACTTCGCCGGGATAGATGGCATGGGAAAGAGCCCATTGCGCAGTCTGCGGACGGGGACGGCTCCAGGGATCGGAGTTGCTCACGGAAGGGTCGTCGTGCGCGATCATCGGGAGATATCCGAATCCAGCGGGATGCTGGACCATCTCCCTCGCTGCCATTTGTTGAAATGCGGCGTAGAGCTCGCCGAAGAATTTGCCGGCCTTGGCGAGCGATGACATCTTCAGCCGAGCGGCAGCCTCCGAGACCGCGCGGAGAGCAGCGAGTGTCCACACAGTATTCGTGAACTCAGAGTGGACACCGCCAATGCCGCCATCGGCGAAGCCTGGCGCTAGCAGCCGGTAACGTCCATTCGTGCTCTGTCCCTCCATGGCCTGGTCGCGCAAATTGATCAGGAAATCGAGCGCGCGCACGAGGTTCGGCTCGAGGTCGCGGAAAAACGTCCAATCCTGTTTAAGTTCGCACTGGCGCACGAGAGTGAACATGGCGATGGCCGTGTCTTTCCAGTGCTCACCACCGCTTGCCGCGATGATTTGTCCGCTGTCGACTTGCTTGGACCATTCGGAACGCAAACCTTCGTCCGCCGCCTGGTCGTAGCCGAGATATCGTGCCGCTTCAAGAAGGAAGTTGCCATCGACAATCCACAAACCGCGATAGATAGTGGGGCCGACCTGGAAGGCGAGTTGACCATTTTTGACTTCGCGCGCTTGTTGGATATTGCGCGCGCAAGCGATGAGAAATTCCCCGTGACGGCCGGGATAGCTCCATTCTGTAGTGCCGAAAGGCTTCCACTTGCTCCAGAACTCGCGAGCCTCGGCAAGAAGCATTTCGGCATCGGGTAGATGTTCGCGCAGGGTTGCCGCTGATTGGTTCTCTTGCGGAAGGCGCACGAAATAACGCGCCTCCGCATCTTCGGTTGCCTGGCCATGAGTGAGATAAAGAGTGAATCCGTCTTCTTCCCACAGCATGCAGGTGCCAAGATTGCTATCGAGCTGCGCGGCGACGAGGATGGGCGACTTACTCCCCGGTGCGCTGACCGTAGCAGTGGGGGCAGTGTAGCTTTCCAATTCGAGCTTTTCACAAGTGCGGATGTGGAGCTTTGGTACCAGAGCGACGCTGCCATTTTTCGATCTGATCGAGAGGAGCACGTTATCGACCCGGCCCTCGCCCGCGCGCTCGGTTGCGAAGGCGATTAGTTCCAAAGTCGCTGCGGGTCTGTCGATCAGAGTGTGGACGATGGGAATGCTGGGAGATTCGATCCATTGGCGAAGAACCCTTTCGTCCTGAAAACCAGCGAGAGAGAATTCGATGACCGTGCTGAAGTTTTCCATGCCCGCGGAGAGCGACTTGCCGAATCCGTATCGCATTTCGCCGGCTTGGCCAACGATGGTTTTCTTGGGATCGTCAGGGAAACAGATGGTTGACTGCTGGTGGTGCGGGGCGTAGCGGAAATCGGTGGTCGAGTTTTGTGGATTCTGGAGCGAGGCTTCGGGCGAGAAGTGGGACCGCGAGGCGGAGGGATCGTCCTCAATGCTGATTATTGGTGCGGCGGCGGCAGCGCCAGAAAAAACCAGAGCAGTCACAAATTGGCGGCGGTCCAAAGGCATGGGGGGGTCCTCGCGAAACCGTGCGGCGCGGTTCGTGGCGCATGAGGAGCGTCAAAGTCGCGTCGCAGCAGACCGCGGATCAGACATTTTACTATTTGATTTGGCGGATAAAAATGCTGTATTTGATCGAAAACGGCAAAATACAACCGTCTTCCGCATTTCAGGACGGTTGTTGGTTATGGATACGGTCTTCTTGTAATTCCGGGAATTCGGTGTACCATGCTCTGGCTAACGCTTTCGTTTCGGCCGAAATCGCAAGTGGTGGCGTCACCAAGAGTTTGTTTTTCGAATGGTAAGAAACGCAGGGAACGACTTCATGCCGGGGAACGACATAATGATGAGGCGTCAAGGGCGATCGCAGCCCGGCCCGAACGGACAAACAGAATCCGGAGGAAGTGTCACTCAGGATAAGCAGCAGGTTCGGTTCACCGCGATTCTGACGAGTCTTCAGCAAACGGGGCGGGTTTCGGTGGAGGCGCTCAGTGAGCAAATGAACGTCTCGGTGGTGACGATACGACGAGACCTCGATGCTCTCGAGCAGAGGGGATTATTGCAGCGTACGCATGGCGGAGCAGTGTCGATCGAGCCGCTCTTTTACGAGCCATTCCGTCACGACCGGTCTTTCCTGGCGCAAGTGGAACGAGCCGCCGACGAAAAACGCCGAATCGGACGTGCCGCCGCCGCGCTGATCACTGCGGGGGAAACAATCGCTCTGACGCCAGGCACCACAACGACAGAAGTTATCCGGAGACTTCCCATCAACTACAACATCACGGTGGTGACAAACACGGTCAACGTGGCGATGGAGCTTTCGAAGCGTAAGGATGTATATGTTTTCGTGACCGGGGGACATCTTCACGGCGAATGGTTCTCGTTGGTCGGCTCCGCAGCCTTGCGGTCCCTCGATAACATGCTCATTAACACGATGTTCATTGGTGCAGACGGGATGGACTCCGGGTGGGGAGCGAGTTGTTTCAACGCGGATGAGGCGGAACTCAATTCGACGATGATGAAGCTGGCGCGTCGCCGCGTTGCGGTGGTGGATAGCGGCAAATTAGGCGTCGTGGCCAATTGGCGAATCTGCAAAGCGGATGAATTGAATATCCTGGTGACCGACACGGCAGCCAGCGACGAGATGATTGCACCGTTTCAGAAGCTCGGCATAGAGGTCATGCGGGTTTGAGCCGATCGTTCTTAATTCATACAACGTTAACTCATACATCCTTCCTTCTGCCGGTAAGCTCCGTCTTTCGTGACCGTGTACAAACTGCCCTGGTGGCGCAGACCTTCTAATCGAGCCGAAGGATCAAAGTTGGCGAGATGCGAGTTGACTTTGATTCCGTCTGACAGCGTGAGTTCCGCGCCGAAAATCGAGTCGATAACGAGTTCGGTGAAGGCGCCGGCTGCGATGCAACACCAGTCTTCGATGAAGGGCGCGTCTTCCGATGACTTGAAAGCTCCGCCGTTAACTGGCGGATAGACGTCCTCCACGAAATGCGCTTGCCCAATCGGACCCTGATTGCCAGCTTTGGCTACCTCTCGCAGCCAGGGCGCGATCCTTTCCGGCGAATCGATCTTATATAAGCCTTTTGCCGTCATCGGCGGCCATGCCGCATATGCGCCCAGGCAACTATGGTCCGGGCGGATGTTCCAGGTGGCGTCTGCATCACCCTGCGCGAGCGCCCGCATCCATTTCTGGCTGCGCACTTCGCGCCAGAAAAACTCGCTCATTTCACGTTGCTGCCTAGGGGTGAGGTCCTCCGCCATGTTGTCGAGAACCGCCAGAAAGTCGTAACAATGCTGTACCTCGTTGAATGTGCCGTCCGGTTGGCCACAACGCCAGTATCCTTTTCCGTCTAGATAGAGCAAGCGGTTGATCCGCTCCGCCAGAGCTTTTGCCTCGGCACGCAGCTGTCGGGCTCGGGCTGAGTTGCCGCGGCGTTCGTTGAGATCGGCGACGACCCGCATGGAACGCACGTTGCCGGCATTCATGCCGGCCACCTCGTGCAGGTAGGTGCTGACGACTTCGAGCAGATTCTCGATCGTCCCGTAGTCGCCGAGGCCGTGTCCTAAGCGGTCGAGTTTTTTCCAATAGACGGCGTGTTCATCGAGGTGATCCAGAATGGAGCGATGGTCGATTTTTGTGTCGAGCCAGTCCAACTCTCCGGTGACGCACAAATAGCGCCAGGCGCAGCGCACAATCGCGCTGTCGTTCGCCGCATACCACGGACCCACACCCTCGCCGGTCACGTAATCGGTGGAATGATGTTCGTGCATTCCGGCCTTCAGCCAGACCTCGACGAGTTTGCGCAGCGGCATCGGATCGAGCAGGGCAAGCGCCAGGGAGGTAAGCGAGGTATCCCAGGGAAAGCTCAGAGTCGGAAGCACATGGCCACTCAACGTCAGATACGTGGGGCCATAGACCGAATCGGGGGAACGGCGACGCGCGAACAGCAGATTGGCAAAACCACTATGGTAGAGCTTCCACAGCGATTCGTCGTCTGTAATCAGCCGCGGGAGACTTCCGCTGAATTCGGAATTTCCTGGAGTAAAGGCAGCTTGCACCAGGCTGGCAAAAACTGACTCGTTTTCTTGCGCGAGGCCGGCGAAATCAGCCTGGAGGCCATCGTAAAGTTCGATGGCGGCCCGACCGTTTTCGGCAATCGCGCAAATGAAGTTGAGTTCCTTTCGTTCGCCTGGAGAAAGTACCATGTCAAAGACCAGCATTCGTTTGTGTTCAACTCGATGGGGCACAGGGTGAAATCCCTGGGCAGCCGCGATCTCCGAATGTTGCGCCTCGAAGAGGAGACAGCCCCGCTGGGCGTCCCACGTGATTTTGTTGTCAGCTTCGCCGGGAGAATTGGCGAACCAAGGGATGGATTTTCTGGCGACGGCGCCTCGGATATCGAAAGCCAGGGTGAAGCGGCGTTGTGCGTGGGCCAGATTCTTTACGGTGATCGCTTGCGCCACCGCACGGCGTTTATTCGGCAGAAACAGGCGGGTTGAGAATCGCAGATGCTCGGCGGTTTGGGTGCGGACCACACAATGCGGAAACCACTGATATTCGACGGCACCATCGGGCGGGGCGGCTATGGCGAGGAAGCGACCATTCAGAAAAACTTCACATGTCAGGAGAAAGCCGGGACTCCAGGCGGTTTCTGGCACGCCGCAGCAGGCGTAGGGCGGAAAAGAGATCGCCGTGGTGGCCGAAACCGATTTCCCGGTTTGCGCGTAGCCCAACTCATTCATCGCCACGGGGCAGTTGAACGAATCGCGAAGCCGATAAGTCAGTCGATCCGAAGCCAGGGCCGGCGAGAGTCGGCGGAGAGGTGAGCATACCTTTGGCGTGCACTAAAGCTGGACGCGCCGGGGGGCCGAGCGCAGCGGCAGCGGTGCTGGCAATTCCTAACCGCAAGAATTCACGGCGATCGAAGCTTTCAGAACTCATGGCCGTCCTCGCAGACAAGTCCTCGAACGATTTCAACACGGCGAAGCAAATAATGAGCTATTCGGAAGTTTATACCGGCTAAATGCGCTATTTCATAGACCAATTATGTTCTTTTCACTAGTATTCGTTCATTACTGCGAACGGATTGATGAGTGCGAAGGAACTGACGCATGAGCATAAACGGATACGTGGTTAAGAGCACGTTCGTGAGCGCTCTTGGAGGCCTGCTGTTTGGCTTCGACACTGCCGTCATCGCAGGCACCACGCACCAATTGACCCAGGTTTACAGCCTCACTCCATCTCTACTGGGATTGACAGTCTCGAGCGCTCTCTGGGGCACGGTCGCGGGGGCGATGACGGCGGGCTACCCTGGACAGCGGTGGGGTCGGCGCGACAGTTTACGCATTATGGCGGTGTTCTACCTGGTGTCGGCGCTGGGGTGCGCGCTGGCGTGGAGTTGGGGATCGCTGCTTGCCTTCCGCATTCTCGGCGGCGTGGGGATTGGCGGATCGTCGGTGTTAGCGCCGATGTACATTGCTGAACTGTCGCCTCCGGCGTGGCGCGGGCGGCTGGTCGGTTGCTTTCAGATCAGTATTGTTCTGGGCATTCTGCTGGCCTACTTGTCGAACTTTCTGATTGGCGGTATGAACTTCGGCCTGGCAGAATGGCGTTGGCAGTTGGGCATTGCGTCGGTGCCAGCATTTCTGTTTCTTGTGATGTTGTTTTTCATTCCACGCAGCCCACGTTGGCTGGCGCTGAAAAACCGGAAGCAGGAAGCTCTTGAGGTTCTGCGGCTCACCGGCAATGAAAATCCCGACCGAGAACTTGACGCCATCATGGCCTCCATTCATCTCGAGCGTAGCTCGGTGGCCGAGCCGATTCTCCAGCGGAAATATCTGTTACCGATCGTACTTGCGGTGACGGCCGGCGCTTTCAACCAGTTGACCGGGATCAACGCGTGTCTGTACTACCTGAATGACATTTTTGCGGCGGCTGGCGCCAGTGCGTATTCGGCCGGCGTGCAATCCGTAACCATCGGATGTACGAATTTGATTTTCACAGTGATTGCCATGAGCCTTATCGACCAGGTCGGGCGCAAGAAGCTTTTGCTTACCGGAACCGCGGGGGTGTGCATCTTCCTCGCCGCGATTGGACAGATCTTCCGGAGCGGTACTCACCAGGGATGGCTGATCTGGATGGTAATGGCGTTCATGGGTTTCTTCGCCATCTCGCAAGGCGCGGTGATTTGGGTCTATATCAGCGAAGTTTTTCCCACCCGGGTGCGAGCTAAAGGTCAGGCGATTGGAACATCTACACTTTGGGTAATGAATGCGCTGATATCCGCTATCTTCCCTGTTCTGGCAAAGAAGTCGAGTGCGACGCCGTTCTTCTTCTTTGCCACCATGATGCTGATTGATTTCTTCCTCGTAGCGGCAATTTACCCCGAGACTAAGGGCGTCTCGCTGGAACAACTGGAGCAACGCCTCGGCGTCGCCAACTGATTCAGACCAAACTTACATTTCGAAATCGGTCCATACGGCCGCCAGGCGCGAAGGTTCCGACACCCACTGCATGCTATCGGGATCGTTGGCAAACTGCTCATAGATAGGCGTGCCCTGGCCCAATCTCAGTTCAGGGTAATTGCGCGCACCTCGGATCGAAAGCTGCGAAGCTCGATACGAAGGATTTGCCTCCCAGGTGAGGTTGCGATCACGGTCTAGAACGGGAAACCAGGCGGGACCGTGGTGCGCCCGGATCGCGTCATAAACAAAGCCATACTGCCGATCACACCAGGCGCCGAACATCATGCGGGCATTGGGATCCGCATTAATGACACCATGCACCCAAGCTGGGGGCACGACCACTTTATCTCCCGGCCCGGCTTTCACGGCAAAACAACGTCCCGGATTATCGTCGGCGCGTTCTTGCGCATAGATGATCGCACTGCCCTCCCATATCTCGAACAATTCTGGAGTTGACCAGCCGCAATGGGGGGCGATGGCATGAATATGACCTTGGCTTCGTACCGGCTCATCTCCAAGTTGCCCCGCGGCATAGATGACCACGCCGAATAACAGCATGCGCCGTTGCAACTCGGCGCGGTGTTCGCGGCGGCCCACGTCCATCACGATCGAGTACACCGGGTCAGGGCCTTGGCATTTGGGGTTTCGCAGACTACGTCGGATGTCATCGAGGCGACGAAATTCGGGCGCTGGGCCGAAAACGTCATCGTCGTAGCTAAATTGGAGATCACCGATGTGGCTATGGACGCCAAGTTTCGGGTCAAACTTGAAAGAAGGCGCTTGCTGGTCGAGCTTCACGAATCAGTCCTTAGGTCTTAATCTCGTTATTAATCTCGGCATTGATGGCATTAACATTAATCAGGACAGGAGCGCCCTGAGTTTCGATGATGCGGCCGCCGAATCCACGGCCGTCGCGTATTTCGTAATCGTGACCCGCGTCGCTCGGCCAGCAGGCGGTCACCCGAATGGGAACGTCTCCGGTATTTACAATGCGATGAGCGACTTCGCCAGCGACGTAGTGCAAGCTGCCGGGTGTCATATCTTCAAACCAGGTGCGGCCCGTGCGGTCCATGAGCAGGAGTTTCCCGGTGCCCGTAACTGTGCCATAGAATTCGGCGCGATTGCGGATTATGTGCCAGTGCCCGCGGGTCATGAAATATTCCCCGCCCACGCGACCCGGTTGGATTTCCGTAAGTCCCCAGAACAAGCCGCCGTCAGTGCCGGGTGCGACGGGTTCCCACCACCAGACTCGGTAGACTACGGTTTCGGGATCGAGTTGCTCCCACGCTTGCTGGTCGCGAAAGATTCCTGTAAGTTGTCCGAGCTTCTTTTCCGACATTTTGAGCCCTTGGACCTGCAAAGCGCCGTCGGTCCAGTTCACGAACCCGAAGACAGGATTCATAATCGTAAAAGTTAACGAGAGAATTTCTCAAATGCAACTGAAAAGAACAAAAGTTTGATCACTTAATGCCAAAAACGACTACTATTGCGTTTCTAATGCTTGCGAGCGATTTTTCGCCCCTATGACCCGTCCTGCCATTGCAATTGATCTAGGCGGCAGCCACGCCACGATTGCCATCGTGAAAAGCGACCAGGTGCTGGCTTCACACCGCATCTCCCTCGATTCCGCCCAAGCCCTTCGTCCCGCACTCGACCTGTTCGCCGCGGCCATTCGCAAGCTGCTCGAAGAACTGCAGATGGACGCCAATCAGTGCGAAGGCGTGGCGCTTGGATTCTGTGGTCTCGCCGACGCGCGTGCTGGACGAGTGGTCTCGACCAATAAGAAGTATGAGGATGCGCCGTCGATCGATTTTAATGCGTGGTGCAAGGAGGAGTTTGGGCTACGCTTTGGCATCGAAAACGATGCGCGGATGGCGCTCCTCGGCGAACGCCATGTGGGCGCCGCTCGAGGTTGCGACGATCTTGTGATGATCACACTGGGCACAGGTATCGGCGGGGCGGCGATGATCGAGGGCAAATTGCTCCGCGGAAGGCACGCTCAAGCAGGCTGCCTCGGTGGGCACTTGCCGGCAAAAGTCGGCGGCCGACCCTGCACCTGTGGCGCGATTGGCTGTCTCGAGGCCGAGGCCTCGGGATGGGCTCTGCCTCGAATGGCTCGTGAGTGGCAAGGCTTCGCGGCGAGCAAATTGGCGACGCAGCAGAACATCAATTTCCAAATCCTCTTTGAACTGACGGATGGAGGCGACCAAGTCGCCTGCGAGATCCGCGAGTACTGTTTGAAGGTTTGGGCAGCGGGAGCGGTGGGATTGATCCACGCCTATGATCCGGAGAAAATCGTCATCGGGGGCGGCGTGATGCGCCGCGCTGAGGTCATACTTCCCTACGTTCAAGCTTACGTGAAGGAACACGCCTGGACGCCATGGGGAAAAGTCGAGATTGTGGCTGCACAACTGGGAAACGATGCCGGCCTTTTCGGCGCCATCCCGCTGCTCACCGGAAACGTGTAAATTCGCGCATGCCGAAAAAATTTCCCAATGCCCAGCTGTCGCGTCCGATCCTCGGAAATGAAAGCCTGCGTTTCTTGAATTTTCGTGGCGAGGCTTTGGAGTGTCGCGGGGATGTTGTGCTCTTCAGCCCGCCCGAAATTGAATCGCTCGATCGCGTGCCGCTGCTCGTGCTGCTGCACGGAGTCTATGGCTGCCAGTGGAATTGGTGGCTGAATGGCAACCTCGACGTGGTCGCCATGGATATGCTCCGGAACGGGACTACGGTTCCGATGATGATTGCTATGCCGTCGGACGGACTGTGGGGCGACGGAAGCGGATATGTTCCTCACCCGCATGCTAACTACGAGAAGTGGATCGTCGATGACATCCCGAGTTGCCTGCGGGAATTGTTTCCGCAACTGCACCCTGAAAAATTCCTTATCGCTGGACTCTCGATGGGCGGTTACGGCGCGTTGCGGTTAGGCATGAAATATGCGTCGCGAGTACAGGGAATTTCCGCTCATTCTTCGATCACGCGGGTGGCGCAGTTGTCGCGCTTCCTTCCGTTCCCGACGCAGGCATTTCAGTACGCGGGCGAAGTCGATACCGACTTGTTGCACTGGGCAGCGATCAAACCCGATCAGCTTCCTCGCCTGCGATTTGATTGCGGCACCGAGGACTCGCTCCTCGAGGCCAATCGCGAGCTGCATCAAACATTGACACGCATGAATATTCCTCACGACTATCAGGAGTTCCCCGGCGGCCACGATTGGCCGTATTGGTCGGAGCACATTCGTGAGACGCTGGCTTTTTGTAAAGCCGTTCTTGCGTAGTGCGGCCATAGGCTGGTCTTCCATGAGACGGTCTTCAAGAAGAGGACGGACGTTCGCGCAATCCGCTACTTTGGCATTTCTTTCGCGACGGCGGGCATCGGCATCCGCACCACCTTCGGGTAATAGATGTCTTCATGTTCGAGTTTTTTAGGCTTCATGGTGTTGCAGACGTAAGTGAAGACCAGCTCACCGGGCTTCTCGAATTCCGGATGCTCTTTTCCGGCGTAGCAGAATGTGTCAGGGTCATAGCCTGGCGATCCTTTCTGAAGTTCAGGGATGCGGTAGATCACTTCACCATCCGTCCAAGGACCGGTGAGGCTTGGCGAGGTGCGCAGTAGGACTTTGTCGGAGAACAGCGTGGGATCGACGTGCACTGCGATCCATCTCTTCAGTTCTGGATGGAAGCGCACGGTCAACTCGGACGGACCGCCTGGCATGACCGCTTTCGCTTTCGCGGGAGTCAAGCCCGGATGCCACTCGTCGTCCGAACCGAGGTATTGCAGGTTCTTCCTGGGATCGTCGAGCCCGGAGAGCGGAATGCGGGTCAGGATCTCGGGACGTTTGCCATTCTCCTCCAGCGTAAAAATGTAGAGGTCGTCGCCATCGATGACGGTCGATGCAGAGGGATTGGCGTGAACGCCCTCGGGGACGAGGGAAAAGTAAGACACCTTCCAATCCTGTGTATTCTTTTTCAAGTCGGTGACGTGGGCCAGATCGGCTCCGCAAATCTCAAAGCCAAGGGCAAAGGCATTGGAATGCGGGGTATTGCGCACGCAGAGCAGCGTGATCCAAAGGTCGCCGTTATGCTCTACGCCGTCGAGCGCCCAATAGTATGTGCCATTGTTCTGCTGCGGTTTGAAGAAGCTATCGAAATTGCCTTTGGCGTCTCGTTTGATCGCATAGTCAAGGTTCCATTGTCCGTTCTCACACCTGGAAATGCCGAGGCTGTTGTGCACCATCGCGGGCACTTCACCGGTGACGACACGTTGGTCGCCATAGAGAGTGTCACCGAAGATCCAGACGTCGCGGCCATCGGGCAAGGGGATGGAATAGGCGGCGTCTGCTCCGAGCCACGGCGGACGCAGGGGAAACGATGGGGTGCAGGCAGAGTCGCGACCTTGTGCGAACCCCGATACGACACAGAGAAATGCGAAAACGCTAAAAGTGGTCCATTTCACAGCCAATCGCATAGCGATCCTTCCTCTATGGGCGGACTTCGTTACTCCGTTAGGTTGATGAATCATGCGCGCTTTGACGAGAGCGGCCGGAACGCGAGGCCCTTCCGCGAGGGTGGTCGATGCTTTCGGCGGAGGGGCTCGCGAACCTTCTCCAGCGCCGCGTTGGCGCGGCGTTTGGATGTTTGTTTGTGCACCGAGCCAATATGCTTATGAAGCAAACTCTCGGCATACAGCAAATCGTCCAGCACCGCTTGGCGGGCCAATTTCGGCTTGTGATTACGAATAAGAGTGAAGACCCGTTCGTGCCGCCGCCAGTGCTTATCCCAGTTGTCGATGAACGGCAGCACAGCCTTTCGAGCTTCGGATGTCGCGTGATAGAGCATGCGCATGGTGGTTTGAATCGCGGCGTTGCCGGATGCCTGGGCAAATGCGTCGTGAAATTGAATATCAAACTTGCGGAACAGCTCTGCGTCGCCCCCGGCCTGGGCCATCCCGTCGAGAGCAACTTCCAGGCGATCAAGGTCGGCTTGGGTAGCCCGCCTGGCGGCGAGAGCAGCCACATCGGGTTCGATGATTTTCCTCAGTTCATAGATTTCGAGGTGCTTCACTTCATTGAGCAAGATCATCCACTGGAAATGCTGGCTGAGAACGCGGCTCAGCGAGGACTGGATGTAGGTGCCATCGCCGGCGCGGGACTTGATCAGGCCGAGATATACCAGACCCTTCAGGGCCTCACGCAACGATCCGCGACTTACGTGGAGCATCTGCGCTAGTTCAGGTTCAGGCGGCAGCCGGTCTCCCGCCTTGAGATCGCCACTTCGCACGAGTTGCTCGATCCTGCGCGCCACCAGGTCCATTACCGTCTCGCGTTGGATCGGCTCAAGTTGCGTGGCAGTAATCGCAATGCCTCGGTGGGGCGTCATTTTCCGTTTATCCTGAAGTTTGTCGTGCAAATTGTTTAGCAGATTGATGCCCAGTTTCAAGTCTCACTAGCCCGCTACACCTTGACCCGAAGACAAAATCACTATATATGTTCAAATGTCCTACAAACAAGTGTAACGGCGAAAATGGGCCAGATCTACAAGATTGACCGAAAACGTAGAGCGCAAACGATAGCCCACGCTCGGAAGCTTCAACTTCGTTCCCACCTTTTCCCGACGGCGGGAGCCGCTAGCTGGGTGGAGGCTCAATGAAAATTACTGACGTCCGCTGGACTCCTGCTTTTATCCCGATCGAAGCGCCCTTGCGCTACTCGGTCGGATCGCATCCCGGATTCTCGCGCATTGTCATCGAGGTGGAGACCGACGAAGGCATCACTGGCCTTGGGGAGTGCTACAGCGGGGCTGCACGCGCCGGTCAACTTGCGGATTTAAAGCTGTTGCTGATTGGGGAAGACCCGATGAACCTTGAGCGAATTCGCTGGAAGTTGGCGGCACCGAGTTCGGAAAAGCTTTTCGGCTTCGTTCTCGGGTTCGCCGGACTTGAGTTCGCGATCCTTGATATTCAAGGGAAGGCATCGAATCGGCCGGTGTGCGACCTGCTCGGCGGCCGGATTCGCGACCAGGTTCCGTTCGCCGCCTATCTTTTCTATCGCTACGCAAATGACGACGGCGTTGGCGAAGTATCGAACCTCCGGCAGATGGTTGACTTTGCCAAAGAGGTCGTGAGCAGGTACGGCTTTAAAACATTGAAATATAAAAATGGCGTGCTTCCTCCGGATGAAGAGATCGATACTTTCATTGCGCTGCGTGAGGCGTTCCCGAAGCACCGCATCCGCCTCGATCCGAATGCAGTGTGGACGGTGACCACGGCCATCGATGTTGCCCGCCGTCTGCATGACTGCAACGTCGAGTACCTGGAAGATCCAGTCTGGGGGATGCGGGCGATGAAGCGGGTGAATGCGAAAGCACCATGGGTGACTTTGGCATCGAATATGTCGGTATTTGCTTTTGAGGATCTTGCCCCTGCCATCATGGCGGATGTGCTCGATGTGGTGCTGCTCGACCCACACTGGTATGGAGGCATTCATCGCGCCAAACTCGCGGGGCAGATCTGCGAGGCGATGGGAGTGGATGCGGGTATGCACAGCGGCGCAGAGTTCGGCATCTCGCAGGCTGCCATGCTTCACCTCGCCGCTTGTCTGCCGAATCTGGTGCTGGCTCCGGACTCCCATTACCACCATCTCACCGATGACATTATTGAAGGCGGCAAGATGCAATACAAGAACGGGGCGATGGCCGTGCCAACCGGTCCGGGCCTGGGTGTGGAACTCGACCGCGACAAGCTTGCGCGCTATCACGAACTCTCCAAGCGCCGGGAGATGGGAACCTGGACGGACGACCCGCGGCGGCCAGGCGTGGTGATTACGCAGCCGAAATGGTGACATCGTGACGAGGGGAAGCATTACGAAGGCGGCCTTGACCGCACTGCTGCTCGCAGCCACGCTGCCAGTGGAGGCGAACGCAACGGAGCAGACACTTTGGAAGATCGGGATCTTCAATGGGTCTTCGGGCGAATTCAAAAGCCAGGACATCAACTACGCCGACCCGAAGAGTGACCCCGTGTTCGTGGTCGGCGAGAATCGCGATAAAGATTGGTATCGCTTTCAGCCCGGGCCTGCCAATGGGATAGCGGGCGGGCGCCTGCACCCCTTCACGGTGAAATTCTTGCTGAAAGCTGCGCCGCGCGGCGTGTATCACCTGAAGATCGCCATCCTGTATGAGACGCCGCGTCTGTCATTTTTGCGGCTCGAAGTTAATGGGCATTCCGGATATTTTTATTTCCATCCCAAACTCGATTTTCGCGCCGGCGACTGGGAGGGTACGTTTGTTCCGCAAACCTCCACTGACCAAAAAACAATTTCGATTCCGGCGGCCTGGCTGAGGAAAGGCGAGAACACTTTCATCCTCACCGCTATGGATGACCCCGCCACTTCACAAATGTCGCTTGGCGCAATTGCCCCTGGACATACAGGCCTGATCTACGACGCCCTCGAGTTCGTGCAGGATGAGGCGGGGCAGTATGATTCAAGTGCGTTCAGCGCTCAAATTGAGCCCACCATCTTCTATCGCGAAACCAGAGCTGGGATGATGGAGTTGGTCGATGTCTTCATCAGTGCTACCAGCCTGCCGAGCACCGGCTCTGTAGAATTGCGAGTTGCCGGGCATTCCTTCGGCAGAGCTTTTTCAACCAGAAATGAGTTCGGCGAGGCGCGATTCAACTTCGAAGTTCCGGAATGGATCGGCTCCGCCGAAGCCGCAGTGCGCGTGGACAAGCTCTCAGCGACTGCCGTGAAGATAGAGCCGGCAAAAAAGTGGACGATCGACCTCATCCCGCACGAGCATCTCGACATTGGATTCACGGACTATCCCGCCAAAGTGGCGGAGCTTCACTCACAATCGATCGACCAGGCAATGGGCCTGATCAAGAAGACGCCAGACTTTCGTTGGACGCTCGATGGTAGCTGGGTGGCCGATCAATATCTGAATGGACGCAGTTCAGAGGCACGACGGCAATTTCTCGAACAGGTTCGCGATGGCAGCATCGTGATTCCGCCGGAGTTTGCCAATCAGCATACCGGGAACGCTTCGTGGGAAGGCCTTGCTCGTTCGCTATACGGCCAGCATCGTCTTTCGCGCGAATACAATTTGCCAGCAGCCGATGCGGCGCAAATTGTGGATGTCCCTGCCTATACATGGAGCTATGCTGCGGTGCTGCATGACGCCGGCATCAAGTATTTCGTGGCGGCGAGCAACAGTTGGCGAGCTCCGGTGATGCTGCTCGGGCGCTGGAATGAAAAATCGCCCTTCTACTGGGAAGGCCCGGATGGCAGCCGCGTGCTGATGTGGTATTCGCGCGCCTACCTGCAAGCCCACACATTGTTTGGCGGACCGTGGCGAATCGAATCGATCGTGGATTCGCTTCCAGTTTTTCTGCAAGCGTATTCACGTCCTGACTACGCGGCCAGCACCGTGATTGTGTTTGGTACACAGCTGGAAAACACGCCGCTCGCGAAGGAGCAGAGTGAAATCGTTTCGAGTTTCAGCCATGAATATGCCTGGCCAAAATTTGAATTTTCGACGGTTCACTCTGCGATGCAAAAGATCGAGCGCGAAGGGAAGGGCAGTTTTCCTGTGTTTCGAGGCGATTTCGGCCCTTATTGGGAGGATGGATACGGCTCCGATGCCGCGCACACAGCGATTCACCGGGAAAACCAACATCGCATTGCAACCGCCGAGATCATGGGTGCCGCTGTTTCGTCGATCGATACACGAGTTCGTCCCGACAAGGCCATGCTCGACGATGCGTGGCGCAACGAACTCACCTATGACGAACACACGTGGACCTACGTTGGCGCAACCACCCAGCCGGAGCATCACCAAAGTGAAGACCAAATCGCGCTCAAGGGTGCTCGCGTGGCGCGGGCACGCGACGATATCAGCGAATCGATTCAGCGCGAGTGGGCACAACTGGAGGCGCTCGTAAAAACCAAGGATAATTCCGTTGCGGTGTTCAACTCTCTGAACTGGCCACACAGCGGCATCGTAGAGACCGACTTGCCGGAGGGGACTGCGCTCGTCGATCCGTCAAGCGGCGCTGAGATTCCGGTCGAAATACTCTGGCAAGGTAAAGGCATTTCACTGCCAGGATTCGGCCCAGGCAATGTTCGCGTTCGCTTCCTGGCAACCGGTGTGCCCGCCCTGGGATACAAGCTGTACACCATCAAGCCAGTCGCGAAAGAGTCGGTTGCTTCGGCGGAAATCCGAGGGAACATCATTGAGAACCAGTTCTATCGAATTACGCTAGACCCGTCATCCGGCTCGATGGCCAGCGTTTTCGACAAGCAACTGGGACGGGAACTAGTCGATTCGACGAGTTCTTACAAATTTGGTCAGTATCTCTACGTGACTGGCGGCGACAACTATCCCGAAAACTCGCTGTACCGGTTTGGAGCTGGACTGAAACCCCCATCGTTGACGGTGCACCCGGCGCAGTCGGGAAGGCTGCTCTCCGCGAAGAAAAACTCGATCGGGATTGTCGCGACCATGAGTTCCTCAGCCCCGCACACGTCATCGATTCAGACCGAGATCCTGATGCCGGACTCCGAAAAAGTCATTCTGGTGACGTATCGCTTGCATAAGGAACGCGTACTCACGAGAGAGTCGGCGTACGTGGCGTTTCCTTTTTCCGTTGCCAATCCGGAATTCACATACGGTTCTCAGACGGCGTGGGTAAACCCGGCGAAAGACGAGCTTGCGGGGGGAAGCCGCGAATGGTACCTAGCCACGACCTGGGCCGCAGTTTACAATCCCCAACTGACCGCGGCGATGGTTCCGCTGGATGCCCCCTTAGTCGCCTTCGGAGACATGGTTCGTGGCAAGTGGCCCGCAGAATTCAAGCCAACGAACAGCGCGATCTTTTCCTGGCAGATGAACAACTATTGGGGAACAAACTTTCCTGCCTGGCAGGGTGGGGATTTTACATTTCGATACGCCATCACCAGCGACTCGCAGTTTAATCCTCAGTCGCTGACGCGGTTCGGACTGGAAGCATTAACTCCTCTCGAACACGATGATCTTACGGCCTCAGAGGATGCGTCTTCACTGCCCAGTCGCGAAGCAAACTTGCTGCAGGTTGCAAATCCCGGCGTAACCTTGCTGACGTGGAAACATGCAGAAGATGGCGATGGGACCATCCTGCGGCTACAAGACACCATGGGCGAACCATCGGAGGTCAGGATTCACAGTCAGTACCTGACCTTTGAACGCGCGTGGCTGTGCGATTTGCTGGAAGAGAATCAGTCCGAACTCAAAACCGAGGGTGGTGATCTCGCGGGCGACCTGAATGTTCCGATCAAACCATTTCAGGTGCTTACCCTCAGACTACGCACGGCACCGCACATTACACCGGGCGACGCCAAATGAACATTGATTTCACAGGCAAAGCCGCCATCGTTACCGGCGGCGCCAAGGGCATCGGCGAAGCCACGGCGCGAAAACTGGCCGCGCTCGGAGCGGCGGTCGCCATTTTCGACGTCGACTGTAGGGTTGGGGAAAAAACTGCCGCCTCGATCGCGAAGAGCGGGGCAACCTGCAATTTTTTCCCTTGCAATGTCAGCGTGAGCGCTGAGGTCTCACAAGCTGTTGCCGCCGCCGCGAGCAAGTATGGGGGCCTCGACGTGCTGGTGAGCAACGCTGGCATTCAACTTTACGGTGACGCGGAAACCACTACAGAGGAAGAGTGGGACAGGTTGATGGGCATCAACCTTAAGGGATGTTTTCTGGCCTCGAAGTTTGCCGTCGCACACATGCTCAGACGCGGCGGCGCCATCGTGATTGTTGGGTCGGTGCAAAGCATGACAGCAATCAGTAACTCGATGGCGTATGTCGCTTCGAAGCACGGCTTGCTGGGGCTAACGCGAGCCATGTCGCTCGATTACGCGCAGAAGGGAATCCGAGTGAATTGCGTCTGCCCCGGCGCGATCGACACCCCCATGCTCCGTTGGGCCGCCAGTTTGTCGAATGATCCCGAGAAAGTGATGGAGACCTGCAATCGCATGCACCCGTTGGGCCGTGTCGGCAAAGCCGAGGAAGTTGCCGACGCAATCGTCTATCTCGCGTCGCCGATGGCCTCCTTTATTACTGGAGCGGCTTTAATGGTCGATGGGGGCATGCTTGTGCCCACTGGCGGTATGGGTTTTCAAGAAGGCGGCACGGGCGACGCGACCCACAAATGAAGACGGAGCGGAAGACGGCCATCATCACCGGCCCCGCTGCCGCGCGAGAATTGGTGAACGGACTCGCTTTTGAAATTGACGGGGGCCTCGACGTCTGAATGTCGCGCTGTGTCGCCGATGCGGTTCAGTGGAAGAAGCGCCGCGCATATCGTCTATCGAATGGTCTGGTCGAGATCACGATGCTGCTCGGGGGCGGGCACATCGCGGATTTTCGTCTCTGCGGCTCCCCAATCAATGTTCTATGGGAGTCGCCTTGGCCGACGATCGAACCACAAAACTTTTCTTCGCGTGAGCACGCAACACTTTATGGGGATGGCCCCGCTGGCAGATTTCTGAGCGGCTACACGGGACACGCACTTGCGCTCGGCTACTTCGGAATGCCGTCGCCGGCCGAGGCCGAGCCAGGGCTTGCCCTGCATGGCGAAGCCGCCAGCACGGAGTGGAATGTGATTTCTGCGGAATGCGACGATCATTGTGCATCACTGGTGATGGGAGTTTTACTTCCTGTTTATCGACTGCATTTTCGACGCGAGCTTTTTCTGCGGGTTGACGCCTTCACCATTGGTATTACAGAAGTTGTTACGAACCGGAGCGACGACGAAGTTGAATTTCAATGGGTGGAGCATGCAGCTTTCGGTGAGCCATGTTTCAAAAGCGGCGACGCCACCTTGTTTGTGTCAGGCACTCGCGGCGTCACGTGGCCTGCTGGATATGAGGGGAAAGAAATTCTCTGCAACGACGCTGAGTACCGGTGGCCGTATGCTTCATCGGTAGGGAGTGAGCCATTCGATCTTTCACAGCCATTTGTGCGAGATCGGAGTGGGTTCGTAGCGGCATTGCTCACTGATGCCGATCGTGAGGATGCTTTTGTC
>Ga0209008_1000216_pt1 | contig 25031 bp, 28 predicted proteins | sample JacPin_JW_Ref_O3_FD_187963 | JGI IMG/M metagenome (GOLD analysis project Ga0209008, IMG submission 187963) | Forest soil microbial communities from Algoma, Ontario, Canada - Jack Pine, Ontario site 1_JW_Ref_O3 (SPAdes) (version 2) | ecosystem: Environmental > Terrestrial > Soil > Boreal...
GCCGAGGGGCACACTATCCTGATGGTGACCCACGCGGCTTCGATCGGGCAAATGGCGGACCGCCGAATCGAGCTTGCGCACGGCCGGCTCGCCGCCGAGCCCTCCGTGCGACGCCGCTAGCCCCCGGTCAGGAACTTGTGCTGGGCGGCGGTAAGAGGCACAACGGAAAGCCTTCCCATGCGGACCAGGGGCGAATCGGCGAACAGCTTGTTGGCCTTGATGGCATCAAGCGGAACGGGTGTCGCGAGCGCTTTTCCGGCTTTGATCTTGACCCTGGGATTTCGCGGGTCCGATCCGTCAACCGACACGACCACAGCCGTGCCCACGGCGCTCCGGCGGTCTCCGGTTTCATAGATAACGAGCCGCGCGCCCGCAGTCATCTCCCGGAGATTTTTCACGGCAGTGGGGTTGGAGACGCCGTCCCAGACAGTCGCGCCGTCGCGCTCTAGGTCCTGGAATGAATATTCCGAAGGCTCGGTTTTAAGCAGGTAATCCGCAGACATGGTTTCCTCGCGTGAAGAGTTTTACGCCGGACTATTCTACATGTGACCGCCGCTCAAGGCAGCGCGAACCGGTCGCAGTCGCCAATCTGTTAGAATGGTCGGCGAATGCCACTTCCCATCGATCCGCGGAAAAAGCCCACCGACGTGAAAGTGTTCGTGACGTCGGGTGAGGGCGTCGCAATCACCTGGTCTGACGGTCATGCCAGCCGGTACACGTTTCCCCAGTTGCGCGACAATTGTCCGTGCGCTACGTGCAACGACGAACGCCAGAAGGAAAAGCCGGGAGCCGCAAACCCCTTGCCGATGTACAAGCCCCGCGTGACGGCAAAGTCGGCGGCCTCGGTCGGAAACTACGCGATCCAGATTCAGTTCTCCGACGGGCACTCGACAGGCATTTACAGTTTTGACGCCCTTCGGGAGATGTGTTCCTGCCAGGCGTGCGCGAAGGAGTTTCGGCGCGCCGCGACCGAAACAGCGTCCTGACTGTTCCTGCCGGATTCAGACCCGTTTGACTGCAGCCTCGCCTGGCTAACTTGGGCGCAGTTCCGAGGTGCAGGCGGGGCAGCGCGTGGCCTTCAGGGGGATCGCCGAGAAACAGTACGGACATTCCTTGGTCGTCGGTGCAGCTACCGGCGCTGGCTTGTTCCAGCGGTTCACCTGTCGGACCAGCAGGAAAATCACGAGCGCCACAATCAGGAAATCCAGAACGGTATTGAGAAACACGCCATAGTTGATAGTCGCGGCACCGGCAGCTTTCGCTTGTGCCAGCGTCGGATACGATGTGCCGGAGATGTTCAGGAACAGTCCTGAAAAGTCTACTTTCCCGAACAGAAGGCCGATCGGCGGCATGATGACGTCGGCCACAAGCGACGTGATGATGCGGCCGAAGGCAGCGCCGATGATGATGCCCACCGCCATATCGAGCACGTTGCCGCGCATCGCAAACGCTTTGAATTCTTTGAACATGATCGTCTCCCAGGAATCGCGCGGTCGAGCCGGCAGATCCAGACTCTGGATTGTTTTCTCCGATTACGACGGCCCGGCCGGGCACGAGGTTAGCTGGGAACCAGCGGCGCTTACAAGCATAAAGCCTCGACCGGCAGTCTCACCTCTGGCGTGCCAGCAAAACTCCGGCTACCAGACCCCTAATCACCAGTACGCCGCCTGCCAGCACCAGCAGAAGTTCGGCATAGCGCAAGGGTAGAAACCGGATCCCGACAACCAATACACCCACAAGGACGAGCGAGCCAGCACGGATTCGAGCCAGCCATATCTCGGCCGCGAGTCCTGGACGCGCCAGAGCGCGGACTCCCCAGTACATCAATATGACGCCAAGGATCACCATCGCCACAGGGCGACCTGGCAGTCCAATCGGCCTGGTGAGCGCCAACAGAATCAACAGAGCGCCAAGTAGCAGTACGATGAACTCGCTCAGGAGCCGAAAAAGGGTCGCAGGGGTAGGCATCGATGTGTCCGGGCCGGGCGGGATTATCGCGCGTGCGCGCACCGCAAGCAAGCCGATGGTAGCCAGAGAGCGGGGTTGCTATACTGACATCGGTCTGGGCGCTGAATCGAACGACCGCCTGCAGGAATCCAATCGCACAGGAGAAACAATTGCATAAGGTAATCATCATCGGCAGCGGATGCGCAGGATTGACGGCGGCGATATACGCGGCGCGCGCGGACTTGAAGCCACTCGTACTTGATGGATACGAGCCGGGCGGCCAGCTCGCCTTGACCACCGAGGTTGAGAATTTCCCCGGCTTTCCCGAGGGCATTCTGGGACCGGAGTTGATTGAGCGGACGCGAAAACAGGCGCAGCGGTTCGGCGCGGAATTTCGGTCAGGTGCTGTCGCTTCGGTGGACTTGAGCAAACGGCCGTTCAGGGTCGCAGCCGGCAAGGAATCCTACGAAAGCGAGACGCTGATCGTCGCCGCTGGAGCCTCGGCCCGGATGCTGGGCATCGAATCGGAGCGAAACCTGCTGGGCCACGGCGTTTCCACGTGCGCGACCTGCGACGGCGCGTTCTTCCGCAACCGCGATATCATCGTCGTCGGTGGCGGCGATACGGCCATGGAGGAGGCGACATTCCTGACGAAATTCGCCAAGAAAGTAATGCTGGTGCACCGGCGAAAGGAATTTCGAGCTTCGAAAATCATGCTGGATCGAGCCCAAGCGAACGAAAAGATCGAGTTCATGACCCCGTATGAAATCGCCGAAGTACACGACGTATCGAAAAAATCGGTGGAGCTGGTGACGCTGAAAAACACCGAAACGGGCGAGCACCACACGGTCGCAACCGAAGGCGTCTTCGTCGCGATCGGACACGACCCGAACACGAAGGTATTCAAGGGTCAGCTCACGATGGACGAGAACGGCTACCTGATTACCCACGATGGTCCCAAGACCAACATTGAGGGAGTCTTCGCTGCAGGCGACGTTCAGGACCATCATTACCGCCAGGCGATTACGGCCGCAGGTTCCGGCTGCATGGCAGCGATCGAAGCAGAGAGATTTCTGTCAGCGGCGAAGATCTAGTTGTGCGGGCGCGATCGTTCGCATCATCCCCCGGAGGTCGCGGTATCAGGGACGGGTTGTCCGCTCGGGGCCAGACCGGAAGCTAGAGGTATTTTGGGCGGAAGCCAGGACCAGCTGCTTTAATTCCCCGCATTCGACGTGGTGGCCGGACGGATCTGGGTATTCCCCGTCAGCAAAATCAGCCGGATCGCCTGCACAAAAGCATCCTTGGATTTCTGTCCGACGAAGTAGCGGGCCAGGTGGCCGTCCCGTGCGTAGAAATCGGTCTGCGGCATGGTGCCTCGCCAGTCCGGATTCACGCCCTGGTAGAAGGCATCTGAGTCGATTCCCTGCTTCTGGCGGTAATTGGGAAATCCCGGGTGGCTTTTGTCTAGAAACTGGTGAACCAAACCCAGGTCAGCGTCCTCGTCCAGGCTCACGCCCACGACTGCCAGACCCTGTGGGGCATATTCCTTGGCAAGCTCGATAATCATGGGATATTCCTCGCGGCAGGGCTGGCACCAGGTAGCCCAGAACGTGACCAGCAGCCCCTTGCCCTGGTATTTCGCGACCACTCCCTTGTAGCCGGCCAGGTCTACAACTTGCAGATCCCCGGGGGGAGTATCGGGATGCGAAGCAGACGTGGCGGCCGCAAGCGGCGGTCGTGCAAAGCTAAAAGCCCCCAGAGCGACGAGCCCAAGCGTCAGAAGCAGTAAAAGACATCGCCGTGAAGTTCGCATGATCTCTCCCCAGGACGATATTCTATCGGTTCCGACAAGGCGACGGCAACCGGTGCGGCGCAAACCAGTAACGGGTTGTGTACGGAGTCGGGGGCGCCGTATCACTCGGAGGTTCGCTGGGACTGAATTAGACGTCAGGGTCGCGAATTTGGAGATACAAAAATTAGTTTCAAGGTTGTATCCTTGGACCGCGCGCAGAAGTTCTTTCAAGGCAGCGCACACCTTAGGAGAAAGCTAGATGGCTTACGTAATCGCCGAGCCGTGCATCGGAACCAAAGACTCCGCCTGCGTGGATGTCTGCCCGGTTGACTGCATCCATCCGCGCAAGGATGAAGCCGAGTTCGAAGCCGCCACGCAGCTTTACATCAATCCGGACGAATGCATCGACTGCGGCGCGTGCGTTCCGGTCTGCCCGGTGACGGCGATTTTCGCACTGGAAGATCTGCCGGAAAAATGGGCGGGTTACACAAAAATCAACGCGGACTACTACAAAAAGGCCTGACGAGCTGCGGGTATTTGCGCGATCGTGCGCAAGGCACAGCCCAGAACGAGCGACACAGAGCACGCGATTTCAAATGATCGCGGTTGTTTTTTATCTCCCGGGTTCGTTTTCCCTGCTGAATCGCGCGACGAGGCGAATTCGGGGCAGTGTTTGCGCCCCTGAATCGCCCTCCCCGCCCAACGTCTCAAGCCACTTGTCTGCGTCCGAGCGGAGCTTCGCGACTGCGATACCCCGGTGATCGTCGGGAAAGTGCGCGAGTTTGGCGAGGCCGGTCGTCGCAAGCGACCTCGCTCCGCGGGGATTCCCTCGACCCTGATGATGACAGGCCGCAGCCAACTGGATCAGCCCCTGCAGGAAAGACTTCTCCGGTTCAAGCTCAACAAGCCACAGCTCTTCCCATACTTCGTGCGCCTGGAAAAACTTGTGCGCGTTAAATAGCTCCACGCCCGCCAGGAATTGCCCGCTTTCTTTCATCGCGCCCATATCTGATTTTCGCTAGTATTTCCCGGTGGTGCCGCCCGGCGGCAAGAGCCGGCTCAAGAAGGGTGATCATAGCAGCCCCGGTACCCGCGAGCGACGATGGAGATCAGGATCGAATTGCCGGATGTGAGGCTCGCAGTGGTCGAGGCCGACGGCCTGTCGGTGTCGGCGGCGGACGCCGGCCTTGCGAGTCTCATGGACGACGTCTGCGACCGGAAGCGTCGCGAGTTCACCGTCGAGACCCTTGCCGAAGCCGAGCCAACACGCGCGGTCCGCGCGATGTTTCGCGCCTGGGACATCGATCCGTCGAAATACCGCCCGTCGTCTGAAGCCCTGCTACGCCGCGTCGTTCAGGGCAAGGGGCTGTATCGGGTATCGAACGTCGTCGACATTGGCAACGTCGGCTCGATTGAAACTGGCTGGCCGTTTGGATGCTACGACCGCGCCCGCATCCAGCCGCCCATCGCGTTCCGCCAGGGAGCGCCGGGCGAAAGCTACGAAGGCATCGGAAAACGCACGTGGCACTTGGAGGGAAGGCCGGTTCTCGCCGACCCAGACGGCCCTTTCGGAAGCCCGATCAGCGATTCGACACGCAGCATGATCGCCGATACCGCGCACGAAGTGCTGGTTGTAATTTACGTACCTGCGGGCGCATCGCCTGCGTCCATAGAGATGGCAATGGCCCGGCTCAGCGAACGCCTAACGCAATTCGCAGCCGCAGGCGCCACACGTGCAGGCATTCATACGTAGTCGGTTCCCGTCACCAGGCGCAAAGTCTGTGTCTGCCGTTCGATGGAATCAGGTTATGCTGTACACCTTTCCCGAGGTCCGTTGGTGCGCAAATTTGAACTGGTTCTCCTGATTCACGCACATCAACCGGTCGGAAATTTCGACGACGTACTTGAACGCGCCTACACGGATTCCTACCTGCCATTCATTGAAGTGCTTTCGCGTCATCCCTCGATTCGCATGGGTCTCCACTACTCTGGCCCACTGCTGGAATGGGTCGAGCGCACACATCCGGATTATTTCGAACGCCTTCGCGCGTTGGTCGCCTCAGGTCAGGTCGAAATGGTGGGAGGCGGTTTTTACGAGCCGATCCTGGTGACGATTCCGCCCGACGACCGCCTTGAGCAGATTGCGCGGCTGGCAGCGTACGCCGAAAAGCACTTCAAGGCTCGTCCGCGCGGCGCCTGGCTTGCCGAGCGTGTATGGGAGCCGCAACTGCCCTCTTGCCTCGCACCTGCTGGTGTCGAGTACACCCTGGTTGACGACAATCATTTCCTCGGGGCGGGATTTGAGCTCGAGCAGCTGTTCGGTTATTACATTTCCGAAGACCTGGGCCACACCACGAAGATACTTCCTGGTCTGAAGTCCCTGCGATACCTGATTCCGTTCGCCGACGTAGGCAACACCACGGAATTTCTGAGGGGCGCGGCCGCGAGGCATCCGGGCGGTTTTGCTGCCATGGGTGATGACCTTGAAAAGTTCGGCGTATGGCCGGAAACGAACAAGCTTTGCTACCAGGACGGATGGCTTGATCGTTTTTTCACGATGCTGGAGCAAAACGCGGAATGGCTTGCGACATCCACGCCCTCCGATGCGCTCGATTCGCACGCGCCGCTGGGCCGCGCGGATCTGCCAACCGCCTCCTACACTGAAATGATGGAGTGGTCGCTGCCCACGCCCGCGCGAGATCGTTACCACAGCCTTCTGGATCAGTTTTCCTCCCGCGCCGACGTCCTATCCTTCCTGCGCGGAGGAATTTGGCGCGGCTTTTTCACGAAATACTCCGAAGCGAACCTGCTGCACAAGAAGATGCTGCACGTTTCACAGAAAATACGCCGGCTCTCGCGCAGCCGCAGATTCGACCGCGCGTTCAAGAAGGCACGTCGGGAAGCCTCAACGCTCCTGTTGCGCGGTCAGTGCAACGACCCGTACTGGCACGGCGTTTTTGGAGGGTTGTACTCGCCTCACCTGCGCACCGCCGTATGGCGTTCGCTTGAACAGGCCGAAACAATCGCAGACTCGCTCGCCCACCACAAGAAGCCATTCGTGCACGCAGCGACCCTGGACTTCGATGCCGACGGCCGCGACGAAATCTATCTCACCTCGGACCGCTATGCGGCGCTGGTTTCACCCCAAGACGGTGGCACCATTGCCGCACTCGATTTTCGGCCGCCGAATGTGACGCTGATCAATTCGCTTGCGCGGCGGGTGGAGAGCTACCACGCCAAGCTACGAAATCTTTCCGTGTACCGCGGGCACGGGGTGCAGTCCATCCATGATCTGACTCGGGCGAAGGAAGAGGGACTTGAGCGCTGGTTGCTCTACGACCGCTGGCCGCGACACTGCTTTCGCCTCCTGGTCTTTGGCCAGGGGAAGTCCCAGGAGGACTACGCGCGCATCCAGCTGGAAGAGGATGCGGCACTCGCGGGTGGGAGATATCGCGTGACCGGTTCCTCCTCGACGAGTGTTGCGCTTGCATCCACTGACAGCACCGATTGGATTGCGGAAAAAAGCATCTCCTTTGCTCCGACTTCGTCGGGATTTGATATCGTCTGCGACATCGCGTTGCTCCGGCAGGCTTTGGGCGCAGCAGCCGTGAACGTTGGGATCGAAGTCGTTGTGAATTTCCTCGCGCCCTCGGAGACCAACCGTTACTTCGAGGCGGATGGCCGGCGATTCGACTTGCGCTGGTCGGCGGCCACTCCGGCGACCGAACTGCGCGTGGTGGATGGGTGGCAGAAGGCGGCGGTGACGATCGAGGCAGCCGGGGCGCAGAATTTGTGGGTTGCCCCCATCGAGACGGTCTCGGAATCAGAGGGCGGTTTCGAGCGGATTTACCAGGGCTCGCAGATCTCCGCAGTATGGCCGGTCGAACTCGGGCCCGGATCGGAATTCAAAGCACAACTGATCCTCAGGGCCGAATCGATTGCGTGATCTTCGCCCGCAAGAATGCCCGTCAGGCCCGCCGGTTGCGTGCCGTCGTGAGGGCTCAGCTTTCTTTGTGGGCCCGCGTTTCTTTTCATGGTTAAATGCACCGGTGCGGATCCTCACTTTCCTTGTGCTCGCAGCCGGTTTTGCACTCCCACAGACCATGGTCGAGCGCACCTTCCTGATGCGCGCCGAAACCACGACGGTTGACAAGCTTACGGGCACAACGCATGTCTGTGTACTGGTCTACCCCGACGGCAAGTATCATCTGGAAAAGGGCTTTCAGAGCAACGAGAGCACCACAATGGGCACGCACGTCTATCTTGACCAGCTGCCGGACGAAAGCCTGAAACAACTGGAGACGACACTCGACAGCCCTGATTTCCAGGGCATCAACGCCCCGGAACCTCACGGCAGCGCCCCTCCGGACCTGGATCAGCTCGCTGTGGCAGTGCCTCGAGAACATGCGATCCAGAGTATGCGCTTCGACACCGCGTCTCAGCGGAAACCCTACGAGAAAAGCGTCAAACCGCTTCTCGATTGGATCAAGGATGTGCAAAAGAAGAAAACTCCGGAAGCGAAGGACGAGCACTCGAACAACTGCGAAGCACCGCAAGTGATGTATCGCATCGTCACCCCTCATTCCAGCGACAAAGATGTTCCTGACCAGCGCTAGACCAAAACTTGCTAAACTGGCAGCGAACCACTCGCCCGGAGGAAACACATGGCCGTCTCAAAGGAACTGCTCGACATTCTGGTTTGTCCGGAATGCAAAACGCCTGTCACACCGACGGCTGACCAGCAAGGTCTGAAATGCGCAAAGTGCAGGCGCGTCTATCCCGTGCGAGGCGATATTCCCGTCATGATCCTGAGCGACGCGCGGATTGATCCCGAGTAACCCCCGGGCCCTTTACGGCCTGTCGAACTGGGGTGGCGGAAACTCGACCGTGCGGTCCTTGAACTGAACCCACAGCCGAACTTCCTTCGATTTGCTCTGCCGCAGCGCATCATCTTTTTCCGGAAATGGCTGGTAGGGGCTCACGTCCACGATAACCACGACCCCTGAGGATCCGTTTGGCGGGCGATAGGTGTCTTTGACGTTGAAGCTTTTCACCGGACCATAGTAGCCGTCCGGACCCCAGTCGCCTTGAAAATCGGTCAGCGAGTAGGATGGCGAAGGGCTCCACATACCATAGGCCTGCTGCATATTGCCGGCCACCACGGCGTTCAGGAAATGGTACACGGCCGTCTTCTCGGTGTGGTAGCGCAGCAACCACCAAAGGCCGCCGACTGCAAGGAGCACAAAAACCAGAATCGTAATCAGGTAGCGCCGCAGCTTTGACGCCGGATGCTCTTCGGTTTGGTCCAGCAGACCCATGCGGGCTCCTTGAAACTACAGTTGGCGCTTGAAGAGCGCGAGGATACCGGTAATCATCAGGGCCGAGAAACCGCCCAAAATTATCACGTCCATGTAAATTCCTTCAATGCCTGTATTTTTCAGGGTCAGATTCCGCAGGGCATGCACCGTGTAGGTGAACGGATCAATCACCGAAATCCAGCGCAGCCACGGCGGAAACGCCTCGGTCGGATAGACTGCGCCGGACGGGAAAAACAACAGCATGTTCAGCACCCCGAAGATCGCACGGGGCACCAGCGGATCATCAATGCGCACCATCACCAGAAACATCAGGCTGATCATGGCAAGGGAGGCAACCAGAATAACCAGCGAGAGATAGAAAAGGCGCAAGGGATGCCACAGCCCAGGAATTCCGGCGATCAATCCGCCGATGATCGTAAGAGACATTCCGGCCATGAATGCCTTCAGCGTTCCCGAGGCGACGAGGCCCGCGACCAGCTCACTTTTGCGAATGGGCGTCAGAAGGTAGCCTTCATGCAGGCCGCGCGTTTTATCGTCGATGTAGGTGATACCTCCGCCGATCATAGCGGTGATGAAAATTCCCATGGCAGTCGAGCCGGCCAGCAGGTACTTGATGTACTCGATATAGGGATAGACCTCGACTACATTGAGTTCGACCTGCCCATCCAGGCGCGACGCCGCAACGTCGGGCGTATTGAGCGCGGTAGTCATGTCCTGGACGCTTGAAAGAAGCGAGCTTGAGATAAATTGATCGGTGTTGTCCTCGGTGAAGACCAGCCGCGGCCGGTCGTGCTGGTAGTAGCGCCGCGAGAAATCGTGCGGGACATCCACGACGGCCTTTACAAAACCGGCATGCAGATCATCGACCGCGCGAGGAAAAGAATCGTACCGGATCACGCGGAACGTCTGTGGGCCCGCGGTGATTCCGTCGAACATCTCCTCGATCCTGCGCGATTGGACGGAATGATCTTCGTCGACGAAGGCGATGTCGGCATTCTTGATCTTTCCGCCAAAGGCATAGCCGAGCACTACCAGCTGCACGAGCGGAAAAATGAGCGAACTGAGCATCAGCGCCGGACTGCGGAAGAACTTCCGCAAATCCCGTTCGACCAGTGCCGATACGCGATACAGCTTCATCTCTCGGGGTCCTCTCCGGGCTCAGCGGGAAAGCGGGCTGGGTTGATGCGTCGCCTTCTGCGGCGCGTCACGCAGCGCAGTACCCGTATAATGCAGGAACACATCATCGAGTGTGGTGCTCTGCACGATCACTCTTTTTACCGTTACCTTCTGTGCGCGCGACAGATCCATGAGCGCTGCGACCGTAGCCGGGCCGTCGCTCGACGTAATGTGGACGACCTCTTCGTGTTTGGAAACGCTTGTGGCATGGGAGAGGCCGCGAAGCTGCTCGATCCACCCCGCGGGCTCACCTGCAAATTCCGCCTCCACGATCTCTGTTCCCGGCACGTTGTCCTTCAGCTTCGAGGGTGTATCGAGGGCCGCGAGCTTGCCATGGTCCACAATGGCAATCCGGTCACAGAGCTTGTCCGCCTCGTCCATGTAATGCGTGGTGAGCAGTATGGTCAGCTCGGAACGGTCGCGCAGGGATCGAATCATCTCCCAAACGTTGGTGCGCGAGACCGGATCAAGGCCCGTGGTCGGCTCGTCCAGGAACATGATCTTGGGCGAATGGACCAGCCCGCGGGCGATCTCCAGGCGCCGGCGCATGCCGCCTGAAAACGTCCGCACCAGCGCATCGCGAAATTTCAGCAGCTCGACGGATTCCAGCAGCCCGTCAATCAGCCCGTCCCGCTTGTCGGCTGGCACGCCATACAGCTTCGCGTGAATCGCCATATTCTCTTTTGCGGTCAGCTCCGGATCGGAAGTAAACGCCTGAGGAATCACGCCGAGCGTGTTGCGCACGCCGTCTGGATCGGTGCGAACGTCGTGCCCGCCGATCCGGGCCGTGCCGGAGGTAACCGACAGCAGCGTGGTCATCATGCGGATCAGGGTGGTCTTCCCCGCTCCGTTGGGCCCGAGCAGGCCGAAGATTTCCTGCTGAGACACGTTGAAGCTCACGTCGTTCACGGCGACGAAGTCACCGAACTTCTTCGTCATGTGATCGACTTCAATGGCGTTCATATGGGCCGACTCTTCCCCTGCGTCACAGGCGTGCGAACCAGCTCTTGTGTTCCGGCGGAGGTAGCAGCACTGTCGCCGTCATGCCCGTGAACAGCCTGCGGCCCTGGTTCGGCAGCGACACCTTGATCGCAAAGGTCTTGATATCGCGCTTGGTGCGACTGACGTCCCGCTGGGTCGCAAAGTCGTTCTCGACGCCCTTGTAAAAAACCTGGCCCTGGAGGACGTCGCCTGACGGAAGCCGCACGCGGACGGTTTGGTTAAAGCCGACGGAGTCGATGTAGCTCTCCTCGACGTCGGCTCGGACCCACAGATGGTCGATATCCACGACGACAACAATCGGCGAGCCCTGGGCCACGACTTCGCCCTGCTTGGCCACGCGGACCGAGACGATGCCGTCAATCGGAGAATAGATTTTCGTGTAGCCGAGCTGCGTTGCGGTCTCAACCGCGGAGGCGCGCGCCTGTTCCAGCTGTGCCATCGTTGTGGCGATTTCGCTCCCGCGCACATCCACTTGCTTGCGATTCGCTTGCGCGACACCGAGCGCGGCTTCCTGGGCGTTCACGGAATCCTCGAGGGCCTTCACGTTGGCAAGCGAAGCTTTCAAGGTGGCATCGGCATGATCGCGGTCCTGCGCCGAGGACACGCCGCTATCAAAAAGCTTCTGCGACCGGTCGTAATCGGTTTGATCGCGCCACAGGTTTGCTCGCGCCTGGTCAAGCTGTGCCTTGGTCGAGGTGAGCATGGCCACAGCCTGCTTCACCGACGCGCCCGTCTGATCGTCCGTCATTGAATAGTTGTGGTTTGCCTCACCGACCTGCGCCTGGAGGCTTGCGACGTTGGCATTCGAGGCTGCCAGGCTTGCTTCCAGCTCCTTGGGGTCCAGCTCCGCGATCAGGTCTCCCTTTTTCACTTCCGAGCCTTCATCGACCGTAAGCAGGATAATGCGGCCCGTCATCTGCGGACTCACGATCACTTCGTTGCCGTCCACGATGCCGGTGAGCGGGATTTCCTTTTCCCAGGGCGTCGAAAACAGGTAGAACGCGAGCGCAATCACAAAAACGGTCCCGATAATGACGAATGTCTTGCGGCTGTTCATCGAGACCTCGGTCCCTGGCGAACGACAGCGTGGTCCAGAAAGTCGAGCACGGCACGTTTTCGCGCCGCGACTGCGGAATCGGTGAGAAGGTTTCGCCCGACGACCTGGCTCAGAATGGTCGCCGTCGCGAAATAGGATGTCGTCATTCCGATGGTAATGAGCGCCGTTTGCTCGGGGTCGATATCGCGGAACTGCCGGTTCGTGACTCCCTCCTCAACGACGCGGGACAACCCCTGAATCAGCGGCCGAAAATACTCGCGCGCCATCCAGTCAAAATTGGGGCGCGATTCCATCGCCTCGCGCTGTACCAGCCGCGGATAGTTTGGATGCGTAGCCAGGAAGTCGAAATAGCCGCTGACGTACCGGAACAACTTCTGCTTCGCCGAAAGTTTCTTCGCGGGAGGGGCGAGCACGCCGCTGCGAAGCTGGCGGAGCAGATTCTCAAGAACCGCCCGATGCAGCCGGCGCTTGTTCCCGAAATAATAGTACAGCATCGCTTTGTTCGCGCGCGCCGCCATGGCAATTTCCTCTGTGCGGGCTCCTTCCATCCCTTGGGCAGCAAAATGTCGCTCGGCCGCCGCCAGAATTCGGCGCGCCATCGCAGGATCTTCAACTCTTCTACGCCCTCGGGCCATAATTGTTTCAGATCCCCAGACGGCTCATGTATTCCTCCGGATATCGCGCTCCGACGGCCGCCCCTCGGGGCGCCACCTCGTCGATCCGCCGCAGGTCAGCGGGGCTGAGCGAAATCCCGAGGGCCCCGAGATTCTGGTCGAGGTACGTGCGCCGCTTTGTGCCCGGAATGGGCACGATGTCTTCGCCCTGCGCGAGCACCCAGGCCAGAGCCAGCTGCGCTGGAGTGCAATGCTTTTCCTGGGCGATCTTTTCAATGCGCGTGACCAGTTCCAGGTTCTTCTGGAAGTTCTCGCCTTGAAAGCGCGGAGACATGCGCCGGAAATCCTTGGGGCCAAATTCCGCACTCTTCACCTGGCCGGTGAGGATGCCGCGACCGAGCGGGCTGTAGGGGACAAATCCAATCCCCAGCTCGCGGCAGGTCGCAAGGATCCCGCCCTCGGGATCGCGGGTCCACAAAGAGTATTCGCTCTGAAGCGCCGTGATCGGGCAGGTCGCATGAGCCCGGCGTATGGTTGCGACGCCCGCTTCAGACAGCCCCAGGTAGCGCACCTTGCCCTGATCGATCAGTCGGCCCATGGCGCCGACGGTATCCTCGATCGGAACACCGGAATCCACGCGGTGCAGATAAAACAGATCGATGGTAGAAATCTTCAGGCGCTGCAGACTCGCCTCACAGGCGCTTTGCACATATTCGGGCCGCCCGTTCACGCCGAGGAAGCGGCCGTCGGGCATGCGCATGTTCCCGAACTTCGTCGCGATGACCACTTCGTGACGGCGCTTTGCGACAGCCTGGCCGACCAGCTCCTCGTTTGCGCCGCCACCGTACATGTCGGCGGTGTCGAGCATGGTGATCCCGCGTTCAATCGCATGATGGATCGTGGCGATGGACTCCTGATCGTCCGGAGTGCCGTAGGACTGCGACATACCCATACAGCCCAGGCCCAGTGCGGACACCACAAGCGAACTCTTGCCCAATCGGCGGTATTGCATGAAGGCCTCCCAGACAGTTGCGTATTCTTCAACTAAACGGTTAGTTTAATCAAGCGCGCCGTCTCTTGTCAAGAGCGCTGGCCGCCTCGACGAGCCCTTGGCACTTTTCGGGGACGGCGTCCGAACTAGGATTCCAGGGCGCCCGCGGCACCGGCGGGGAGTTCGATTGAGTACCGGGTGCGCGCTTTCTCGGCGTGCAGCTCGAATGCCAGTTCAATCAGGCGGTCGATCAGCTTGGGATAGGTCAGACCGGAAGCTTCCCACATCTTGGGATACATGCTGATGGAGGTAAAACCGGGAATGGTGTTGAGTTCGTTGACGAAAATCTTGCCGCCGCGATTTTCAAGGAAGAAATCACAGCGAGCCATGCCCGCGCCGTCAATCGCGCGAAAGGCGCGAACCGCGTACTCCTGAAAGATGGCCACCTGTTTTTTCATCAGCGGCGCGGGAATCAGCAGCCGAGTTCCCTGCTCCAGGTACTTAGCCGCGTAGTCGTAGAATTCGCGATGCGGCAGAATTTCACCCGGGATGGACGCCCGGAGGTCGTCGTTGCCCAGCACCGATACCTCGATTTCGCGCGCGGTCACGGCCTTCTCGACCAGAATTTTCATGGCGTATTGGGCCGCGGTATCAATCGCCGGACCCAGTTCTTGGGCCGTCTTTACGCGGGTCATTCCAACCGAGGATCCCAGCGTTGCGGGCTTGACGAACAGCGGAAAACGGAATTTCTTTTGGACCGCTCGCAGAACTTTCGCGCGCTCGCGCTCCCATTCCGTACGGCGAACTACAAGAAACGGAACGATCGGCAGGCCGGCCTCGGCAAACAACCGTTTCTGCACGTCCTTGTCCATGCCCACGGCTGAGGCAAGCACGCCCGCTCCGACGTAAGGTAGCCCCGCGAGCTCGAGCAGTCCTTGAACCGTACCGTCTTCGCCAAACGTGCCGTGCAGGACCGGAAACATGACATCCACCGTTACGCTGGTATGTCCGGCAGTCGGGGTCAGAGGTACAAGCGATGCGGCAGTAGGATCGGCTGGCAGCAAGACACGTGCGCCCGATTTCAGGACTTCTGCGAGCAGTTTGTGCGCGCCGACGCCCACAAGCCAGCGCCCATCTTTGGTGATGCCGATGGGCACGGCTTCGTATTTTTCCGCATCCAGCGCGCGGATGACCGACGCCGCCGAAGCGAGCGAGACCTCGTGCTCGCCCGAGCGACCGCCAAAGAGCACGCCTACGCGCAACTTCTTCTGCGTGGTCATCGCTGCACCATCGGCCTGACTGTCGCCTGAGTCATTGCGCTCCAAACGATCATAGAATTTTCTTGCCGAGCCCTGACAGAAGCAGCTCGACCCCGAGCAACGCAGTCGTGTTGTGCAGATCGATCACCGGGTTGATCTCAACCAACTCGAGCGACACCATGGCGCGGCTGTCGGCAAGCATTTCCAGGGCGAGATGAGCCTCGCGATAGGTGACCCCGCCGCGCACCGGTGTGCCCACGCCCGGAGCGTCTGAAGGATCGACGAAGTCCATGTCCAGGCTGACGGACACGCCGGCCGTGTCTTCGCTTGCGACGCGCAAAGCTTCGGTCATCACCTCTCGCATGCCTCGTTCGTCGATATCCCGCATTGTGAAAATCCGCACGCCGGATTCCTTCACAAGCCGCCGCTCGCGCGCGTCCAGATCACGAATGCCGACCAAGGCGACGTTCCGGGGCTCGACCATTGGCTTGATGCCTGCGAGCTCGGTCAATTCCGGCGGCCCGTAACCCATGATGGAAGCAAGCGGCATGCCATGGACATTGCCTGAGGGCGAGGACTCCGGAGTATTCATGTCGCCGTGCGCATCAAGCCAGATCATTCCGACGCGCTTGGAGTGTTTGTGCATATAGGAGGCCACACCGGCCGTGGTGCCCACGGCAATCGAATGGTCGCCGCCCAAAACCACCGGCACCAGGTCTTCTTCCAGGGTTTTCCGGACGATATCGGCGATGCCTTTGCAGGTCTCTGAAATTTCCTCAAGATATTTCGCGTTCTTCTCGCCGTAATGCTGTTCCTCGGGCTGACGAACGGAGATGTTACCGATGTCCTCGACCTGGCGTCCGAGCTGCTTCAGACGCGACTGCAGACCCGCCACGCGCAGGGCCGAAGGTCCCATGTCGACACCGCGACGGCTCGCACCCAGATCCATCGGCACGCCGATAATGCGTATTTTTTCTGGCATTTGGCTGATTGGTTTCGCGACCGTAAACGGACGGACCGATTCCGAGGTCTCCCCAAGCCCATCTAAGGATAGACGCGATAGAGCATGCGTGGGAAGGGGATGACTTCGCGGATGTGCTCGGTTCCGCAAATCCACGCAACCGTGCGCTCCAGGCCCAGGCCAAATCCCGCATGCGGCACGCTTCCGTACCGCCGCAGGTCCAGGTACCACTGAAACGCTTCTTCGGGCAGATTGCTTTCGCGGATGCGCCGCAGCAGGGTCTCGTAACTGGATTGGCGTTCGCCGCCGCCGATGATTTCGCCCCCTCCCTCCGGTGCGATCATGTCGAAACTGAGAGCAAGGTCAGGCCGCGCGGCGTCGGTGGCCATGTAGAATGCCTTCATTGCCGCCGGATAGCGATGGATCACGACGGGTTTTTCAAACTCCTTCGACAGCAAAGTTTCCTCGTCACCGCCGAAATCATCGCCCCACTTTGCCGGGTTACCGGCCTTTTCGAGAATCTTGACAGCTTCGTCGTAGCTGATGCGCGGAAACGGCGGAACGATCTTGGCGAGCTTGGATACGTCGCGGCCAAGCGTCGCAAGTTCAGGGGAGCGATTCTTCACGACCGACTGCACCATCGCGCTCACCAGTCCTTCGCCCAGTTCAATCATGTCCTCCAAGTGCGCATAGGCCGCTTCCGGTTCGAGCATCCAGAACTCGGTAAGATGCCGGCGCGTCTTGGATTTCTCGGCGCGAAACGTCGGACCAAATGTGTAAACCTTCCCAAGCGCGGCGGCGGTGGCCTCGACATAGAGCTGGCCGGACTGTGTGAGGTAGGCTTTCTGGTCGTCGATGTAGTTCACTTCGAACAGCGTGGTGGTGCCCTCACAGGCCGCGGGGGTGAAGATCGGCGCGTCGGTGAGCGTATAGCCCAGGCCGTCCATGAAGTTGCGGGCAGCGCGAATAGCCTCGGCGCGGATGCGCAGGATCGAAGCCTGTCGGGGCGTGCGGATCCAGAGGTGGCGCCGGTCGAGCAGGAAATCCACACCGTGTTCCTTGAGTTGAATCGGATAGGGCTCCGATTCCGAGACGCGCTGAACGATTTCGACCGCGCGTACATGGATTTCGCAGCCGCCGGGGGCGCGCGGTTCTGCCTGAATTGTGCCCGTGGTGATGACACTGGATTCCTGCGTGAGGCCCTTCAGCGCGGCGAACGCTTCGGGATTCTCCTTGAGCGAAACGACGCCCTGCATCACTCCGGTGCCGTCCCGGAAGATCGGGAAAAGGAGTTTGCCCGATTCGCGCATGTTGTACAGCCAGCCGCGAATCGTGACCACGGCGCCAAGATGCTCGCGGGCGTGCTCAATTGCAACCACTGGTGCTTGTACTGGCTGGCTCATGGGTTCATCAAAGAGAGGCATCAGTTGCGGGCCGGCCCGGTGCGGGCGGAGTTGGCGCCTTTCTCGTCGAGCTGCTTTTCGAGTTTATCGAACACGGTCGAAATCTGGTCAAGTGAGGGCACGCCTGGCCCGGTTTCTTTCAGCTCAAGAATCAGCGGGAGCGGCTCAGGCGCGTTCGCAAATTCGGCCAGAGCTGCGTCCCAATCAATCGTACCCTCCCAGGGAAGCAGGTGCTCGTCCTTTTCGCCGTGGTTATCGTGCACGTGCGCGCAGACGGCGCGCTCGCGCAACAGGCGAAAGCCGGTTTCGGCGCCGCCCTCCATGTGCGCGTGGCCGATGTCGAAGCAGAATCCCAGATTGTGCAGGTGCGTGTCCTTGACGAACTGAGCGAGCGTCCCGGGAGACCCAAGGTCATTGGGAGTGTTTTGAAGCGCAATCGTCACTCCCCGATGTTTTGCGAAGACCGCGAGAATTTCCAGAGAATTAAAGGCTGCGTCGAGCTTGCGCGGATCAGCGGCCTGATGGCCCGTGGCCAGGTCCTGGATAAGAAACCGGAACGGGATTGTTTCGGCGACATCGAGTGCGCGCTTGATTTCGTCGACAGCGTCCTGCCGCCGGATGCGTTCCGGATCCGCAATCGAAATGGGCACGCCGCTTCCCCGCCCCGGGGCCGTATCGCGCTCGGTCGGGGCGTGCAGCGACTGAAGCGTCAATCCGTATTCACCAAGCGAACGCGAAAGTTCGCGCACTGTCTGCGGAGCAGCGTAATTGAAATGAAACGTCCCGCAGAAAATTTCGACACCGCCAATTCCCGCGCGCGCGATTTCGGACAAAAGCGCCGGGGTGAGTGGAGTGTTCCGGTACAAATACGTGGAAAGAATGCGCAGCATCCCGTCTCCCATAGGGCATCCGAAGCAGACACCTATCGTCAATGGAAACTGCTTTGCCGTCAATAGATTGCAATGCCGGGGATGGCAGTCTGCCGGTTCGTGAAGGCGATCGCTTGCGCGGCGTCTCTAGCTATCAGGCGGCTTCGGAGAGAAAATCCACCTTGAACGATGGCGAGACCAGGCCTGCTGCGGCTCCCCGCGCAAGCAATTCCCGCACGGCCCGGCGGCCCTGCTCACCATAGTCAAGCGTCCAGCGATTTACGTACATGCCGATGAACTTGTCGGCGAGAACGGGATCCATGTCACGCGCGAACTGCAAAGCGTATTCGACGGCAGCGTCGCGATGATCGAGCGCATAGCTGACGCTTTCACGAATGATGCGCGCCACCTGCCGGCCCATGTCCGGGCCGAGACTGCGGCGAACGGCGTTCGCGCCCAAAGGCAGTGGCAGGCCGGTGGACTCCTGCCACCATTGTCCGAGATCCACGACTTTGTGAAGTCCGATCTGCGAAAAAAGAAGCTGTCCCTCGTGGATCAGCAGGCCAGCTTCGACTTCCTTTGCCTGGACGGCTTCCATAATCCGGTCAAAAGGCATGGTCACCGTCTCGACGTTTGGCTCAAACAGTTTCAGGGCAAGATAGGAAGTCGTTCTGGTTCCGGCCACGGCGATTTTTTTCCCGGCAAGACCGGTCTTCTTGATCGGATGCGATGCGACCACAATGGGGCCGTAGCCCTCGCCGAAACTCGCGCCACAATCCAGCAGTACGTACTTGTCAGCCACAAATGTGTAGCCGTAGAAGCTGACGGCAGTCACGTCGTAGGTTTCCTTCAGCGCGGCGTGGTTCAGCGACTCGATGTCGGAAAGAATGTGCGTAAACTTCACACCAGGAAGGCGTACCTTGCCCGTCGCCAGGGCGTAAAACATGAAAGCGTCATCGCTATCGGGTGAGTGCGCCAGTTGCAGGGAGACCGTTCCAGGTGTCGCAGCGGCTGTGGACATGTTCGTGGCCATTCTGGCGCTCCGAGGAAGCTCATTCCGTCGTTTGATTCCAGCGACACCTGACCAGCGAACGATTCGATCCGCTGCGGAGCCCTGGTAAGAAACTGCTTCGTGATGAGCGTCTTCCCGCGTGAGTACCGTCTGAAAACGACCAAGGATACCACAGCCGCTCGGTAGAGGTACAGGTCTGCGCGGGCCAGTTCGGCACGATAGACCGATTTTGATCGCCTGCAGAGGAGGAGATTAATTGGATTTTGCGAGGATCAAAGGCAACAGGACTTCCTGCAGGCTCTTGCTGAGCGCCGGGGTCAGTTTCTCAAACTGCATGCCCATGCAGTCTGTCCCGGCTGCGCGGAGAACCCTCGCAGCAAACACCAACGGGGGGCCCGACGGCACGTGAACCGTGACTTGCGCGGATGTGCCTGAAGGGAGCACCCCGGTTGTTTGCACAAACAGGCCGCCAATACTCATGTCCAGTGTCGTGCCCCTCAGTTGGGTAGCGCCTGATTCGATCAGCACGTTCCAGCTCACCTTGATTCGCCGGAATCGCCGTTTTTCATGCTCGACCGAGTCTTTGGTCGCCCGAAGCAGACGCAGGATGGCGTGCCGGTCAATCGGCTTGTAGAGGAAAAAATTGGCGCCGGCTTCAAATGCACGCCCCAGCAGAGCCCGGTCTTCTTCGCCGGTGATCATCATGATTGGTGTCGAGACATTCAGACCGCCGGAGCGGATTTTGCGGGTTAACTCGATACCGTCTGGCGCAGGCATATGTACGTCCAGGAAGACTGCATCGAATTTTTCCTTCGCAAGACAGGTGACGGCCTGCCCGCTGTGGGACAACACCAGCGATTGGATATCGACTGAGCGCAGCACTTCGCCGATCATCTCGCCAAACGCTTCGTTGTCGTCCACTACCAGGACCCGGCTCGGCATGTTAGCCCCCTAGGCAGATACAGGCTTGCGCATCCAGATTCGCCGGCGTTCAGGAGCCCGCCTTCGCGTTCGCAGGTTTCCTGAGTCATCGACGCAAGGCGGTCCGCTGTCCAGCTGATCTGAAGGTAAATAGAAGTCCACGACGAGCGGCACCATCGGGAGAACACAACCCGACCCTAAGCAATCTCATCGGCCAGAAACAGGAAACTCTTAGCCGCGCGCATCATTCACACCGACTTTTGTCGGCAGGGGCGGTCGAATCAGCCAATACAAAGACGCAGATACCCGGGTGGTTGCGCGGAGTCAGGGAACGGTTGGTGGCGCGATCCGGCGCAAGTTCGGTAGAATGCTACAGGAGACAACCGATGCCCCCATTTCCCGGAGTCGATTTCCTCGACTTCGATTCCCTGCTGAGCGACGAAGAAAAGCTTGCCCGCAAGAGTGTGCGTCAGTTTGTAGACGAACAGGTGTTGCCGATCATTGCCAAACACGACCGCGAGGGCACTTTCCCGATGAATCTGGTGCCGGAGATTGCGAGGCTCGGCCTACTGGGCGCGAATCTGAAGGGCTACGGCTGCGCGGAAATGTCCAGCGTCGAATACGGCGTCGTCACCCAGGAGCTCGAGCGCGGCGACTCCGGCCTGCGCAGTTTCGCCTCCGTACAATCGGCGCTGGTGATGTATCCCATCCATGCCTTCGGCTCCGATGCGCAAAAGGAACAATGGCTGCCGCTGCTGCAGCAGGGAAAGGCCATCGGGTGCTTCGGGCTTACCGAACCGCAATTCGGCTCCAATCCCGGCGGGATGCTGACACGTGCAGTGAAAAAGGGCGACAGCTACATCCTGGACGGCGAGAAGATGTGGATCACCAACGGTTCGATTGCGGATGTGGCCCTGATTTGGGCGAAATGCGAAGACGGGAAGATTCGCGGATTCCTGGTGGAGAAAGGCACGCCGGGTTTCAAGGCCTGGACGATTCACGGAAAGCAATCGCTGCGCGCCTCGGTGACTGCGGGCCTCGCGATGACCGATTGCAAGATTCCTGCCGCGAACATTCTGCCCGGAGTACAGGGATTGCGGGGACCGCTATCGTGCCTTGATCAGGCGCGGTACGGAATCGGCTGGGGCGCGATCGGCGCGGCCATGGCGTGCTACGACACTGCCCTCAGTTACGCGAAGCAGCGGAAGCAGTTCAACGACCGGCCGATCGCTTCGCACCAGCTGGTGCAGGAGAAGCTGGTGTGGATGATCACGGAAATCACCAAAGCGCAATTTCTCGCCTTGCAGGTGGGGCGCCTCAAGGACCAGGGGCGCGTCCATTCCTCGCATATCTCCATGCTGAAAATGAACAATGTCTGGATGGCGCGTGAAACGGCGCGCATGGCACGCGAAATCCTGGGTGCCAATGGAATTGTTGACGACTACTGCATCATGCGCCACATGAATAACCTGGAGTCGGTGTACACCTACGAAGGAACGCACGATATTCACAAGCTTGTGATCGGCGAGCGCATTACGGGCATTGCTGCATTCGTCTGAGCGGCCCAATTGCCTGCTGAAAATTCGACCGGGCTAAGCAAGAATTGAACTATTATGGCCCCGGGTGGCGGTCCCTTTCCGGCGGAATCCTGAATTTTCAAGGAGTAAACGTGGAGACAGAACTAAGCCTGGAATTCTTGCGCGTTGTGGAGCGTGCGGCCATTGCGTCGGCCCGCACGATGGGACTGGGAGACCGCCACGGCTCCGATCAAGCGGCGGTTCAGGCGATGCGCTCCGAGATGGACACGGTCAGCATGGACGCCACGATTGTGATCGGCGAGGGCGAGCGCGATGAAGCCCCCATGCTCTACATCGGGGAGAAAGTAGGCGTCGCGGCCCGCGACAAGGCCCGCCAGTATCCTCGGGTTGATATCGCCGTCGATCCCCTGGAGGGCACCAATCTGTGTGCGACCGGTGAGCCGAACGCTATTGTCGTGCTGGCCGCAAGCGATCCCGGCGGCCTGTTGCACGCTCCGGACCTTTATATGGAGAAGATCATCGTGGGCCCGGCCTGCAAGGGCGCAGTCGAACTCGATGCCCCGGTGGCCCATAACCTGAACGCCATCGCCAAGAGGCTGGACCGCGAGGTCGAGGATCTGGTGATTATCGTTCTTGAGCGCCCACGCCACGAGAAACTGATCCAGGATATCCGCAAGACCGGCGCTCGGATCAGGCTGATCACCGACGGCGATCTTTCCGCCGGAATCACCGCCGCGGTTTCGAATATGGGCGTTCACGCCGTGATGGGCACCGGAGGCGCTCCGGAAGGCGTGTTGACGGCAGCCGCGCTGCGCTGTTTGAACGGCCAGATTATCGCCCGGCTGGTAGCTTCCAAGCCCGAGCATCACGAACGTCTGGCGCAGATGGGGATCAAGGACGCAAAACGAATTTACGATACGCAGGATCTGGCGCCGGGTAAGAACATCATTTTCGCTTGCACCGGTGTCACTGGCGGCAATCTGTTGCGCGGTGTGCGGTTCTTCGGCGATGGGACGCGCACGCAGTCCCTGATCATGACCCACGATCAGAGGCAAGTGCGGTTTATCGACTCCGTGCACCTTGAAAAGGGAGCGGACGTTAAGGTGCGGTTCTACTAGGCCACAACCCACTCAGCCGGGGTCCGCAGGTGCGGACGCCCGGCTGACTGTGAGTGCGTGGTTGTCGCCAGCGATCTAGCGGTGAATGGCGGTTGCGACGTGCCCGGGTTGTGCTTGCCGCCGGGGCACATGGGGCATCCGTTCTGTGGGCTGGGCGGCCAGCGGGCGCACTTGATGATTCGTGCTGACGTGCTCGCTGATTGCTTGCAACCTCTTCAGAATGCCCTGCCACTGAGTCCAATCAAGCTGTCGCAAGAACGGACGAAGCCCCTGAATGAACGGGTCCTCGAGAACCGTTTCGCCGTTTGTCTCCGGCACGAAGAAGCGATTCAGGCCAACGCCCAGGGCTTCAGCAATCTTTTCCAGAGTGCCGAGACTGGGAGTCATCTGCCCGCTTTCAATCCGGGACAAATACGAGCGGGATACGCGTGAGCGTGCTTGTAGCTGGCTCTGCGTCATGCCGCGCGATTCTCGCAACTGCCGGATGCGCTGACCGATGTTTTCGACAGTTTCGCGATTCGGCCAGCTCTCAAACAGTTGACGGTCGTCCCCTGGCAAGTCTTGCGGCGACGGCGTCGGGATGACGAACGTCACCTTCGGGGGCAGCAAACGCAGGCAGCGACGGCAATTGCCCGTCCGCGTGCGGTACTGCACCAACCCGCATACTTGACAGCGGATGACTTCTCGATCCAATTCCATGCTGGTTGCTATGCTATCTTTTTCCGCCACCGGTCTCCTCGCAGACTACTTCCGGCGATGCGAAAGGGGAGGAACTACCTCAGGGGGAAGGCAGAAACGGCGCGCAGTGCATTCTCCATAGGGTGCCATTTCTTGTCAAGCCTTTTCTCCCCCCTCCCAGCAGATAATTTTAACCCCGCAGCGCAGGGTAATCCAAATCAAACGCTTACCGCCGGCCGAACACCTCCCAACGAATACACGAGGCAACAATGGACGTTCGGCGTCAATACCGAATCGCCGGATGCGGACATAATTTGTGCTTCTTTTCGCTGTGCTATCATGGCTCGTACGCACTCGATGGTTTGATTCTGTTGGGGGGACATTTGCTCGTCAGGAAAAGCTGTAGAGCGATGCTTGCGCTGTGCGCGGTACTGTCGGTCGCGCCCGCGGGCCATTCGACCGCGTACGCTCAGAACCATGCGACCGCGACGCTTGAAAGTGTTTTCCGGCAGATGGACGGCGAGGCCAGGAACTTCCACAGCGTCTCAGCCGACATCGAACGCACCAAGGTGACCGTTGTGGTCAATGACCGCTCAACGGAAACCGGGAACATCCAGGTTCGAGGCGACAAGATGTTGCTTGAGATGAAGGCGCCGGACCCGCGCACGATCCTGAGGACCGGAGACAGTCTCTTCGTCTATACGCCGGGGCTGAAGCGCGTCGAGGAGTACAACCTGGGCAAGAACCGCACCCTCGTCGACCAGTTTCTGCTGTTGGGCTTCGGTACGGATAGCAGAGAAATGCAGAAGAATTATCTGGTTACCCTCCTGAAGGAAGACAAGGTCGACGACAAGAAGACGATCGAACTCGAACTGACTCCGAAACTGGATGCCGTCCGCGCTCAAATTACCAAGATTCAGATCTGGCTGGACGAATCCAGCTGGCTGCCGGTGCAGCAGGAGTTCTACGAAGCAGGATCGGGCGATTATTCGATCGTGCATTACTCGAAAGTGGTTCGGAACCCGGGTTTGCCCGACTCCCAATTCAAACCGCATTGGCCCAAGGGCACCGAGAGAGTCAAACCGCAAGGCTGATCAAGACCAGGCTGTCTGTCCGAGGGTGCGGTTTAGCGCCGCGCCGACTGACCCTCCTTTTCAAGCAAAGCGCGTTTCCGCTCGACGCCCCAGCGATATCCCGCGAGATTGCCGTCCTGGCGAACCACCCGGTGACAGGGCACGACGACGGGCAGCGGATTGGTGGCGCAGGCGGTTTCCGTTAAACGGGGGCAACGGCTACCTTAAAGAAAACCGTTGAAATACTTTGCCGATTTCCGCTCATACCTGTGAGGGCCGGATCCGGGTTCTTCAGACCGTAG
>Ga0209008_1000217_pt1 | contig 24930 bp, 39 predicted proteins | sample JacPin_JW_Ref_O3_FD_187963 | JGI IMG/M metagenome (GOLD analysis project Ga0209008, IMG submission 187963) | Forest soil microbial communities from Algoma, Ontario, Canada - Jack Pine, Ontario site 1_JW_Ref_O3 (SPAdes) (version 2) | ecosystem: Environmental > Terrestrial > Soil > Boreal...
TACTGTGCAGGTATGTGGTTTGTTAGGTGAGTTGTTGTTCTGAGGCATTGCTCTATCGTTTTGTCGGTTCCCGGTTTCAGGTGTGCTCTGTCGTCCCGTTCGGAAAACGAACTAGTCCTGCAACAGCGCAATGATTTCTTCCGGTGTTTCGTGTACGACGATAAAGGCGTCGCTGCTTTTCAACTTGATGCCAGCGCCGCCAAGGTAAGGAACGGCAAGCTCGAACGAGTCGGCAACCAACGGGATGACCTGCGTCGGGTTGTTCTTATCGTGCAGTTCGATGATTTTCACTGACTGTTGTCCTGTGACTTCACATAAGCATGTCCCGCCAAGAAGCCTAAAACGGTTGTGGTAAACGCAACAAATGACGCGTCGAGACCGTGCAACACATGGATCCCGGCGCCAACGACGAAAACGACGAATCCGATTGCTACATGCCCGTCAGAGTTGATTTTCTTGAGAAATTCAATCATTGCTTTCTCCCTGCGTAACTATTCGCCAAAGCGTCTTTTTCCTGAAGTTCTTCCAAACTGACGATGCGCTTTCCCGGTGCGTGCTTTATCGCCGGTGTGCGCGGCTGTTTAAGGCGCGTTGAAAACGCGTCTATTAACTCCGGGTAATTCTTGCAGTGGTACAGCACATGGGAAAGCATTCCAGCTACGTCGATTGCACTCATTTTCTGAACTTCGCCCCGCAGGTGCTCGTAATCAGCAGTCGTCGGCTGTAAGCGCTCTTGCGGAACTGCTCTAATCCAAGCGTCAAGTTTGTCGAGAACTGTTTCGTTTTTCACCAATTCCAGAAGGTAATCGAGCAAGCACGCGGTGTCGAACTCGTTAAGTAGCTGAATTGCGTCGTTCGTCGCAATGTACTTTTGCTCGACAGAGACCTGTGCCAGATTCGGTGCTGCCAGACGACCGTAGATTTTAGGCTCGGTCGTTTGCACCACTGCCACCGGTGTTGCTGACACTCCGTAACTTTTAAGCATGTTTTCCTCTTGCGAATCCGACCGTCGTAGCGGTCTTAATATCGTGACAAAGTTTGCACAACCCGCGCGAGCGGTCAGGATTGAAAAACTCCTGCTGGCCGAATTGCTCCACAATTTCCCTTGCCTCTAGCGGGTGATGATCGGCTATTCGACTTGCTCTGTGACCGCATTCGCAACAGAGAGGGTCTCGCCGAAACACTATCAATCGAGTGCGCTGCCAGCGCGCCAGTTTGTACATCGCTCGAATCGGGTCATCAGCAGACCTGTAACGGTCGAAAAGCGTTCTGGACTCTGACGCGCGGTTCGTTTTCTGATGAGCGGCGCAGTACCCGCCAGCAACCGCGCGATTGTCGCAGTCCCGGCAAACTCCCATAGGCGAACTCGGCATCAAGAGAGCCGCGAAATGTTACGGCTCAGTTTAGGACGCGCGCCTTTTCTCCACAGCCGGTCTAGTTTGTAAATCACCTTGTCATGGCGCAGGCGTCGCAAGGCTTCTGCAACGTCTGCGGGTTTGTGCTCTGGAACCCGACACGTTCAAACTCGTCGAGCAACTGACCTACCTGTTCGATATTCCAATCCGGTCTGACAACCGCATAGGCTTTACCCCAGACAAGTTTAGGAGCAGCCTCAAAGGTTCCGTCTGCGAGTGCTATGGGATACAACCACGCATATTCTGGACGCCATGAAACAGGGTTGATGTTATCTATCTTGTCTGATACCTTGCTAAGAACGCCTGCTCCTGTACCGGTTAGCACGTGCTGCTGGTTAAAGATTGCGGTCTCAAGATTTCTCTTTGCGATTTCTAGCTTTTCGGTAAACATTTTGTTTGTCCTTTTAGTGGGTTAGGCGAGCCGCAGTTTTGACTCTCTAATGGTCAAGTTGACAAACGCATCACGAGTGTCATCGCTATCATTTAGGGCTACGTCGCGAAGACCGTTGTGCGCGTATTTTGTGAGAACAAATCCTGTGGCTATTTCGCAGATAATTACTAGGTCGTCTTTTTGCAGGGCTGTGGTTGACATTTGTTAGTTCTCCTTTTTGTGTGCCGGATTCGCTCGGCTTTGCGCGTTCAGTTTAGTGAACGTGTTTATAGATCAAACTTTTGAAGGTCTTGGCCGACATGCGCCTGTGCTAGCACGGCATCACTAGCGGCGATGTCCAACCTGAGCTGGATAGATCGCAGCTTGTCGGCGGTCTTGAGTTCGCGCCGTAACGATGCGACATGCCGCCGTAACGACTTGCGGTTATCAATCGCTAGCCGGACTATCTGTTGATGTGTAGTGGGGGTGACGGTACGCGACGATATGCGCCGTAAGTTATCTAATGTGACCTTGTCTGGATGTGCCGCGCGATGCCTTGCCGCGCGCTGTGCGCCTGTAAGTGCTGTCATGTTCCGCCTCAATTTACCGCTCACTGTGGCCGGAAAGATGTATCGGGTCCAGATACAAGAAAATCTCGCGTAACACTCACAGGCTTATGCAGTTGCGAGGAATTTGCTATTTAGGCGTGTATTTCTTACCTAGTAGTGCAAGCGAATACAAAGCGAACTCACGGAGAAAACACGGCAAAAACCTAATATTTATTTTTCGGTGTGGCTTGCCGCAGCCTTAACGTCAACCTTCATTAAGGTAGTCGGGTGTGCTTACAAGGAACTGAGAACGGCGAGCGCTTGCTCTACCGACTCGATCACGTAAACCGAACCGCGCCATGCAGCGTGCCATTTTATTTCTTCATCTGTCAGTTTCCTTTTCGACGGCACCTTTGACCCGTCTTTTATCTCGAAGACCGTGGTGACGTGGCGAATGCCTACGATCAAATCCGGGACACCTTCGCCGATGCGCGCTAGCTTTGGCTCTACCGACGCGCCAGCTTTACGCAGAGCGTCAACGATGTCGCCTTGGTTCGAGTCGATGTGCGCCGCGCGCCGCATTTCTATTTCAACTTCGCGACGTGCTGCAAATACAAACCGAGTGCCGAGCCTTCGAGCGCGAGCACCGCGACCGCGCCAGCAATCCAACGTTTAGAGCCTGTGCGCCATGTCTCTAGGCTCGTGGTGCGTGTCTCGACTTCTTTGAAACGGTCGTCCATTTTCGCGCTCTGCTCTTTTGCCGCCTCAATCATGTATGGCAGCATCCCCTTCTGATTCTCGCCGCCAAACAAGCGCGCGCACATGTCCTTCTGTGATTGCGCGATGGTGGCTAACGTCTCGGTTGTACGCAGGTCACGTTCGTGCTGCGCGGCGATAAAATCGTGGAGCAGGTTGTTGTCTGACATCGGTGCTTCCCTAGAAAAAGATGCGTTGCAAAATACCTGAAAACTGTGACAGCTTGGAGCGCCTACCGGAGTGCTGGTCGATCTTCGGGAGAGTTGATAGCGACGGTCAGCTTTTTCTCCGGTAAGCACGTGGTAAAACCTAGATAATTTTCTTCAGGTCTGCTTCGATTTTCGAAACGACAGTGCGCGCTTTTGCGTCGAGACTTTCGATGTGCGTCTTGACCAAGTCTTCTGCCGACACGATACCGGCCTTCGAATCCGCAACGAGATGCTCGACTTCGGTCTTCGATTCGGCGACGAGTTTCTGTGCTTCAGCGCGAGCGTCGGCGATGACCTTCGAAACATCAGCGGAAATCTTCGCGCGAATCTGCGACTCTTTCACGCGGATGGCGCTCACGAACTTTTCTCCAGCAGTTACGACTTCGGCCTTCGCCTTGGTCACATCGGCCTTGAGTGCGACGCGCTCTTTGTAAGCGACGACGATACCCAGAGCCGCGACGACTCCAACAACAATCTCTCCGTACATAGAAACTCCCTAGCGCAATCGCGCTTTATCTGTATGGGCACAGCGGTGTGACGGCTACTTCGTCAACGTTGCGCCGTTTTCTGACGCTCGACGAACGAGTCAAGGTCAATACGGTCGAACAGCAAGCGAGCGCCGCCGACCGGCACAGGCTTCAGCAAGCCTTGCCAGGTGAGCGTGCGAATGTTCCAAATTGTTGTTGAAAGATATGCGGCAGCGCAGCGCACGTCGAGTAGACGCGGCTCGACTGATGGCGTAGCGGTAGGATGGGTACGTTTCGGCACGACTGAACCCCGGTTTAAGGCTTATTTCTGATCGGGGTTTGCGACCCGCACGACGGTGGGAATTGCACGGAGAGCTTTCTCCGTTCACCTTATAACCGTGTGATCGTTTGAGTAGAAAATCAGCATATCGCAAGTTATAGGCGAAATCAAGAGTTAGTTAGTTGCTGTTAGTAACAAACAGGCGAGTTACTAAGGTGACTCACGGTTTCACCGTGGGACAGGAGATTATAAAGTGAAACTTGAAGGAGCAACCTTGGCAAAGCAACGGCAGCACGGCGACGGCTCTTTGATTCAGATTTTCTCGGCGAAGGACGAGCTAACCGGGGAGAAAAAACTCAAATCACCCTACTGGTACGCGCAGTTTTATTCCGCCGAAGGCAAGCAGGTGCGCGTCAGCACGAAGGCGACTGTCAAGGCGAAAGCGCTCGTCGAACTGAGACGCCTTATGTCTGCTCGCGACGCAGGCGCACTAGACCCGAACGCGGTGAAGAAGACGACGTATGCCGACCTGCGTGCTGGCTTACTCGCGAACTACACCGAGCGCGGGAACCGTTCGCTCAAGATACGCGCCGATGGTTCGGAAACTATTGTCGGTCTGCCGCAGCTAGACGAGTTCTTCGAGTTCAGCGCAGATAATCCCGGGCCTTCAGTCGTAGCAATGAACACCGACAAGGCTCGCGAGTTTGTGAAAGGGCGGCTAGCTGAAGGTGCTGGAAACGCCGTTATCAATCGTTCGCTAGCCTGTTTGCGGCGCATGTTGAAAATCGCTTTCGAAGACAAGAAGATTCAGACTCTGCCAATAATTCGCTTGTTGAAAGAACCGCCAGCGAGACGCGGCTTCGTCACTAACGAGCAGTTCAAAACGTTGATGAAGAAACTGCCGCATCACCTGAGACCGCTCGTCGCGTTCCTGTTCGCTTGCGGCGTGCGCGTCGGCGAAGCCTGTGCTATCGAGTGGTCACAGGTCGATTTCAAAGCAGGCGTCATCAGATTGTACGAGACAAAGAATGATGAATCGCGAGTCGTGCCTGTGCCTGTTCAGTTGCTCGCGGCGCTCGCGCTGAAAGAACCGAAGGTTGGCAAGGTCTTCGATGCAACGAACCTGCGTAAAGAGTGGATGCAGGCTTGCGCGGCTGCTAAGCTCGGTCGTATCATCGAAGTCGCGGGTAAGCCATACGACCCGCGTTACGCAGGGTTGACCGTGCATGACCTTCGCCGGTCGGGAGTGCGTAATCTGGTTCGCGCTGGAGTTCCTGAAACCGTTGCTATGCGAATCTCGGGTCACAAAACGCGCAGTGTGTTCGACCGATACGCTATCGCGAGCGAAGGCGATTTGTCGGCGGCGATGTCGAAGGTCGAAACGAACGGTCTTAGTGAAACTTTAGTGAAACTGATACCGCAAAAACCGCGTAAGTTATTGATGGCGCTATCGTCTAGGGGTTAGGACGGAAGATTCTCAATCTTCAAACCCGGGTTCGATTCCCGGTAGCGCTACCAAGTTTTAGTCAATGTTCATGCGTGTTTCGCGCAATTCTCCCTTTCGGTCCCTCTGCTGAGTCCCGTCCTGTGTCACCTCTGTGTAACCACTTAGGTTCCGAGAAAAGCATCATTTATGTTCATAGTTTCTTTCTGCTGATCTTCGCTCAAACTGTCGTCATTATGAGCGCAACGACAGCAGAACAGCCCACAAAGCAGCCCAATATCTTCGGACTCATAACGCCCGAGCAACTGGCCGACCAGCTAGGCGTCACTGTTCGGACGCTACAGCAGTGGAATCTCAAACGAACGGGACCGCCGCGAGTGGTCATCGGGCAGCAAATTTTTTACAAGCAAACTTCGGTACAGGCGTGGATTGACGCCCGCGAGAGCAAGCACAGCCGTTAGCGTCGGCTGAATCGGCGAAGCTCTGTCCAATCGGGATTCTGGTCTGTAATCAAACCAACTGAAAGAGAGGAATAAAAAATGGCAAAAAAGAAAGCAACAACTGTGGATCCAATAGAAGTAGCGGAACTCTCAATTAACGATCTGCTGGAGGAGATCGAGGACTACTTTGAAGGCGAACGCTCTCGGCTTCAAAGTGAGTATAGGCAGGTCTTCGATCTACTAGAACGTGAAAGCGAAGGCGTCACTCGTCATGTAGAGGCAATTAAGAAGAAAATCAACGCCGCCTTGAAAGGAGAAAAAAATGAAATGTTCGATTGAAATCCCAGAGGCAGCTGAACAGGAAGCAGGTGCGCAATGACCCCCGGCGGGACCACGGGAATACATTTCGACGCCTCAAAAGAACCCGTCTGGAAAGGCGGTATTGAGATCCAGAGAGTAAACAAAAAGCATAGCTTCAAACTCGACGGACTCGCAGCAGATAATGCGGAGGCTGATCGAGTTATAAGAGAGCGCCTGAACAAAACGTTGGGTGAAATCGTTGATGAACTAGATCGCCTCTAAACCTCGCCAGCGCTGTCAATCCCCCTAGACAGCGCTGGTCTACCTTGCAGTCCAAAACACACCAGCGCATTCTGCGACAGTGAAGCGCTCAAGTCAAAGCGGTTTGATCATCGAATGCGACGGGCGCGTGGAGTTCATACCCGATGGCTTTAAAGTCCCACACTCGACCGTGGACAGTACCCGAACCAGCTCGCAAGGCCCACAAGAAAACAGCTCCACTCGACTCCGACAGCGAGGCAATGAACGATCTCGCTACTCTCGCGACAACTCGGGAGCAGAGCTTCGCTCTTTACTATCTCGCCTCAAAGAATGCAGCTCACTCGGCAGGAAAGGCGGGCTATCACGGAGACCTGAAGAAACGCTCTCGCGGTCTGCTCGCTCATCCTGAGTTACAGGCTTTTCTCGAAAAGTATCAGGCAGACATTCCAGAGACTCAACGTGTGGATGTCACGAAGAAAGCGGTTTTGGAAAAGCTCGCGGACATTGCGAGCGCCAATCTTGAGAAAGTAACCACATCCCACATTATCGATGCCCTGAAACTGCTGGGCGATCACTTGGGTTTGTTCCAACTCGATATGGCGGCTGGTAAGGACAGATTGAATGAACTGATCGCGTGCTTCGAAAAGGGACCAATTAAAACTGAGGCAGCAAAAGATGAAAGCGGAAATTCGGGAAAAGCTGAATCTGGATCAAGCGAGAAGTGAGGCCGCGCATTGGCGGAACCACTTTCTTCAGTTGCATCGTGACGCGTGTATCACGCTCGGAAAGTATTGCGCGGCGATGCAGCGCGTCCAAGAGATGACCAGTGAGCTTCACCAGCCGGGGCTTGGGGGGCAACCGGAGCACGAGAATGCTCTGCGCCATTTACTCATTGCAGAGCCGCCTGTGAGGGCACTGCTCAGCAATGGCTACGAGCCTTGGAAAGGTTGGGGCTGGAATAGAACTGCGGATGTAGCGCCAATCGTTCGACGCTATGCGGAGCCAGCTAAGTGATATGCCGATTGACAGGAACAGGGGGCTTTCCGTACGCGAGTGCTGGGAGAGATTGCAGAGGGTTGATGAGGAGATCGCGGAGCTGCCAATCTACGCCAGCCCCAAGTTCGACCTGCTATTGCAACGTCGGCAGTGGTTTGAGAAACAGCTAGAACGGTTACTAAACAAATGGAGGAATGAAAATGCCAAACAGCGAACGCAATGACGGGCCTGAGCAGTACGGTGGCACTACGGAAAATCAGACGAACGTGGCGCAGAACAGTCTCCGCTATCAGGACCGCTTTAACCAGAACAGCGAACCTCGCGGACACAACGGCTTGGGTAAAGACACAAACAAAGTCGAGAACTGCTGATATGGACGGTGAAATTCGCAAAACGGTGCGCATTCATGGTGTCGAGAATTTACAGCGGGTTCGCGACATTCTGAACCAGAAGACGCTGACTCAGCCAACGCTGGAAGAAGTGCTCGCAGCCGAAGAGAAGCGGTTAGGGGTGAAACTGAGGGTCGTCAGGAAAGGGAAACGCGATGGCAGCTAGGGCGTATTACGCCGACAAGATCAGCCCGAATCAGGCCCGCACGCCTGAAGGGTTCCTGATTCTGCTCGGGCAGACGATCTGCCGGTCGGGTTGGCAACCGTACCGCGTTAACGAAATAGACCGTGGCTCGGGCGATGACTCGACTGTGGAAGTCTATCGCTCACCCAGCGAAGTTTTAGCCCCAGCGCACATCGCCAGTCTACAAGGCAAACCTGTGACGATGCGACATCCTGCCAGATTCGTAGACAGCACCACAGCAAGTTATGCGGGAATGGGGCATATCCAGAACGTTCGTGTCGGACCGAGGGATAAGGATGGGAATGTCACGCTCATCGCCGACATCCACATTCACGATGTGGCGCTGATCGAGCAGATCCTCTCGAAGCAATTGCGGTCCATCAGTTTAGGTTACCGATACGATCTCGCTGACGGGCCGAAAGAGGGGACGTACCAACAGAAAAATTTAACCGGGAACCACTGCGCCATCGTTGAAAGCGGACGCGCGGGGCAGTCAGTGTACATCACAGATGCTTTGGAGGATAACGACGTGGATGGAAAAAAGATTGACCGCTTGTGTGAACTGCTGGAACGTCTCTTGGCGGAACGTCAACCGGACGACGATCTAGAGTCGGAAGATGATGATCCGGGGCTAATCGAGCGTGCCGTCATGACCGGAAGCAAAGAGCAACGTCAAGGCAAACCGCTGGGCAGAGGTCTAGTCCCGATCACAGAGGAAGGTGCAGAAGGCAACGTTAACCCTGTGGCTGCCCGAGATGCGTTGACACATCTTCGCCGACTGCGACCTTGGATCGAAGCTAACGGCGACAGGCAGGCCATCGACGCATTCAATCGAGCCCTCCGAACCGTTAAGGCACAGGCGATGGCAGCTCCTACCGCATTCGCCACCGACTCGCATAGCAAGCGCCGTGATGATGCGGCGACATTTGAAAAGTCGGCCAGCAGATTCCACAGAAAACCGTTGAGAGTGGGTCATGTGGACACAGAGGAGCTGGAACGAAGCGCTGTGGACTCGGAACAGCCTGAACTGAGTTTTGAGGACGCGGTTAAACGTGCGCGTGATGAGGCACAGGCGAAGTTCGCTCCGAAGCGACGTTGACCATTCAGTGGTGAGGCGTTTTCTCCTTTCTCCGCCTCGCTTGCAACCACTGAAGTGAGCGGAGGGTTGGCTGGGTTGCCTCCCTCTCTAATCCTCCGCTCACCTGAAATTGTGAGGTGTTATGGACAGCTTTGCGAACTTAACTCGCGAGGAAGTAGAGAATTTTGCTGCGGAGCAGATTGACCTGATGATCCGCTACCGACTGGTCCCAGAATGGCGACGTGAGATCGAGATCCAAGCTTACTTAGAGCGCTATGACGCACACGCACGAGAGCAGACACGTCTAATGGACGCCTAGAGTGTCCGACTAACACAAGTAAGTGCTATGAGCTACTCAGAGTAAGTCGGGAGATTATTTGTCATGGATTGCACTCCAACAGTGGAGTGTGTGAGAGTAACACATGAGACACAAAGACTTAACCAAACTCACAAAGGACCAGCGAGAGAAATTTCTCGCTTACCGGCGCGAGTACTATGCGCGGACTCGTGAGCGCTACTGTGAGCGCAAGCGGAACCAGATTGCAAGACATAAAGCCGAAAAAGCGGGCGCAGTCGTGGTTGCGACTAACGCCCGCGAATCAAAGAGAGGAGACATTACACAGAAGCAGCACCCTAACCTGGCAAGAAAGGAAGCGTCTTCATGAAGCACTCTAGCGCACTTAGTAAGTTCTCCCCAAGGGTTATTTGTCCTGACTTACTCTGTACCTCTATGCTGGGAGGTGCGTGTGCCTTATAGCATCAGGAAATTGCTGGACGCGTTTGGCCCAGCGCCACCCAGACACACATCGTCCCTTGAGCTGGGCGACCTTAATGACGGGAAAATTATCAAGTTACCCGACGATCTGAAGGCAAAACTCGCTCTTATCGGTGACCCTGCCGGCGAAGATCGAAGCAAGCAAGACTTTGCCCTTCTGTGCGAGATGACCAAGCACATCAAGAAGGACCGCAACCTATACGCAACGTTCGCAGCCAGCCCACGTGGTCAGGACGCACTGACCCGCAAGAATGGGCACTTCGACGATTACATGCGGCGGACGCTTGCAGCGGTGAGGGGAGCGAAGGCGAACGAACTGACGAAAGTGACGATTGCGGATAGATCAGACTTTGAACTGGCGGCATCAGCGGAAAACTGGCGTGACTATTTCTTTACCGGAGATGAGCTGGATCGCACGCCTCTTGAGTTCGTTGTCGATCGGCTGATTCCCGAACAGGGCATTACGGGATTCGGTGGGCTGTCGGGAACCGCGAAGACATACATCATGATGTCCATCGCCAAGCGAATCCTTACGGGCGGTTTTCTCTGGGACCGATTCAAAACGAATCAGTACAAGGTTCTTTATCTGATTCCGGAGTCTGCGAGCGGTCCGTTTTATGAACGCATGGTACGGCTGAGAATTCCCACAAACAAAGAGAGCTTCCTCGTGCGCACGCTATCGCATGGCCCCACTTTACCGTTATCCAGCGAAGTGATGAAAGGGGCAGTCAAAGGGCGAGTTGTTTTCCTCGATACGCTGATCCGGTTTATGGATGGGAAAGTAGAGCAGGCAGCAACGGACATGGCGATGCTCGGGGATTCATTGCTGAGCCTGTTACGGTGCGGGGCTGTCGGTGTGGTGTTCGCCCATCACGCCATCAAAAGTCAGGACAACGAGCTGACGCTGGAAAATGCGTTCCGTGGCTCCGGTGACATCGGTGCGATATTGTCTGCGGCTCACGCGGTGGCGCAACTCGACCCAGATAAAAGCAAGACTCTCATCCAAGTGCAGTGCGTCAAGGCAAGAGACTTCGATGCCAGGCTGCCATTTCAGCTTCAGGGAAAACCGTACATCAATCGAAGCGGCGACTTTAAGCTGGTCAAATTGCCGGGAGAGTGCCACAGCATTCAGGGCGAAAAGCGGGTTGTAAGAAACGAAACGGCGGAAGCTGAGATCACGAAAATCATGCGACTGCTGAGGCAGGGCAAGAGCCAGCGCGACATCGAGGGGCAGCTTGGCGTTTCCCACAATAGCGACGCGTACAAAGAGGCGAGAAAGCGATTTAAGGCGAAAGAAGGGCGAGACTCAAAAACGAGCAAAAACGATGAGGATTTAGGCGACATTTCGAGCAAGTGAGTCTTGAGTCAGACTCGGGTCAGACTCGCACTGTGCTTATGCGCGGATGCCGCAACGCGCCCCTCAAAGGCGCTGTGGCGCAAGCAATGAGTCTGACTTTTGAGTCTGAGTCAGTTCTCTAAGAGACTCACTTTTGAGACTCACTATAAAAAAGGAGAAAGGAAATAGCCAGTCAAGGTGAGGTTCTTATGCCTGATCGCAATAATAGTGCAGTTCGCCGGAGCGTCACGCAATGTGAAAATTCCTTTTGTGGGGTGGGCACGGCGGGGAACTGCTCAGCCTGTGGTCACCAACTTTCGCCAGCCGCCGCGTGGTGTCGTCTGCACCTCAACACGTACCCATCACTGTGGACAGCGCAGCAAGCCGCAGACGATCGTGGCTGCAATGTGCTTGCCATGGGCCACGAGATGGCGAAGCACTTCACGTATCGCTATATCGGGGACATCAAACGAAAGCTCTACTGTGTCGCGCCCGATGCGAAGTTTCGCGATAAAGGGCCTCTGATGAGCCTCGGCAATAAGACGCTGATCGCACTGTGGCATAAGCACAGCGACCAGCGTGCAACGAATCAAGCCCTAGCGGAAGCTTTCGCGCATGTCGAGCGCATAGCTGCATCGCAGCGCTGACTCTCGCCTATAGGCGCTCTAAACGCGCCCTAGCACGCGATCTGAGAGCTGATCTGCTGACGATGTGACGCTCGAAAATCGACCTCTGAGTGACACGCTGGTTACACAAGGGCGCGGCAAGTCCGCAAATCGAGTGTTTTCAGCGTTGGGGATGTGATTGCATATCTGCTGATCTGACTTGGGATTGTTCGGGAATCACCCTTCGGAAATCGTCGCCAGTGTCCTACGATTTTCTTGAGCAATCGCTCACAGGAGAAGACGCAATGACCACAAGAGAGGCGGCAGCGAAATTAAAAATCAACCCCAAAAATCTGCGCTCGATTCTGCGCAGTGAATTCAAGATGAAAGCTCCGTACGATCTCAAGGCAGCTGATGTGACAAAGGTTGAGAAACATCTCGCAGCTGAACCCGAACCCAAGAAGAAGTAGTTACGCAACCGCTCACAGTCCGTATGATGTGGGCGGTCTGGTGTGCGGGTGAATTCGACTCCCGCTATCAGGCCTAGACAAAATTAGTAATTCTTTTCTGCCACAGCCACCCAGGATCACACTCTAGCCAATAGCGTTTTTGCAGGTGCGTGGCAGATTTTTGGCTGGCCCTAACTCTCTTTGGAGGCCTATCTATAACCGGCCTGTTCCAACCGGCGCAGAAGCATCGAAACAAAGCTTAAGTGGTCAAGGCACAAGTCTGGGTTGTCCACAACGCTATGTTCATGCCCACGGGGGTTACGGATCGCGATCACTCCACCAGAAAAAATAAACTTGTAACCTTCCTGCTCATTCTTGTCGCTTACGCTGATAAGTGGCGTCAGTTTGATTTTTGGACTGTCCTCTTTGAAAGCCTTCATCATCAAATCTTTTCCCGTTTCAGTCATTCCCGAATGTTTCTCTACCGTCTTGTCCAGATATTTAAACGCTTCGAATGTGGCTTCTGGGTAGTAACCATCGTCAAAAAGCTCACGCACCTTGGCTGGCAAATCCGGATGGATATTCCGACTGTCGAAGGGATGGAGCGACGGCGTGTCGGCGGCAGATTGTACAGCAGGCTCCTGCGCGGGCAGTTGAGCCAATGCTCGCGCAATAGCCTCGAACCTCTCAAGGCTACTTGGCATTCAACAGATTCTCCCGGATGCTGCGAAAAATCCGGTCGTATGTCTCTTGGTCGCCTGCTGGTGGCAGATTCACTTCGATCCGTACCGTTAGACCGAAATCACGTTTTGCTTCAACTCTGTTCGCTGATCCTTTATCAATGCCAGAATCAGGAGTCGCTAAATCGCGATTCTTGTCGAGCTTAGGCTTCGGCTCTTTCGGTTGTCTCACCTTCGCCGCGGGTGGTGGCACTTGCCCACGCCCGGAAAGACTAGCAAGGGTTTGAAAGGTGGTCGCTTGTCGCTTACCAGTCAAAGCACTCGTGTGGTCGGTAGTGCGGAAAAAGGAAATTAGCTGGCTTTCAGAAAGGTTCCATGTCTTATCGTGGTGCAGGGCGAACAGCTCTCCGTATGCGGTCTTGATCATTTCCTCGAAGCCAGCCTGAAATCCGGCGTCGTCTTTCGAGAAAGCCGATGACGCCTGTTGCGTTCTGTTGCCTTCCAGATCGATCACGCCCAGAAACCTCAAAATGTTGATGACATAGCTTTCGTTGTTGGGCGCTATGCCGAGTTTTTTCAGAGTTTCGGCTGTGATTTTCGATGGAAGGGAATCGCGGAATTGCCTAATCGTCGTGGTGATGGCCCCTGCGCCGCCAGGGCTGTATGGATGTTTTTCGGCCAAAGGTCTATCTCCTTGGTTATGGGACATCGTAGCACTTGAATGGTGCTAATTCCTAAGGTAGAAACCCGCAAAACGAGGACGGGAGATAATCACCCAAAGATTTTTCATGCGGGAATTGTCTCACTGAGGTCGGGGCACTTCAACGGTCTTGCTGCGAAGCTAGTTCACCGTGGGTTGCAGATTGCACTTTCGTGGGAGTATCAGTTTTGACACTTGCAATCCACAGACCGACCCATTGTCTAAAAAACAAATCGACGGGAAAATGTTTCGGAAAGTTATTGACTGTAAGGATTTTACAAGCCATCATGAGGTGGTAAGTTGAGCCAAGCGAGGAAGTTAACGTTAGCGAAGCGCTCTTCCTCGCCAGGCCCTTTGTGGTGGGGAGCTGCTGAAGTGGTTTTCAGCCCCGGTCTGGAAAACCGGTGTAAATGGGTTCGACTCCCGCTCCCTACCCCAAACTTTTCAAAGATTCCGATTCGCCTTAACGATCACACCCAATTTCCTCTGGCCTGAGGCGATGAAGGAAGTACCGGCAAGACGGGAATACTATCATCCCCGCTTCTCAAAGTATACCCGGTTTCAATCCCAATGATCTGCACCCCAGTAATCGCCACGTAATGGCATAATAGCGTTTTTGCATTGCCGCATTTTGGCATTACAACGTTATAGTGCAATAACAAAAGGAACCCTGTCAATACCGAAATTGAGTCATGTCTCCGAAGGAAAAACACATCCCGGATGATGCAGGTCGAACATCGGTCTGCTTTACTGCCGCAGAGAGGGCGGCAATACGCTGGATTAGCGAAGTGCGGAGAACTCAAGAAAACAAACGACGAACGATCAATGACATTGTCGTGGATGCACTCTGGTACTACCTACAAGAAAAGGAAGGCAAGACGCGAGAGCAGATGGAAGCAATGATTCCGCCAGCGCCGCCGAAGATCAAAGCCAAGATTACCGAGATAAAAAAGCCGAAACGTGGTCGAACTCTTTGAGCAATTCCTGAATGATGCGCGACGGGTATTTCGCTCCTACTGCTCGCACGCAGAACTGAAGGAATGGGATGTGTTTCGCCTCGTAGCGCGGATGATCTCCGGCTAGAACTTCGACATTCACGCGCCCCAGATTTTCTCCGGTCGAACGCTCATAGATCGTCATTAGCTCTGCGATATAGACGCGCATTGCATCTCTCTTCGGTCTGCCTCTCTTCTCGTGACGCCTGCGATTCAAGAACAAATGATCTTTTCCGCGAACTTCTCGAACTGCGGCATGGACGATTCGCGCTTCGTCACGGTTCCACCGGCTCAGGTACGCCCGCGCCTTCGCCTCGATCTGCCTGAGCACTCGGGCAGAGCATGTTCCTTCGGGCATTGTGGATGCAATGCGCCCCTTGGAATAGTCGGGCAGCTTCCAAGTTTTCCAGTTCATTGGGTCGCCTCAGCGTTCCTGAACAGCCCGCCGAATACGTTCGTCGCCTTGCGCAGCGATTCGTCAGCGTGGTGCGCGTAGCGCTCCGTGGTCGCTATCCGTGAGTGACCGAGCAACTTGCTCACGTCATAGAGTTCGACCCCGTTCGAGACCAGCCAGCTTGCGTAGGTGTGTCGTAGATCGTGGATGTGGAAGTTGGGTTTGTACCGCGTGATCCGGCGACGCTTTCCCATCTTCTCTACGGCAGTCGCGAGACCGGCGGCGCGGCATATCTGAATCCACGGCTTGCGAATTGTGACCCTATAACCGCCGTTCGCCCCGGGAAATAGCGGTCCCGATTTCTGCGGTTTCATCTTGCGCAGCAGCGCCACCGCATCTTCGCTCAATGGGACGTGGTGCGGTTCGTCTGCTTTCATGTGGCGTCTGGGTTTGTGCCAGATTCCGCGCTTCAGATCGAATTCTGTCCAGTCCGATTTGAGCGCCTCGCTCTCGCGTGCTCCCGTGAGCAGCAGCAGTCGAATCGCGTCCGATGCATTCTGATCTCTGTAGTTGTCCAGAGCCTGCTTGAGCGCCGCCACTTGCTCATTCTCCAGATGGACCTCTCGCGGAACTTCTTTGAATCGTTGGACGCCCTTCACTGGGTTATCGGGTCGATAGTGCCACTTGAGACTGGCGAGATTGAACATCTTCGAGAGCAGGGCCAGCGTGCGGTTGGCTTGGATCGGTGTCGCTTGCAGATCGCGCTTTAGTTTTTCCACATCGTCCTGGCTGATCGCAGCAATCGAGAGGTCATTCCATCGGGCAAGAACGCCGTCCAGTTTGCTTTTGTCGTTGCGGATGCTGCTGGCACGCTTGTGTTGCCCCGCATGTTCTACCAGATACTTCTTCGCCAGATCAGCGAACGTCGGTTCTGTTCCCTCTGCGGATGGTGGCACTTTTTTCTTTTTCCTCTCCGCTAACGGGTCAATGCCGGCGTCAATTCCTATCTTTAGTTCTCCAGCTTTTTTACGTGCTGCGGCCGCTGACCACTGATCTTCGCCGTAGCGTCCGATAGTGTAGCGTTTCTTCTCGCCCTCGAAACGATACGATAGGATGAAGGCGACTACTCCGTTAGCAGTAACGCGCACGCCGAAGCCTTTAAGATCGCTGTCCCATTCAATAGTTTGTCCGCTTGCAGGTGGGTTGTTTTGCAGTCTCTTCGCAGTGCTTTCAGTGATTTTGCTCATCTTGTGCTCTCCTCGTGTAACCACTGTGTCACCATGACAAGTGTATTGTAGCACGCTGAGAGTGTAGCGACTTGCGCTGATTTTCGCTTGTATATGCTTTTAAATGTGTATCTTATCGCCTAAGTAGTTTGATCGTCAGAGACTTGTGCTAACCATAGGCTTAAGATTCTCAATCTTCAAACCCGGGTTCGATTCCCGGTAGCGCTACCAAACCTTCTTTTTGGTGGAAATTTCCTCTAACTCAAAGAAGATCATACTAGTTTCAGTGGTTCGATAAGCACCATTTTCAAATTGCACCCCACGCGGGAAAAGGACCCCCTGGCTCCCTTTTAAATCGGCGCTCGCACCATCTCAATGGGTATAAGGGCTGACCAGCGACCCGACCCTCCAAAACAGGGGGCGAAAGGCCGCCAAAAGGCGAGTCGAAATTCGACCCCTTCCGTACCATCTGGAGCGCAGTCCGAAACCAGAGTGCGCCGCACCCTAATTCACAGTCAGCGGAGCCGAACTGCCGAGCTTGGCGCTGCCGTTGCAATTGCCGTGATGGCGTGCGTGCTGGGCAGCCGGTTGCACTTCAACGCGGTGGCGGCGAGGGTCCCGTCTCGGTCTTGACGAGGGGCTCCGCCAAAGGAGAGTCATTCCTGATCAAGTCAGTCTTAATTTCTACCTTCTGGTTGGCAAGCGGATTGATGTCGGTCTCAAACATCTGGTAGCCGGGAAGGGCGATCTTAATCCGATGTGTTCCCGGAGCAACCAGCATTCCTCGACCGATGCCCTCAAACTCGCCCACGTGTCCTACGAATAGTCCGTCCACAAAAACTGCTGCCCTCGATGGATTGACCGTGATCTTAACTGTGGCCAACTGATCCGGAAGCAATCCGGTAGGAGCCTTCTGCATGGCGACACGAACCACTTCCGTCTGCCCCGGCTGGACAAGAATCCTTTGAGCGAAATCTTGATATCCATCCTGGCGCACAGTGATTACGTGCTCGCCGGGCAGGAGAAGAACCTTCTTCGCCCCTTTGAGTTCTTTCAAGTACCCTACGTACTCGCCGTCAACCCAGACTCCCGAAGTCTCTTCGACATGGGATTTTCCTTCAAATTGAATCTCTCCCATCACATCGTTTGCAGCCTGCACGGGAACGGGCACGAATGCAGAAACCAAAAGCAATAACCACAGACATGCGACCATTCTTCGGAGTGCTTTCATAGTGACCTCCATGAACCAATCAAGCGAGGACAAAGCAGTTGCAACTACGCTGCTCTTCGCCAACTATTGATTCCCTCTAGCGTGACTCGGTGTCTCGGATTGAAGACGAGAGCCAAGACTGACCCGACACCCATGCCAACCAAGAAAAAAGTGACGGCAGAATACAGATCGTATTCACTTTTCGCTGTATGTTCCATAAGCACCTCGCTCCATGCGCTCTTGCAGAAATGCAAAGTGGCGAAACACCTCCGGAGGGAGCAAGAACCGTGCCACTTTGCTCATGCCCTTTGTTTTCCTGCCGATACACGATTCACCGGAATCATGGGCAAGAAACTTCGACCGCCGCACACGACAAAAGTTCTCGCTGCGGTTGTTCGAAGCAAATCTCATCGGCGAATCGAGGGCGTGTGAATTCCCTGACCGCCCCTTACCGCCATCCTTCATTGACTTCGCCTTCCCAGCACACCTAACATTGCACCCTGAGTCCCAGCGCCACCCATGATCGGCCAGACCATCTCGCACTACCGCATTGTCGAGAAACTGGGCGGCGGTGGCATGGGCGTCGTTTACAAGGCTGAGGATGTCAAACTGGGTCGCTTTGTGGCTCTCAAGTTCCTGCCCGAAGACGTAGCCAAAGACCCGCAAGCCCTGAGCCGCTTTCAGCGCGAAGCCAAGGCCGCTTCTGCCCTGAACCATCCCAATATCTGTGTGGTCTTCGAGATTGACGAGCGCGAGGGTCAACACTTCATCGTCATGGAGTTCTTGGATGGCATGACGCTGAAGCACTGCATCGCTGGGCGACCGATGGAAACCGAGTTGATTCTGTCGCTGGCCATTGAGATTGCGGACGCACTGGACGCGGCCCACGCGGAAGGCATCATCCACCGCGACATCAAGCCCGCGAACATATTCGTGACCAAGCGCGGCCATGCCAAGGTTCTTGATTTTGGTCTGGCGAAGGTCAGTCTGGCAGGCTGTTCTTCGAGCAAAATTGCATCTCTTAACACGCAGACGGTGGACGCAGAGCATCTGACCAGTCCCGGTTCTACGCTCGGCACCGTCGCTTATATGTCGCCCGAGCAGGCGCGAGCGAAACAACTGGATGCTCGGAGCGATCTGTTCTCCTTCGGTGCTGTACTGTACGAGATGGCAACAGGTATGCTGCCCTTCCGTGGTGAGAGTTCTGCCGTCATCTTTAAAGCCATTCTGGACGCGGCTCCCACGCCGGTGGTGCGGCTGAATCCCGATCTGCCAGTCGAACTAGAACGGATCATCAACAAGGCACTAGAGAAAAATCGTGAGCTTCGCTACCAGCACGCAACGGAAATGCGAGCCGACCTGCAACGGTTGAAGAGGGACTCCGAGAGTGGGCGCAGTCCTGAAGCAGGTTCGGGTACGAGAACGGTGGCAGAAGCTCCCGACGGGGTTCGGATCGCGAAGATCTGGAAGATTGCGGTTGCCGTCCTACTAGTGGCCTTGCTTGTGACGGGCGGGGTTTACTATCGTTCTCACGAGGCCAAGCCGCTCACTGCGAAAGACACAATCGTCCTCGCCGACTTCGCCAACGCGACTGGCGACCCGGTTTTCGACGACACGCTCAAGACGGCACTCACTGTTTCTTTGAGGCAATCCCCCTTTCTAAACGTGCTCTCTGACAACACAGTGGCGGCGACATTGAAGCTAATGACACGCCCATCCGACACCAAGCTCACGCCCGAGGTGGCCCGCGAGCTTTGTCAGCGTGCAGACAGCAGGGCTTACATTGTCGGGTCCATAGCGGGACTGGGTAGCCAATATGTGCTGGGATTGAAAGCAGTGAATTGCCAGAACGGAGACGCGGTGGCGCAGGAGCAGGTGACGGCGGCGGCGAAGGAGAAGGTGCTGGACGCACTGGGTGAAGCGGCATCCAAGCTGCGCGGTAAACTCGGCGAATCGCTGGCTACGGTCCAGAAGTTGGATGTTCCGCTCTCCGAGGCCACCACATCTTCACTCGAAGCTCTGAAAGCGTTCAGCCTTGGACAAAAAGCCAGTAACGAGAAAGGTGCCGCCACAGCCCTGCCGTACCATCAACGCGCCATCGAGCTTGATCAGAATTTTGCTTTGGGGTACAGGGGAGTGGGCAACGACTACTACAGTCTCGGCGAGGTAGGGCGAGCGAGCGAATACTACACCAAGGCATTCCAACTGCGCGAACATGCCAGCGAACGGGAAAAGCTGGCAATCGCCGCCACCTACTATTTGAGCGTAACCGGGGAACTGGATCGAGCGGCCCAGACGTATCAAGAGACGATTGAGAGCTACCCACGAGAAGCCAACGGTTATGGCAATTTGGGCACCGTGTACAGCGATCAGGGGCAGTATGAGAAGGCTGCGGAGGTCACGCGGCAAGCCCTTCGCGTTGCACCGGACGAAAATTACTACGACGATCTTGTCAACGTAACCCTTGCTTTGCAGCGTTTCGACGAGGCGCAGCAGAGCATTCACGAAGCGCAGGCGCGAAAACTGCATAGTTTCATACAGCGCAATGCTCTCTACGCGCTTGCCTTTCTCGGAGGGGACTCCGCCGCGATGGTGGAGCAGCAACAGTGGTTTACGGGCAAGCCCGAAGAAAACCAAGGGCTTTCACTGGCATCCGACACCGAGGCATACACAGGTCACCTCGGCAAAGCGCGCGAACTGACGAAGCGGTCGGTAGAGTCGGCGGTTCACGCCGACAGCAAGGAAAGTGGAGCAATCTGGCTGGAGAACGCGGCATTGCGTGAAGCCGCGTTCGGCGACCTGACGCAGGCAAAACAAACGGCGGACGAAGGACGGAAGCTGGTTCCCACGAGTCAAGGCGTCGAGAGCGAAGCCGCACTCGCGCTTGCCATGGCGGTTGATGCGGCACGAGCCGAGTCGTTGGCGCAAGACTTGGGAAAACGCTATCCACTGGACACGCAGATGCAGTCGCTTTGGCTGCCAGCGATTCAGGCGCAAGTGGCACTGGACAAAAAGAACCCTGCTGCCGCCCTGAGCGCCCTGCAAGCTGCTTCCTCTATCGAGTTGGGGACAATTCCGTTCGTCGCCAACCTTTCCTGCCTCTACCCCACCTACATTCGGGGCGAAGCATATCTGGAAGCCGGACAGGGCAAGGACGCTGCGTCCGAGTTCCAGAAGATTCTCGACCATAGCGGGATTGTCTGGAACTGCTGGACGGGAGCCTTGGCGCATCTCGGAATAGCTCGTGCCAACGCCTTGCAATCGAGAACCTCACAGGGGGCGGATGGCGATGCCGCCCGTGTCCGTGCGCTCGCCGCCTATAAAGATTTCCTCACCCTCTGGAAAGACGCCGATCCCGACATCCCCATCCTGAAGCAAGCCAAAGCGGAGTACGCGAAGTTGCAATAGCGCCCTCTTGGTTTGGGTCGGGTTCGTGGGTGTAGACTTCCACCAGTTGTGGGGGCGAGGCTGGAGGTACGCGGGTATGACTAAGAGAAAACGCATCTCTCCAGAAGTTCTGGATGCGAGTTTCGTGCCCAAGCAGCGCAAGCCTATTCCACATGCATTCGTGCTTGATGCGATTTCCACACTATCGCCGTACACGCGTCCGATGTTTGGCTGCCTTGCCATCTATGTGAACGACAAAATCGTGCTGATCCTACGGGACAAGCCTAAAAGCACTGCGGATAACGGGGTATGGCTCGCCGCTACCCAAGAACACCACCAGAGCTTGCGGCGTGAGTTCCCGAACATGCGATCCATTCAAGTATTTGGCAAACGCGTAACGGGTTGGCAAGTCCTACCAGTCGATGCGCCTGACTTTGAATCAGCTGCACTGCGGGCATGCGAGCTTGTGCTGGCTGGAGACCTTCGGATCGGCAAAATTCCGGGAGCACGAACGTCGAAGTCTGGATCAAAAGCGACTGGAAGATCGTCGAAGCAGATCAAAACCTCGAAGAAACACGGGAGCACAATTAACTTCGATAGCGTACGGAAGATCGGCTTGGCGTTGCCCGGCGTGGAGGAGAGCACAGCCTACGGGTCACCCGCGCTCAAGGTTCGCGGAAAACTCTTGGCATGCGTGCCTGCTCATCGTTCGGCTGAGCCGGGTTCGATTGTGGTTCGCATCGGCTTCGACGACCGTGCCGAACTGCTCGCAGCCGACCCGGGCGCTTACTACGTTACCGACCACTATCTCAACTACAGCGCCGTGCTGGTTCGCCTGTCTCGCGCCGCACCCGATGTTCTGCGGGACTTGCTCGGAATGGCTCACAAGTTTGTGACCGCGCATGAGGCACGCGGCTCGCCATCGCGGCACCGTCGCAAGCCTGTGTGATTTGGCTCTTCCGCAATCCGACGCGACAGCGGCTTATAATTTGCAATTATCAGTGATCGTTACTGGGGTGAAACCATGACTATGACCGTCGCATCCGCCACGAGCGTTAACGTCCAGCAGGCGGTGCCCTTTTTCGGCGTGACCAACATGGAAGCCTCGCTGGGGTTCTATGTTGACGGGCTTGGCTTCAAAATGAAGCACTGGTGGATTCCGAACCGTGAGGAGGACAAGCCAGACGGTAGGGTTCGCTGGTGCTGGCTTGAGCTTGGGGATGCCGCCATCATGCTTCAGGAGTTCTTGCCGGAGCGCCAACCGAAGGAGACGCTGGGCACTGGAGCATCGGTCTCTTTCATGTGCGAAGATGCGCTGGTGCTCTATCGCGGGTTCAAATCACGCGGAATTCAGACGCGCAAACGCCCATTCGTTGCCAATCGTCTTTGGGTAGTGCCACTCAACGATCCCGATGGCTACCGCATTGAGTTCGCAAGCCCAACCGATGCGCCAGAGGAAAGCGAACTAACAGAATAGCAGCGAAAACATAGGAGGCACGATGAATCGAGAGCGTGCGCTGGAGGTTCTGTTGGTCGTGGTGGGCTCGGTCTTTTGCGCTCTAGCTTACCCCTTGATGATGTTTGCTTCGGAGCGATGGTAATGAAGTTCTCGCCATCTAGGGATGACAAGCAATACGGCGGGTCTCAACCGGGCAAATCAGAATCCGCGTTTTTCAACTCTGCATTTTCATCACGGTGCCCCAATTGGCCCCGCATGCTCGTATTACCACCTTCGTTCTGCGAGTCCTGTTCCACCGCGCCCTTGCCCCGATCTTGATCCCCGGACTTGTCCATGGATGTTTTCTCTCGTCGTTCAACGATGTCCTTCTCAACACGCTCATGCACGCGGGCGCAGATTTCGGAAACTGAAGGAGAGTCAGCCCGGTGGATGGTCATGACAGATATTGGGGACATGCAACAACGATACGCTGCTGGAGTCGAGGCGTCTGAGCTACAAGGCTCACATCAGTAAGCCGGGCACGATCTCTCAAAACAGGCGAGAAAAGCGGCTCACACTTCCAACTCAATTGACTTCAATCAATGCCAATCCATTGCTTTTCGTGACCACACCCGCCGCGTTCGACCATGCCGAGCGACTGAAAGACGCTTCATCCTGATGATTCGGCTCGAAGGCGACGGGCTAAATCAGCTAGTTGCCGACCGCCATCAAGAAGGTTGTCGCGCATTACTTCGAATGCTTGCTCCGGTTCCGCAAAATGATTCAGGTACATCCCTTCAAAGTCCGAGTGCAGTTCCCGTAGCGAAATCCTTACCGCCCACAGCGACCGGGAAACCGTGACGAGATTTCGTTGGGTGGTAATCAGGGTCTCGGCAATCTTGGCTACCGAGTTTTGCAATTCTTGGTTATCCATGACAACCTCCATGACCAGAACTTTAGCAGACACACTTGCAACTCCTGCCTTTCATATTCATCGCCGTGCATAATAGAAGCCAAGAAGCCAAAGCGGAGTACGCGAAGCTGCAATAGTGACTTTGAGTTGTGCCGCGTTCGGTATTAGGAGCGGGGAGCCCACGTGTCCGGGTCAATCGAAAGCAAGTCCAGTCTGCTGGACACATCCACTGCGTTGGGGTCGAACATCAAGTGGTAGGTCATCCCAGCGACAAGATAGACGCCAAAGCCGAGGAAGAGAAGAAGTAGAGCATGGGGGAACAGTTCTTCAGTCTCGAAAAGGCACTCCAGCAGCATCTCTCCAAGCTTCTTGGCGAATCGCCGTCCTCGATCCGGTTCGTCCGAATCCATAACGCCGCTCATCGATCAGTAGTACGTCGCTGATGGCTCGAAGTTCCCGTCACTCGCGCCAGAGCGCGGAAGAACGGGTCGCGCAAGTATGCCTTAGGACAGAAGTTCTCTCTACAATGCAAAAAGTTCCGGTAATGCCGTGATGTTACCCTTCGCATCTTGCACAAAATACAGTAGGGCACGGTTCGTGCTCTAGATACGACAACTCGGCAAAAATCAACTTGGAGGAATGATGCCTAGCGTACGCATCGACAACCTAGGTGAGATGGCAATCGTTGCATGTGCGGGGAGATTTGTCCGCAACGAGGCTGCTTTCAAATTACGGGACGCCGTTAGGTCCCAGACAAACGCTCGCGTTGTAGTCTTGGATCTCACGGAAATGCAGGCAATCGGTGGCGGGGGTCTGGGGACGCTATTGCTCTTGCAGAGATGGGCTCAAGACCGCGACATTCGATTCAAGCTCTTCAACCCCACTGGTCCAGTACTGGACAAGCTGAAGCACGTTAACTTCGAGATTATGAGGACGGCGTGATACGCGAAGGACGAACAGATGTGCTTCGATGTCAAATGGCGCGAGGAAAAACAGGAAGTAGACCGACGCTTGCCAAAGCACCACGCTCGTAAAGATTCGGTGGCTTCGGTGCTCAGCCCCTGCTGTCTGTCTAAGGTTCCTGCGGTTCCTGCGGTTCCTGCGGTTTGACAATGGGGTGCTAAAGGGCTAGTGTTGCAACCGAGGTGATGTCCACCTCTTTCAGGTTCCCTGAAACTAAGTCAGCCCATCTGAAGTTCCCCCCTCTTAGCGTTAACAACCCGTGGAGGTTAATATGTTTGCACGCAATGTATCCTTTCGCCTGAAATCGAACACGCATTCTGACTATACGCGGACCCTTGAGAACGACGTCCTGCCGTTACTGCGTAAGCAGAAGGGCTTCAAGGACGAACTCGCACTGTCAAACCCCAGCAGCCAAGACGTTATTTCGATCAGTCTGTGGGACAGCAAGGCTAATGCCGATGCTTACAACACGAATACGTACCCGGAAGTGCTGCGCACACTTGCAAAAATGATCGATGGAACGCCGAAGGTTCAGACGTTTGAAGCCGTCACCTCGACCCTCCATGCCCTTGTCGCAGCCTAAGGGATAATGTTAGGCAGGTAGCCTCGCAGAACCATGAGCTTTCCATCCCAAGGAGGGCGGTTAATCCCGCCTTCTTGGGCAGTCTTAAGCCTCACCGTTCTGGTTTCTGTTGTCAGGCTTTGTTCGGGCTGATCTGATC
>Ga0209008_1000218_pt1 | contig 24751 bp, 14 predicted proteins | sample JacPin_JW_Ref_O3_FD_187963 | JGI IMG/M metagenome (GOLD analysis project Ga0209008, IMG submission 187963) | Forest soil microbial communities from Algoma, Ontario, Canada - Jack Pine, Ontario site 1_JW_Ref_O3 (SPAdes) (version 2) | ecosystem: Environmental > Terrestrial > Soil > Boreal...
GAACATATGCACCAACCCTTGTCGCTGAGATGTGGGGAGCAACACTCAATAAGAGTACAGCGTCATTCGCAACGTGTAAGCTGTCAAAACTTTCAGCACCCTAGCCACCTCTGGTCCCAGGCACGAGTTCCCGGGAAGGACAACTGGATAGCGTGGCGCATTCCTCGTTCCGGAATTATTGGTGAAAGCATCGTCGATTACACGAACATTCCGTTCGTTAATCTTATCCCTGATTTCCTAATCACGAGCATGGCGGGGCACTACAGCACATAAAGTCGCAGCATCCACCACACCAGGAATATTGCAACAATTGCTCCCGCAATATGGACGATCCAGTCACCACCTGTTTTCGGATTGCCGAGATTGAACACGATGGAATCGTAGCACGCGGCTCAAACAATGCTCCAATCGGTAGTTGGCGAAAAATCTTAGTCCAAACCGGACGCAACCATTGTAGCCAGGTGTGGGTATTGAAAAAGTCACTTCGATTAGCGGAATGAGATTCAGCTTTCCCGTGACTCGGGAACAACCGTCTCGTTACCGTCTCGTTTGGCAAACTGGAAATCCAGACTGAGGTGCGCTAAGATTTTGTTACTTCGGCCAGCCGCTTGGCATAAATACGCATCATTAATAAATAGTGCGCCATCTCGTCGAACTTAGAAGGTCGAGAGGATGAGAAGAAAATGAGAACGAGCAAAAGGGGTCGCACTGGGCCTACCTTCCTTATTTGCCTCGCCGGGCTATGTTTCTTCTCAATTCCAGCAGCAGCCCGAAAGGGATCTCAGGTATTGCATAAGCATGTTCGCCCTGCCGTTACCAACGGCCAAGCCGCACGCGTCGGTCCCATGTCAAAAAGTCAACACATGAGGCTTGCGATCATTTTGCCGCTCCGCAATCAAGGCCAACTGACGAACCTATTGAAACGGCTTTATGACCCATCCAGCACCGACTACCGGCATTTTCTTACGGTGGCTCAGTTCACGCAAGAGTTTGGCCCCACGAAGCAGGATTACCAGGCTGTGGTGAAGTTCGCCAGATCTAAGGGTTTCAGCGTGACCCATACACCTGCGAATCGCCTGCTGGTACATATGGATGGCACAGTGTCACAGATCAACAAGGCTTTCCATGTGGCGATGACGACCTATCACCATCCCACGGAGAACCGTACTTTCTATTCCCCGGACCGTGAGCCTTCACTCGACCTGAGCGTCCCGGTGTCGCACATTGCGGGGATGAACAATTTTTCGTTACCACGCGCGAAGTTCAAAAGGGCCCCAGCGAACTTTCGCCGCAACAGCACTGGCTCCGGGCCGAGTGGCGCGTATCTTGGTGGTGACATGCGTGCAGCCTACTACGGCGGCACCGCTCTGACAGGCAGTGGCCAGACAGTGGGGCTGTTGGAGTTCGACGGCTACAACATGAGCGATGTGACCGCGAGCTTTGCAGGGCAGCCCAATGGCGTTCCCATTCAGAACGTGCTGCTCGACGGCGCCAGCGCCGGTTCAGACGGCGACGATGGAGAACAAGTTCTGGACATCGTGCAGGCGGCGTCCATGGCTCCCGGGATGAGCCAAATTCGTGTCTATATCGCTCCAGGCACTTCGCAAATCGGCGTCGGCGACGTTGACATATTCAATGAAATGGCAAGCGACAATATCGCCAAGCAACTAAGCTGCTCGTGGGGATGGAATCCAGATGACACTGCGCAGCTTGACCCCATATTCCAGGAATTTGCGGCGCAAGGCCAGAATCTTTTCGTGGCATCTGGAGACGCGGGAGCGTACACGGGGTCGAACTCGACAGATAATAGCTATCCGGCGGAGTCCGTTTACGTGGTGGCCGTCGGGGGAACGGATTTGACCACGAATGGCGCGGGCGGTCCTTGGCAATCAGAAGCGGCTTGGCTCGACAGCGGCGGTGGGCCGGCCGACGATGGCTTCGCGATTTCGAGTTGGCAGGCCGGAGTCGCCAATTCCTCGAACCAGGCTTCAACGACCATACGCAATGTTCCGGACGTGGCTGCGGAAGCAAATACTGACAATTATCTTTGTGACCAAGGTTCCTGTACCGGAGACTATGGCGGCACCAGCTTCGCCGCGCCCCGCTGGGCCGGATTTCTGGCGCTCGTCAACCAGCAAGTGGTGGCCAACGGGAACTCAACTTTAGGGTTCGTTAACCCGGTCATCTACTCGATCGGTGCTGGTACGAACTACAGCAACGATTTCCATGACATCACAAGCGGAAATAACAGCAACGGCCACGGGCAATCGTACAATGCCGTGGTTGGCTATGACCTGGTAACCGGATGGGGAAGTCCGAACGGACAGAATCTGATCAATGCCCTGGCTGGATCTTCGTCATCAGCTTCGCCCTAGGGGCGTCGCCATCAAGTTACCCAACCCGACGCCCGGCGGCATCAGTCACGCCGAATGATCGCGCTCCCGAGTAGTTGTTGAAATATCGTACGTGTCGAACAAGTCACCGTGATTAGCCCTCACTTCAAACCTAGCGCCCGCAACACGCCGTCATCCGCCGCCGTCTTACCATCTTTCTTCGTAACCACGCCGAACGATCCCGCATAGTCCCACATGGTCCAGCCAATCCCGTTGCGCTCCAGTGCGGTCCGCACATCGTGTATCCATGCGTCGCGATCCTCAGGATCCGAATACGCTCGATACACGCCGAACTCGTTGCAAATCAGCGGAACTCCCCGCCGCCGCGACCACTCCGAAGCCTGCTTGATTTCCGATTCAACACGGTCCGCGTCCCAGTGTTCGCGACCATAGCGAATTACCTGTAAGCGGTCGACTTCATCGGGCACCAGGGGCGCAACCGCCTCTGCCGACTCCGGGCTCGAGGGATACTTCAAGCCGTGCAGCCAGTGCCAGTAATACGCGCCCCAGGTCGCGCCCTGATGGGTGAAGATGTGGGGCTCATAAAAATGAAAGTTGTAAATAATGTTCGGATCGTGCAGCGGCTCCTGAAAAACCAGCTCGTCATCGCTCGACCAGCGCGCTCCCGCCGCGATGATCGTAAGCCCCGGCGCGCCCTCCCGGATCGCCGCCGCCAGTTTCATTTGCACCCCGAGCCAGCGATAGCGATCGGTGAACTCCGGCTCATTCATAATTTCCAGAAACACGCGATCCGCGTCCCAAGCCGAATAATGCTGAGCCAGTGCCCGCCAGAAATCGGCAAAGCGCTCGACAAAATCATCGTCTTTGGTGAGCCGCGCCTTAAAGTCGCTCCCCGGATGCAAGTCGATCACGACTGCCAGTCCATGATCGAGAATCATCTTTACCGCCGCATCCAGATAACCCAGATATTCCGCCGGAATTTTGTTGGGCTCAACCGTCATCATCGGCTCCGGATTCACGCTCAACCGCACATGATCAAAGCCCATCGATTTGATCAATGCAATGTCATCGGCCGTCGTCCACGCCTGAAAATGCTCTGTGGTGTAGCCGCGTTTGTCATACACCTGCGCGAACCACTCGCTGGCATTGATGCCGCGCTTCAATTTTTCAGCGCGAGTGAACGGCAGCGGAGAGCGATACGCGGACCCGCTGCCGCCAGCGTGGCCAGTCTGCGCCAACGCGGAAGCCCCCATGAAAATCGCCGACAGCAAAATCGCTCGCCACAGTTTCACTCCATTCATTCTCACGCCCTCCAGCTTCGCTCGATTCATCGCGGCCATCCCTTCGGCGTTGATACACTGATGGACATAAATACCGACAACCTAGAAGACTAGCAGAAAGAGATTGCGGCACATTGAATCCTGCGCCGGAGCGGAGTCCGACCCACTCGTTGCTTCACACCTTGGAACTTAGCCCACGTGCCGATCATGAACTCTCCGTGAATCACTCCGCGAACATCCCAGTGACGCTCCCATGCGGAAGATCGTCCGTCGAACTGGCCACATGTCAGCGCCGCGCGCAATACTGTTTCGGATTGAGCCTGATTTACCGGCCTCTCCTTAGAATTCGTTGGAGCAGACGGCGTCATTAATCATACGGGCCGATTGATGGTAATCTAATGCGGATGCAAAAAGGGTAAGTTTGGTATGCGATGCTTCGCAACGAGACTCCTTTATTTCAAGGCTCTGATATCTAAATAACTCATGGCCAAAAGCAAGAGGCCCGGCCCTAAATCCGCGGTCGTTACACTCAAGGCCGTGGCTCAGCATGTAGGCTTGACTCCCGGCACGGTTTCCGTCGTTCTCAATAATGCTCCCTCGGCCTACGCAATTCCGCAGGAGACTAAGAACCGTATTCTCGCCGCCGCGAAGGCACTAAACTACCGCCCTAACTTTTTCGCCCAGACCCTGCGCAACAAGCGCACCTACACCATAGGAGTCATCACCGAAGAGATCGGCGATTCCTATGGTTCGACTGTGATCAGCGGCATTGAAGCTTATCTTCGCAAAATGGGTTACTTCTTCCTGACCGTGGTTCATCGGCATGACGAGCATATGCTGAGCCAGTATTCTCAACTGCTGCTGCAAAGAGGCGTCGAGGGATTTATTACGGTAGATATTACTGTCTACGATACGCCTTCTCTGCCGACAGTCGCGGTCGCCGGACACAAGAAGGTTAAAGGAGTTACGAACATAGTTTTGGATCATGTGCAAGCTGCGACCCTCGCCCTAAACCACTTAGCCAGCCTGGGCCATGAACGCATCGCTTTCATGAAGGGTAATCCGCTCAGTTCGGACTCGAAAGATCGCTGGAAAGCGATCTGCGAGGTAGCGCAGAAAATTGGCATCAAGATTGACTCCGAATTGACGGTGCAGATCGATATTGAAGATCCAACACCGCAGTTGGGATATCCTTTCGCCAAGCAGTTATTGGCGCGCAACAAACCGTTTACAGCCTTGTTCGCTTACAACGACATCTCCGCCATCGGAGCGATTCGCGCCTTGCAGGAGCGCGGACTGCGCGTGCCGCAAGATGTTTCCGTGATGGGCTTCGATGATATTCCCGGTGCCGCCTTCAACACTCCGTCTCTGACCACAGTGCGACAACCGCTTGCCCGCATGGGGCAAGTCGCCGCCGAAACTCTGCTCGAACGCATCGGCGGCAGAAACGATTATCCGACCGAAATCGCAATTGAACCGGAATTTGTGGTGCGCGAATCGACTGCGAAAGTTGCGCGCCAGTCTCGTCGTGCCTAGGGAACGGCTGTGCTTACTTCAGTGCGCGCCGATGGCTTCGAGTACATTTCCATCGACCAGATGGCGGCCGGCCTCATGTACATGCTGGCGCGGTAAAGGCCGCGCGTGTCATAGGCTTCAGGCGTCCGGAAAAAATAGCCGCGATCTCTCCAGACCACGTTATAAACGCCACTCGCGGTGCGGAACGCTTCGTCGCGCATACCCAGAGCCAGCATCGTTGAAGCAACCGCAAAGGTCGTCCCCGTCCAAACTTCTTCCTCCTGGTTATTGTCGTGAAGTAACTTCCCATCCGCGCTCATCCCATTGATGGCGCCCATTTCTCCGTGGTGAAACATCATTACGTTGTAGTCATAAACGTGCTGTAGAGCGGAGCGGCGCATCGCAATCGGAACCAGATCACCGAGGCCGGTCAGATCTGCATACCACTGCCCGGCGAGTTGCTCTGCCATGCTGTTGTCGTGATACGCGCTGCCCTGGTCATAGTTGAAATACTTCCCATTCCAAAGATTCTTGATATAAGCAGTCTGTGCTTTCTTGAAGAGCGCGTCATAGTTGGTGGCCGTGTCGTTGTCTCGAAGTACGCGTGCCATCTCTGCGGTTGCGCGCAGCGCAGCTAGATAAAGCCCGCCACAATACGCACTTTCGCCACGAGCCACCCAATCGTCATAGGTTTGATCGGGGAAGCCTCCATTCTTGATCATCCCGTCGCCGTCAGTGTCGTACTGCCGCAGATGTTGCATCGCCTGCTCCACGGCATTCCAGGAATACCGCAGAAACTCTTTGTCGTTGCCGCCGCTCCACACGTAATCGCGCCAGATCATGAGAACGTATTTGCTGTTCAAGTCGCGCCAGTTTGAAACGTCCTGATAGGTGTATTGATTCGGATTTACCAGCGGATCTTCGCTGGGCGACCCGAGATCATGGGGGACCGAACCCGCGACCTTCCGCGGAAAGGTCTCTAGTTGCTGCTCGTGCTGCAGCTTCCATGTCCATTGATATCGTTGCGGGTTACTTTCGGCGACAGTATCTGTGTACTCCCGCATCTCCTGCTTCTCAATCTCAGGCCAGAACTTAAGGAGGGGAAACGAACTGTAGAAGCGGACGTCCGAGGTGCCGTAGTAGAGATAGTCAAAGCATTCGAGATACGAAAAACTATCGGGACTTTTGGCTGAGAGATGTTTGGAATCAGCAACCTCATTCCACTCGTGAGCCCAGACTGTGCCACCATCCGCCAGCGTATAAAGCTCGTTGAAAAGTTCGCCGCGATACCAGGCTGGCTTGGATTCATCCTCTGCGTAGGGCCGCTGCCAGGCATCGATCTCATCACTCCACCGCTTGCTGCTCTGCAAACCTGTGCGCGCGATCGCCCATGCATTCGTGCCCGAAGCGTCAAAAAACTCGGTGTAGTGCCGCACCCACTTGCGGCCGCCTCCAAATTGTTCAATGGGCAGGTCCCACGACAACGCCATGGGTATTGACCGCTTCTCATGCGGCGCTAGGGTGAAACGAACTGCAATCGCTCCGGCCATCTGCTCCCCTGCGCTGGCCACCTCGATCGATTGATTCGGCAACTTTCCGGTGGCAGCGAAGGCCTTCCAAACGCCCGCGCCCGATCCTTGGGGGTCGAAGTCGGTGAGGTAACTGATCTCCACTCCGGGGGAGGCCAGCGCGGCAATGGCGAACTCGCCATCCCATTCCTCACAGACCGGTCCGCTACGGACGCGATCGAAGACGATGCCTTGCATGGCGCCAGAAGAAAGTTGCTCTGCGCGATAGACGTTCTTATTCTGGTTATTTAAAGCGCTGGCGAAATTCCTGGAGCTGTCGCGAAACCAGCCAACCATATTCGTCCAGGAAAAAAGAATTGAAACGGTCATCGGCCGGTCCGAAGGATTCTCCGCATACCAGTTGTAGATAGCAACTGGATAACTGGTTTCCTTGTAGTTGTCGGGCAGAATCGGAGAAAACTGTTCGAGCGTTAGAGAAACAGGCAGGTCTGCGGAGTGGTAGGCAAACCATGACTTCGGATAGAGCGCGGCGTATTCCCCGCTTCCGGCGGGATAGGACCAATTCCAGGCGGAGAGAGCGTTTCCTTGAGGCCGTTGCGTGGAGAGCACCACGGCGGTCGCAGATTCACTCTCAGGCTGGGCAAACACCGCGAATTGGTTTGCCGGAACGTTCTGATATTTGTGAACTCCCGCTTTCACGTGCCAGCGCTCGAAATTACCGCGATAGGTGCGCGAGAAAGTGCCGGCTCCAAATCCACCCACAGGAGCTCCCTGCCAGAAACCGTCATCGATGTTCGTAAGTTCCGGTTCGTTACCACCAGGATTTGCTGGCGGTTGTCCGATGGGAATCCGCCATGCGACGGAGGGGATATGATCGTCGGCGCGAACCAATTGCTGCGTCAAGCAGAGGAGCACGCAGAGTGTGCCGCAGCGACTAAGTTTTCTCATGCAAGCCCCATCATCGTCCAGCCATCACGAAATAGAACAGGACGGAAGAATCGGTAGTCTCAGGCAGGGATGCATCCGATGTCAAGAACAAAAACGATTTTCTTGAGGGCATGAGCCTATCTCGCGCCGAATAAGTAGTTTGTTGTGAGACCAAACCAGTTCCTTTACAGTTAAGGTTTGAGCATGAGGAAGGTCACTCCGTAGCCACCAAATGTGACGGTGAGTTGCGGAGCGGGCGCGAACGAACTTGCTGTGGGTCCGCTTACTGCATTCGTCTCGGCGTTGATCGCGAGTTGTGTGCCGCTGGAAAAAGTTCCTAGCGCCGATACGTCGACCAGCACACTGCGCGGCGCGCCCGGACCGTTATTGTCTTCTGGCGAGTTGATGGCATGATCGGCAACCATTACAACGACGCTGCCATCGCTGTTGAGCACCGGCAACACTTCGATTTCCGCATCGTCCGTATTTGAGTATTGCAGCAGGCTGGCGCCAGCGGACGAGGGAAACATACGCTCGAGCCAGTAGTCTATCCAATAGCTCAGCTGTGGTTGCCCGGTCGAGGCGTTGACTTCGCCAAATTGCGCGTCCGCTCCGAAATCCCAGTGATACAGAGCCTGCACGCCTGCCTGGCCGAGCTGCGAAAATACATACGGGCGCCATGCCGCGAAAAAAGCGCTCGACCCACGCTCGTCTACAACGAATGGTTGCCCTGGATTGCACGCACTCATGCCATTGCCAGCATCGTAATCCGCGTTGACATTATTTTCGGTGACCCAGACCGGCACTTGAGTTAACGCCGGATTCGTGGCCGTCTCCGCATAGAAATAATCAACGTCCGAAGCAAAGCCTGGAATCGTACTGAAGAGCTGCGCATCCGTGTCTTTTTGGTTGCAGGTGGAGTAGAAGTGCGTGGCCATCGCGTCCACTTGCGCAGTAACACCACTGTCGCCATTCACGAACGTTGGCAGCCATGCCTGCGGTTGACCCGAGAAATCCGCCAACTCCATCGCCACAAACTTCAGCGACGGATCGATCGCCTGCATGGCCGGCACCAGCGTGTTGTACATCGCGACGTATTGCTGGGGCGTCAGATTGTTGTTGATGTTGGGCTCGTTGTAGACGCCCCACCAGGTTATCGGAAAAGAGCTCGGCGAGACATAAACTTGACCATTGGCGATGAAACCACCCTGGTTGTAATAGAGAACGAGATTCTGAGCATATTCGGCGAAGTGCTGAAAGGTGAGATCGAGAAAATCGTTGCTGTTGTCATCACTCGCGTACATAAAAGGGGGCGCTTTCGCGATCTGGAACTCGGGACTGTGATCGCCCACCCCTAAGACCGGCTGGGTGATGGCATCGAGAATCGCAAAATCCCAGGCTGTCGAACTGCTCCCCGACGCTCCTTGAGGAATGCCCTGCGATTGCCCCTGCAACCGTACGTGCTGCGGCTGCAAATTACCCAAGGTTGTGGTCAAGCTGGGAAAGCTCTGAAAGAGCGTGTAATCCCATTCGGCTGGTTGGAACGAAGTCGACATCGCAAGCTTGAAGGTTCCAGTCACCTGGTTGCGAATCGTCGCAGTTGCGGACGGTGGAGGGTTTCCGCCACCTCCCGGCGAATTCGTCGATCCTCCACAACCCGAAAGCAATGCTAGTCCCGAAAGTATCGCTGCGGCCCAAGCGTGTTGTTCCAGTCCGTGCCGGCGCAGCCGAAGTACGCCTCCACAATAACTGCGGCAGATCATCCGGCAAATACGCTGAGGATAGTTACGTTGCTCCCAATCATCACCCATCATCTTGTCCGCAGTTCTCAAAAAATCGCCGATAGCTTAGCACACTCTTCGGATTCCGATTGCAGCCTTGTCATATGACCTTCCTAAGTTGGTAGTTATAGCCGGCCCAATTGGCTTAGCGTGAGAGTTACTTCTTTCACCAAATCTTGCGCTCGGAAATCACCGCCTATGAAAAAACGGAGACGACCGAGGACACAAACTTAAGAGCTGTTGTTTCATGGTGAACGGAGCCGGCGACGTGGCATTCGCTTTCCGCCAAGAGCAGATAACGACATCGTCCGAACGGGCCTCGGTAGAAGCTGTCGCCGGCGCGACCGATGCACAAATTGGTCCGACCCTCAGAAATCTAATACAAAAACGTTATTTTAGCTTGACAAGCAGAATCGAGGTGGTGCAGACTCGCTGTCCTTGAGGTTCGGTGGCTGCAAAGTGTGCAGCTATGCCTGAGGCTATTTGCAACCGGAGAAGAATCTCCGACGCGCTCATAGCCAGATTTTTGGTGGGTCAGGTGGGCAGCTCGTGTGGGGTCTTACCACCGCGGGACCATTGCAAGGAGGAGATTTGCCATGAGGCAAACTAGCCGTGCAGCTTCGATGTTATTGCTCACCGTCGTTATTTTGGTTATGGCCGCAGCCCCAGCATTGGCGCAACTCTATAGCGGAACAATTAGTGGCGTCGTTCAGGATCAATCCGGCGCACTCGTCGCAAAAGCGACCCTCACCTTGACCGATGTAACGAAGAACTTCAAATATCAGACCACCACCGACAACGCAGGCCGCTACTACTTTCGATCGCTCCAACCCAGTCTCTATTCCTTGAAGGTTGAGGCTGTAGGATTCTCGGCGGAGGAGATCGACAGCATTACTTTGAACGTGAACGGCGATGTAGCGCAAGACGTTAAGCTCAGGGTGGGCAAGACGTCGGAGACGATCGAAGTCTCGCAAAGTGGCGCGGCACAAGTGCAGTCAGAAGACGCTTCCACCGGACAGACGATTGACCGAAAGTACATCAACGATCTGCCACTGATTAACCGCTTCGCCTACGATCTGGCCTTCCTTGCACCGGGCGTGTCGCAGCCTACTGGCGATACTTACGGGCCCGGTGGTTACAGCGGCTTGGGCAACAATTTCGTCTCCGAAGGTTCGCGGAACGCCCAGGCCGACGTCGTGGTCGACGGGGTCAGCACCACCAACTATGATCAGAATTCGGGATGGGTAGATCCGCTCTATAACCCGAGCGTCGATGCGGTGCAGGAATTCAAGATTCAGCAAACAAATTTCAGCGCCGAATTTGGATTCAGTGGCACCACGGTTGTGAACATGGTTACCCGATCTGGCACCAACCAATTCCACGGGAGTTTATACGAGTTCAATCGCAACACCGTCTTCAACGCCAATAACTATTTCAATAACGAAACCGGGATTCCCATCTCGCCGTACCACTGGAACGATTTTGGAGGCACCGTTGGTGGGCCGATTTTTAAAAACAAACTGTTCTTCTTCTTCGATTACGAAGGAACGCGCGAGATCACGCCCACAACGAAAGCCTTGGCTGTTCCGACACAACTCGAGCGGACAGGCGATCTTGGCGAAATTTGCACCAACGCCACCGATTCGGCAGGCAGCGGTAGCTTCGCGACCTCAGGTTCTTTGGCCGGTGAGTGCGTCGATCCGAATGGCGCGTTCCTGCAATCCGGTCAGATCTACGATCCGTACAGCATCGACCCGGTCCTGAGTCAGGGAGGAAATCCCTATCACGACAATTTCGTTCCCTATAATAATCTCGCCACCTACGCCAGCGCGGGCAATGCGAATGCCCCCTGGATCACTCCCGGCGTGATGGGCAATCTGTTTAGCCCGGTTGTGCAAGCCATATTTAAGGCGAACCTGATTCCGAACCCCAACATTTTGCCGGGCGCGGCGAATTACAACTTGCGCCAGAGCAATTATCTCGGCAACGCAGGCAATCCCAGCAATGGCAATGGGATTGATGCCAAGGTGGACTATCGTTTAACGCAAAACGATCTCTTCAATTTCAGAGTATCCCACAACTGGGGGACATCGGAGCTTGCCAACCTGTTCGGCACCGACTTCGACACCAATACTCAGGGACCCACCACGTCCTTCGGTTGGTCAGGAGCAGCCAGCTATAATCACACATTCGGTCCCAAGACGCTCTTTACAGCTAGCGTGGGCTACATCTACACCAATGCGAAAACGGCGGGTCCGGACACGAGTTGGAATCCCACGTCCATCGGCATGCCGGCGGATTTGGCGACAGCTTCTGGCGTGGCATCGCCGCCGGCCCTGGCGCTTGATAGTTACGCGTCGGGCAACGGCAATGCAACTTATGGCGGTCAGCCGTGGTCCTCATTGTTATATGCCCAGGATGTTGGCCAGTTGGTGGCTTCGGTTTCGCATTCCGCCGGTCCACATGATTTAAAATTTGGTGGAGAAATTCGCCGCCACCAGATCAACTTTACGCAGTGGGAACTTCCCGGCGGTCGATGGGAGTTCAACCAGAATGCGACCGACCAGCAGTTCAACAATGGTGGCGACTCGATGGCTAGTTTTCTCATCGGATACGCCACCGGCTGGGATGCCTATTCAATTCCGGCCTCTCCCGCCACGCAGAATTTCCAGTATGCCGGGTTTGTCCAGGACAACTGGCACGTGAATAACCGGTTGACGATCAACTTGGGCTTGCGCTACGACGTGGACATGCCGCGCACCGAGCGCCACAACCGCATGAGTTACTTTGATCCCAATGCCGCTTCCGTCGTGCCGGGCCTGAAGGGATCGTTCGAGTACGCCGGACAGGACGGCAATCCCCGGACCCCGTTTGACACTTACTGGGATGCGATTGGACCGCGCCTTGGGCTGGCGTTCCGTCTCGACAACCATACTGTTTTGCGTGGCGGTTACGGCATTTACTACGATCCGTCGAAAGGCGGAGCTGCCGGTATCGGCAGCGGCGGATTCGGTTTCGCCGGCTACGATGACCAGAATTCCCCTTATGCATTTGTTCAACCTAGCGGCCTTCCTCAGGCTTATCCAGCCTCGGTTGATGTCTTGGGTCAACCCGCAGGCACAGCTTTTGAGGGCAGCGTAATCGGCAACAGCCTGGGCGATAAGTTCGGTATCGGCGAACTCTCATCCGGCTCGGCTGTACCGGTAAGATCGGCCGCGTATAGCGTGCTGCCGCGGGAACAATCCTGGAGTGTCGGTATCGAACGGGAAATCGGCTGGAATGTCTTGGTCGACGCCGAGTACGTCGGTAAGAAAGGCGACAGGTTGTACCTCGGCGGCGACAACTTTTCTCTCAACCACCTGCCCGATAATGTTGCTGCCCAATTCATCACCAACTCGAGTGCACTGAATGGTGCAGCCACCATTCCCGCCGCGGTCCAGGCGGGAGTTGAAGCGAACACGGCCCCCTACAGCAATGGTTTCTGGGGAGGTCAGTGGCCGGCCTATAACGCGTATCTTCCCTTCCCGCAGTATGGGACAACTACATGGGGCGGCAATCTGTTGCAGAACGTCGATCCCCCGATCGCCAACGCGATTTATAACGGATTCAGCTTGCGGGTCGAGAAGCGCTTCTCGCAGGGCCTCCAGTTTCTAGCCACGTACACCAACCAGAAGGCCATCGATAATGCCTCGATCGCCGGTAATAGCGTATATATCAATGGCACTGCCGGTGCAACCTTGGCGCAGATTCAGGATCCCAATTGTCCGGCATGTGAACGATCGCTCTCGCAATTCGACGTTTCGCAGATTGCGCAGGTCACCGCCGTCTACGAGTTGCCCTTCGGTCGCGGCAAACCTTTTGGCGGAAACATAAATAAGTGGGTCGATACTGCGTTCGGCAATTGGCAGGTGAATGGCATTTACCGCTGGGATACTGGACTGCCACTTCTTTTGGGATTGAATGGTGGAACCAACGTCCCAACTTTCGGAAACCAACGTCCAGACCTCAACGCACCTCTCGAGAGAGCGGGTAATTGGAGTCCGAGTAGTGGAGGCACGTCGTATTTCTCTTGCGGTGTGGGTCTACCGCCTTCTTCTGCGTGCACGACGGAGGCGACGAAGCCGGCGGCGTATGCCTTGGGAACCGCTCCGAGGGTGTTGCCGAATATCCGCGCGCCGGGAACGAATAACTTTTCGATGTCAATTTTCAAGGAGTTCCCACTGCAGCTTCGGGAAGGTGCCAGGCTGCAGTTCCGGGCGGAGACCTTCAATACCCTCAACCACGTGCAGTTCGGGGCTCCAAACACAACTGTAGATGGCGGTGCCTTTGGTCAGATTACAGGCCAGGCGAACCAGCCCCGCATACTCCAGCTTGCTCTCAAGCTTTATTTCTGAGCGGTTGAGAAATTAAACTGGCGCGGCGAGCCCCGGCTCGCCGTTTTTTTCGTAGAATAGCCATCCAGTATGCTGGCTGCGATGCGCTCTGCGTTTGCATTTCTCCTTCTTGCGTCGCTCTGCTGGGGACAAACCACAAAATCCAAGAAATTATTCGATCAAGCATTAGCCGAACAGCAACACGGCGATCTTGCCGCAGCCATCGGCGATTATCAACAGGCGTTGCAGCTTGAGCCCGGCCTTGTCGTCGCCCTTACCAACCTAGCCGCCGCTCTGATGCAGACTGGACGCCTCGATGAAGCTGCCGACGACTATCGCCTCGCCCTGAAGCATCAGCCGGGCAACGCGCGAATCGCCGTGCTGCTCGGCAATTGTCTCGTTCTTCGCGGCACTTACGACGAGGCGATCCAGTTACTTCGGCCGCTAGAGAAAAGTCATCCCCAAAATCTCGATCTGGCATTTGTTCTCGGAGAAGCCCTCATTCATGAGGAGAAGCTGCAAGAAGGCTTGAATCTGGTGCAACGAGTCGCGACCGCCCGCAATGATGCCAATGCATGGATGCTCGCCGGAATGGCGCAATTGAAACTTGGGAAGTATCCCGAAGCACGCGATAGCCTCGACCGCGGACTGCGCTTGGATCCGACCATATCTGGCGCTTACACCCTAAGCGGCATAGCAAAGCTACGCACCGGTGACGAAGAAGGGGCAAAGGCGGCGTACCGCAGGGCATGCCAGCTTGATCCTAACGATTTCGAGGCCAGCTTGCGCCTGGGAACGCTTTTACGCGCGGAAGGAAATTTAGAGGACGCGAAGATTGATCTCGCGCGAGCATTGCAAATCAATCCGCATTCGCTGATGGCGCGGTATCAGATGGCGGTGACAGTGATGGCCGCTGGCAATGATCCGCAGGCCGCCACTGAGTTCGAAGCCATTATTCGCGACGCTCCCAACCTGCTCAAAGCGCACGTTCAGCTCGCAGCCATTTATTACCGCTTGCATCGTCCTGAGGATGGCCTGCGCGAGCGGCAGATTGTTGACGATCTGTTAGCGAATCCGCAGAAGCAAGATCGCCAACTCGAAGGCGATCCCACGCTCAACACCGACGTCTCCGCCGTCAGCGCGGCTCCTTCACATTAAGTACGCGGTCCGCCGCGACATGTTCGAGACGCTGCACCGTCCCCGAAGGCCAGTGAATCTCGATCGTTTCCACAATCGCATCTGGCCCCAGGCCGAAGTGCACTGGTCCGTCGCTCGACGAAGCGTAACCCACGCTAGTGGTCATGTGGTTGTATTGCGTCCCGTTTTTTGTAACCACTTTCACCCGGGATCCAATGCCGTCGCGATTGCTGCGCGTGCCTTCCAGCGCGACATCAAGCCAGTGACCGGAATTCGGACTCCGGTTCAACCATATCTCAGCATCCTTGCCCAGAGCGGTTGTGACCACATCAATGCGCCCGTCACCATCGAGATCGCCAAACGCAACCCCGCGATGGCGCGCCGGGGGAAATGCGTTGAGGCCGGCCTCCTCCGTAAGCGGCAGCCATTGCCCCATAGCACCAGAATTGGCGGGACCGGCATTCGCAATACCAGCGCTAGCAAAACCCGGATTGCGGAACACAGTGTTGTATTGCTCAATCTCCTCGTGCTGCGCTGGTACGGCGTCGACGTGGCCGCGCGTGACAAATAAATCCTTCCAGCCATCGTTATCGAAATCGTAAAGTCCCGCGCCAAAGCCCGCCATGGGCCGGCTCGCCTTCGTCATGCCGCTCTTGGCGGTGACTTCAACGAAACTTCCTTTCCCGGTATTTTCGAAGAGCGGAAAGGTTTCGTTATTGAGCGCGACAAAGGCTATGTCGGGATACCCGTCGTTGTCGAAGTCGCGAAAATCCAACCCCATGCCGCTGACAAAGTCCCCAATGTCGACGAGCGCCACCCCCGCCTGAAAAGCCGATTCTTCAAACTTCCCCCCGCCCAGATTATGAAACAGAAAGTTGTAATAACCGTCGTTGGTGACAAACAGATCCTGTTTTCCGTCGAGGTCATAATCCGCCATGCCCACGCCCATGCCCTTGCCAATATGAGCGCGAATTCCCGACTGCGCCGACACATCGGTAAATGTGCCGTCTCCATTATTAAGAAATAGCTGGTTGGGCAGGCCTTTATAAGATCGCGGATGACAATATTGCACCACCCCCGCATACTCACAGCGCGGCTCGTTTTCATAATTCCATTGCAAATAATTGACGATGAAAAGATCGAGTAGCCCATCGTTGTTAACATCAACCCACACCGCGGCGATCGACCACATCGGCCAGTATTCCGTGTCTCGATGGTCAAGCCCCGCCTGCGCCGTCACATCGGAGAAAGTTCCATCCTTATTATTGTGGTAGAGCGTATTGCGATGTAGGCCCGCCACAAAAATGTCCGGATATCCGTCATTGTCGTAATCGCCGACGGCCACGCCGAAGTCATATCCCGTACCCGCCAAACCTGCCTCTTTCGTCACGTCGGTAAAAACGCCGCGGCCATCGTTGCGGAAGAGTCGGTTGGAATATTTCGGCGAATCTTTCTTCAATGTGGCCAGGTTGGCTCCATTCGTAAAGAAAATGTCCGGACGTCCATCCTTGTTGTAATCGAGAATTGCGACCCCTCCCGCCATGGCCGCGGGCACGTGCCGAGAAGGGGTTTCGTCGTTCTCCAAGCGAAATGGAATCGATCGAAAGGAAAAGCGGATTGGGCTTAAGGGCGGCGGCGCCGCCCGCAAAAGAAGAAAGCCACCGACGAGTGCAACTAAAGCAAACGAAGCGAGGACGCGAGCAAAGGAATTCATCGCACAGGAGCGCCTTTGCGATCGCGACGGCAGCGAGCGCGTGTTCGTCTCCTCTCTACTTGTGAATACCAGCGGCAGGTTTTCCTTTCCCCTAGCGAACGGGCATCAACTGTTCCTTCTGCAACCGAAACATAATGTCCTGCGGATTCCACTTCAGAAAATTGTCGATCACTTCGAGCGTCTCTTCTCGCCGTCCCTGACTCTTATACAAAATGGCGAGCCTTTGATACGCCGGCTTCAATGACACATCCAATTCGATCGCTCGCTTGAATTGCCGCTCCGCCTCCGGCAAGTCTCCCCTACGCTGCAATACGATCCCATAATTCATTGCGGCCTTTGCACTTTGCGGACGCGACTCTACCGTGCGCCGGCCGAGTTGCACCGCGGCTGGCAAGTTCCCCTGCTGCAGCATCAAGCCCTCAAGAGCGGACAACGCGTCGAAATCTCCATTCCGCTGTTCCTCCGTCAGTGCCTCGAGTAAACGACCTCCCTCTTCTTCTAAGGAGGGCTTATGCTTCGACACCCCCGCGAGAATCTCGCCCAGCGCCAGATCGCGATCGCGGAATTCGGAAGGCGGTTCACGCCACGCCGTGATTTTGGGCAGCGCACTTTGCTTGTCCGCCGAGTCGCGCCCTCGTTCCAACGGCCGGCGCAGGATGCGATGATCGGTGAGGGCGGTGTGCGTTACATTCGTCGTTGGCGTGCTCGGCATGTGGCAACTCGTGCATTCACTTTGATTGGCCGGGTGCGCTGCCGGAGACAACTTCGCATGACACGACAAGCAAATTGCGCGAACCTCACGCTGACGTTCGCCGTTCGCGCCAGATGCCGTGCCAGTCGGGCCGTGGGGATCATGGCAAGTACCGCACCATAGACTGCCCCGAGACTTGCGGGCGCATTCGCTTTCAGCAAGTTCCTCCACCTGGCTGACCGCAATAACATCCGTATTGTCGCCGCCGCGCAGGATGTAAGTGGCGAAGGTTCGTTCTGCCGCGTCTCCGGGATGAAAGTCTGCCCACGTTTTCCCGGGATTTAAAATGCGCCCCGCGGCCTCGAGATGACATTGCTCGCAGATACTGTCGCGCTCTGCTCCGGCCAATTTTGTGGGATTGACAATGTTTTTCGCAGAAGGATGCCGCGCATGCTCCTCGCCAGCTCCGTGGCATCTTTCGCAGGTGATGGAGCCGAGCGCCCCTTGAAGCCGCCGCCCATCAGGATCTAAAAACCGCGCCGCGCCGGCATGACAAAAAAGACAGGCATCGCTCATGGCGCGATCGAAATCGATTACCGGAGCCGCGGCATAGCCCGGCGAAACGTCCCATCCGTAACTCTTAAACCAGGAGGCGGGTGACTCAAACTGATAGTCCCCGATCTGCACGAGGAAACTGCTGCCCATCAGTCCGCCGCCCACCTGGTAGCGCACCGCATATTCCGCCGTGAGCCCGCTTTCCGAGAGCTTGTGAACCATGCTCCGATTCGCATAATCAATCGTAATTACACTATTCGAACGCTCGTGTGTGATTTTGCCCGGAGTCAACGTCTCGGGAGGAATAAGAGACTTGCCCATCGGCGTGGCCAGAAAGCGCGCACTCTGCTTCTGGTGACAGGAGGCGCAGTCTGGAGCGGCCGCTTGTGCCGTTAGACCAAACCAATCCACCGTCCCGAGGCCTAGGAGCAGCAGGCGAAATAGAGTTTGCAGAGTCATTCTCATCGCGCGTCACGACCGTAACCCTCTCCTCCACGACAGATCGCTCTTTTCATCGCGCACTATTATGTCTTATTAATAGCTTGAAAAAAACGATATTGTTGAGCTCGCCTCGATGTCCCATGTTATGATCGGCCGGTTGCAAAGCTGGGCCGCGCTCCCATCAGGTGGGCAGCCGCGATTCGTCATGGCGAAATTGGACAAGAAGTTGCTTCTCGCGGCGGCCCTGTTTGTACTCTCCGCGCCAATTCTGGCGGCGCATCATCCCGCCGCCAGCTTCGACGCCGCTGCCGATGCATTTCAAAAAGGGGACCTCGTATCCGCTGAGGCAACTCTAACTGAAATCCTGCAGGCTCAGCCGCGCGACGCTCAGGCGCTCGGACTACTGGCGGTGGTCCTCGACACGGAAAAGAAATACTCTGACGCCGATAGCATCTACCGCCGCGCCCTTGACCTCACGCCAAGCTCCGCTTCGCTACTCAATAACTTCGGAAATCATGAACTCGCAACCGGCGACGCGGTTGCTGCCCGCAAGACATTCCTCAAGGTCGTTGCGTTGCGCCCTGACCACCCCAACGCCAACCTGCAATTAGCCGCGATCGCAGCCGATCAAAGGAACGGCCCCGAGGCTCTTCATTATCTCGAGCGTCTGGTGACGTCCCAGCCATCCTCGCCGCAGCTCAATCTTCTACGTATGCGCGCTCTCTATCTCTGCGGTCGCGAGGAAGAAGCGAATCAGCTGCTACTCGCCTTTTCAAATTCCGCCGGCCACGATGCACCCTTAGCCTTTTCGGCGGGGCTGGCACTGGCTTCGGTGGCGAAGTACTCGCAGGCGGAAGATTTTTTCTCCCGCACCCTGGAAAGCGAGCCAGGCAATTTCGACGTCCTCTACAATCTCGGGCTGGCAGCCTTCCACGCCGAGCATCGGCAACGCGCCCACGATGTGTTGCAGGCCGCTCTTGCCGAGCAACCTCGGAATGTCGACACGCTCTACAATCTCGGCGTCGTTGACATCGATCTCAAGCGGAGCGCCGATGCCCTGCCCCTGCTCGGCCAGGCTGCGCACCTGGATCCCGCACGTCGCGATGTGCAGTTGACGCTCGCCCAGACCTTAAGCGCTCTGGGATATTACGCCGACGCCGTCACCGCCTATGCCAGTTACCTCAAACTTGCGCCTACTGACGATACAGCTCGGCGCGAATACGCTTTCATGCTGGCAGTGTGTGGACGAAAAGATTTAGGGATGCCGCAGCTTGAGGCATTTCTTCGCGCGCACACGCATGACGCCACTGCACATTACGAAATTGCCGTCGTGGAGTCTGCCGCCGATCCAACCGAAGCCGCGGCACAACTCGAAAAGGCGCTTGCGCTCCAGCCCAATTTTGGTCCCGCCCGTTTTGCGCGGGGCGCCTTGCATTGCCAGAAAGGAGAGTTCGCAGCGGCGCTCCCCGACCTGGAATTCGCCGCCGCGCAATATCCCGACAACGCATTGGTCCTCGATCGCCTCGGAACAACCTACATCGATCTCGATCGATTTGCCGACGCCCAGCGAGTGCTAAACAAGGCGACCGAAGTCTCGCCAGCAAATGCCACCGTGCTGCTCCATCTCAGCCGCGCTTACATGGCGGCGGGGCAGAAGGATGAGGCGCGCACTGCCATGGAACGCTTTCGCGCGCTTGGCCCTGCGCAGGCGAACCATGTTCCGCCCGCGGGCATGGCCGATCTCCTGAGCCTTCCGCCCGAACAACTTTATGCGCAATATCGCGCGGAGGTAGAAAGTCGATTTAAGAAAGAGCCCGAAAATCCCGAAGTGAAGGTCCGCTATTTAAAACTGCTCGTCGACGAGGGACAAAGTAAAGAGGCCGCCGACGTCGCTGTGCAGCTTCAGTCGCTGCATCCCCCGCCGCTCCTCGCGGCCGAAGCAGCGCACGTTTTATTGCGAGCCGCTCAATATGCCGAAGCCAAGCCGCTGTTGCAATACGCCGCCGCATCGGCGCCGACGATACAAGTTCAACTCGATTTGGCCATTGCGCTCCTTCACAGCGATGGCGTCCAATCCGCCATGGCTCAACTGGAACACATGCCGGAACAACAACGCTCAGGCGACTTCTACCTGGCGCGCGCACAGATGTTGGACGCCGAAGGCAGGCCCGACGACGCTCTCGCCGATTTGCAGCACGCCCTGGGCGCCGCTCCCACCCGCGCCGACCTCTATGCGGAAGCAGCGCATTTTCTTGTCCGGAACCGGCGCCTCGTTGAAGCGATTCGCCTGCTAGATCAGGCGTCGCGCGCGTTGCCTGACAACCGCGAAATCTTCTTGCTGCAAGCCGCGTTATTCGCACTCGCGGAGCGCGCAGGCGATGCTGAACGCGTTCTCAAACAGATTGAGAATCGCTGGCCAGAGTGGCCTGCCACCTATGCGACCTACGGTATTTTGCTCGAAGGACAGAAGCGTTCGGACGAAGCGAAAGCCCAGCTCGAAACCGCGCTTGCACTGGGCGCAACCGGGCCGCAAGTTTATTTCTATCTGGCGAAATCCACGCTCAGCGCAACTCCCGATCGCCTTGACGACGCCGCGAAAGAGATTGGCGAGGCGCTCGCATCCGCAGACTCAGATCCAAATCCGAATCCAGCGACACGAGCTCTGATCGAAGCCCTCGCCGGCCGCATTGACTACGACCAGCGGGACTATAAAGGAGCCGTCGAGCATCTGCGCGAAGCCCTTCGTTTGCGTCCTCGGAATCTGCAGGCTCGATATACACTGGCGCAAACCTACAGAGCGCTGGGTCAGCCAGATGATGCTGCGCGCGAGGCCGAGCGGGCCCAACGCTTGCGCGAAGAGAATCCGAAAGCAGACGATGATTCTTTTGACGTCGAGCAAGCACTCCCAGCGCATCGGCCTTAAGCAACCACGTTTATTTCTAGTGAGCAGTTAATCGAAGCTCCGGAGCGCTTTCACTCAGACGATTGCAACTTCGCCTCCCGACTTGACGATGCTCGCGACAACTCCTAGACGATGGGATGCTGCCAGGAAGTTCTGCAGGCCCTTGCCCTCTTCGTGAGCTCGCAGATCGGGATCGAGCGACCTGTATTTCAGCGGGGCGACGAAACTTCCGAGACCGTCTCTGCCAACTCATCCGCCAGCACAAGCTCGATCCCGAACTCGTCAAAGCCTACGCCGTCGACTTGTGCGGCACCAAAACGCTCCGAGAGGCAACCCGCGACAGAAAGAGCCTCAATTTCTGTTTGCTCACCCGTGATTTCTCGACGGCGACCACTCACGCCGGCAAGCGGCGTCATACAGACGGCGTTGTGCAGGACCACATTCGGGGGCGAGAGTAGATTCGGCGCTTAAGCATAGTGCGGATAGTTACCTTCGTAATTACAGCAGAGAAATGTCGGCGGTTTAAGCTATTGTGCGGGGGGGCAATGAAGAAACGGAACGGCTTTTCGCTAATCGAACTCTTGATTGTAGTGGCAATTATCTTAATAATCGCTGCGATTGCAATCCCAAACCTGCTGCGGGCGCGTATTGCGGCGAATGAGTCTTCCGCCGTCGCGTCGATTCGAACCATCAACACGGCGGAGATTTCGTACAACTCTGCCTATCCAACCGTGGGTTATTCAGTAAATTTGGCGAACCTCGCGGGTACGAGTTGCACACCTCCGAATTCGACAAGTGCTTGTTTAATTGACACGCAGTTAGCATCGGGCACTAAGAGCGGCTATTCCTTCAGCGCGGTGGGTTCGGGCGGTCCCCCGTCTGGCAGCTATGAGGTAGTCGCTGCGCCGTTGACCCCGAACCAGACTGGCGTTCGTTATTTCTGCTCATTCGCCGATGCCGTCGTTCGTTATAGCACGGCGGCATTGACGACTTCGAGCTGCACGTATTCCGTCAGCCCCTTACAGTAGAGAACGTCTCAAACGGCAGTCCTTCACTCTCTTGACTCGTTGACCAGGCATTTAACGCGGCAGAAGGCCCTTCCACTTCGTTCCATAGAAGCATAGAGAAGCGCCGTCCTTTTTTCGCCCTATATTTACTTCAGGCGTCACAGTAGCCGGCGAAATCCCGATTTCACCAACTACACAAAGGCAACGCAATCGCGATGGATGCCGCCGGTGATGGGCACGTATCAGGCCAAACCTGCTCGCCCGATTTTCCGGTAACCGCAGGGGCCTTTCAAACAACCAACAACGGCTCCGCAAAGGACAATAGCAACACATTCATCAGCAAATTGAGTCCTTCCGGCTCGACGAGAACGCCGGTTTCTCGTCAGTCGTGTCGCTTCGCCCGCGTTTCAAGGCTGCCCGTGTGCCTCATTCCAGGGCAACAACAACTCTGCGTATTTGACTCCAAACAAAGCCCTTATCGTGTCACGAACAGAGAACACCCGGAGCATTGACTAAGATCCGTGTTTTAGAGCATATTGGGCGCGCCATGTTCAGGGCGGTGGGCGCGCTCTGGAGGTAGTGCCGACGAGGTTTCGGTACATCTCAGGCGATCAGGATTTCGCGAAGGAGAAAATTATGAAGGCTACGTCTTGGCTGGTGTTGGTATCGCTCGTGTTCATCGGCACGGCTTCGCTAGTGAAGGCTCAGAGTCCCGAGGTCACGCACAACACCTGGACGAGTGGCGCGCCGCTCCCCACGCCCACCGCATTCGCGACCTCAGCGGTGCTTGAGAACGAGATCTACGTCGTCGGCGGGAACGACGGCGCCGAAAACTTTGCCGACGTGCAAATCTACAATCCCGTCGCCAACACCTGGAGCACCGGCGTGTCCTATCCAACCGGGATCGCATCCGCGAGCTCCGCGGTGGTGAAAAACGTCTTATATGTCTTTGGCGGAACTAGCGACGGAATGACTCCGTCGAATGCCGTCTGGGCTTACAACCCAAAGACCAGGACGTGGATCGCGAAAGCAGCCATGCCGACCGCGAGATGGGGACCCGCAGTTGTGGTCGAGGAGAACATCATTTATGTCAGTGGCGGTCAAACCAGCCCTACCGGCAAAGGTCCGATATCGAACGTCGAGAGCTACAATCCCGCGACCAATACCTGGACCGAGAAGGCTCCACTGCTCGTGGCCAAAGCGCAGGGTGCGGCCGGTCTCTTGGGAAGCCTGAAGACTGGGTACACAATTGTGTTCGCCGATGGATCCAATAGTTCAGGAGGAACGACCGGCGACAACGAAGGGTATGACGCGACCACCAATACGTGGACGACGCTTACGTCCGACCCCTCGCCCCGGTACGCGTCTTGCTTCGGATCCATCGGTGCTAAGCTCTACGTCGTCGCCGGATCAGGCGGCCCGAGCACATTAACAGAGTCCTTCCAACTCACGAAGAATAAGTGGGCCACGCTCGCAGCCGTGCCCCAATCAACTCAGTTTCCCGCGTCCGCCGTGTATAAGGGGCGCCTCTACTGCATCGGCGGCTGGGCTTCGAACGGAGGACCCGTCATTACCAACGTACAGATTTATCAGCCGTAGGCGGATGAATCGGGCTTAGCTTTCACGCGAAATCCAAAGGGTGCTTCGCTCAAGTTCTGCTTGGGCGGGTTTCATATTGGCTTGGAATCTTCGCCTTGGAAGTGGTAATTGTCGAAATATCGCATCAGCACTCAAAATCCGGGGTTCTGCGAACAACGAATTGCACTCATTGACCCGATCCGGCCAATTCTCAATGAGTTGTCACTGTGGGGGCTATCCGATTGGCAGTCCTCAGAGCCCGCTGAAAGCCTCGCTGGGTGCGGCTTCTACGACCGTTATGACCGACCACTGCCCGAAAGGTTAGCGGTAGGAGTCGAACCTACAACCCTCCGGTTAACAAGTCCGATTGTGGCTACATGCCAAGCATGCCAGTGCGACTAACTACAACGAAACACTGAAAACCTCACATACGTTTAGTCTGATTTTGCCGCTCGTTGCTTACTGTTCGCGGACAAAACACGAACAATTTCACGAACCGAGACCGAGATTCCAGCTTGGGGAAAGCCCCGTCAGCGCCACCGGTGAAGCTGCCACGTCATAAAAGAAATCCATTAAGGAACTAGACCTCGCCAAAGTATTCGTAAAGGAATTCCTAACTGTCTACCGGCGGGAGAATCGCTGAAGTCCTTTTCGCTGGTCGGGTACGAAGGAACTGGCTACGCCAGACCTCCCGCACGAGCAAAACACTTGCCGAAGAGCGGGAAATGCCGGTTCCGTGCATTGAGCGGGCGCTGGCAGTCTGCCACTAATGGTCGTCTTCCTCAGTGGAGCGAGTGAGCGGCGTTTGGAAATCCAGAAATGACGGAAGGCACAGTTTTTCGACTTCACCCGCTCGACGCGGCGCTCGGCGCCGAGATCCTCGACCTTGATCTATCACGACCTCTGGATGATGAGATGTTCACCGCGGTGCACCGTGCCTTCCTTGAAAGCAACGGTCTGCTAGTGT
>Ga0209008_1000219_pt1 | contig 24676 bp, 26 predicted proteins | sample JacPin_JW_Ref_O3_FD_187963 | JGI IMG/M metagenome (GOLD analysis project Ga0209008, IMG submission 187963) | Forest soil microbial communities from Algoma, Ontario, Canada - Jack Pine, Ontario site 1_JW_Ref_O3 (SPAdes) (version 2) | ecosystem: Environmental > Terrestrial > Soil > Boreal...
CTGTTTTCCTCGACCTTCTCAGAATAAGGCCGATGCGCCGCCATTGTACAGATTTGTGAAATGCCTCGGACAAATAGGCAATGATTTCAGTCGATCAGGCTGCCGGCAAACGAGCTCGTCCGCCTAACCTTGAGGTGGAGGTGAATACATGAAGAAACGACAGCTAGGAACGCTGGAAGTATCGGAGCTCGGATTTGGATGCATGAACCTGGCGTCAAATTACGGCCCGGCAGCGCCGATCGACGATGCCATCAAGGTCATCCGTGAGGCCCATAGCAGGGGCGTTACATTCTTCGACACGGCGGAAGTGTACGGACCGTATACGAGTGAGACGATCGTCGGCGGAGCACTCGAACCGTTCCGCAACGAGGTAAGGATTGCCACGAAGTTTGGCTTCGACCTCGGTGACAACTTCGGTCTGAATAGTCGACCTGAGCACATCAAGAAGGCTGCGGAAGGATGCCTGAAGCGTCTGCGGACTGACCATATCGACCTCTTTTATCAACACCGAGTTGACCCCCATGTGCCGATCGAGGACGTTGCGGGTGCGGTCAAGGAACTCATTGCGGAGGGGAAAGTACTGCATTTCGGGCTTTCGGAAGCAAGCCCCAACACTATACGCAAAGCACATGCGGTTCAGCCCGTCGCCGCTCTTCAGACGGAGTATTCGCTTATGAACCGGGACCCGGAAAAGAACGGATTGCTAGACACCTGTGCGGAGTTGGGAATCGGCTTCGTGCCCTGGGGTCCAATTGGCATGGGCTATCTCACCCAGAGTCTGGGTCCGCAGACAAGGTTTGATCCGAAATCGGATCTTCGTTCTGGGTTCGACCGCTTCCAGCCGGCGAGCATTGCTGCCAACAAGCCCTTTGTCGATCGCATCACGGAGCTTGCAGCAAGGAAGAACGCAACAACAGCGCAGCTGTCGCTCGCATGGCTCCTGGCCCAGAAGCTGTTCATCGTCCCGATCCCCGGAACGGGCAAGGTCAAGCACCTTCAGGAGAATATCGAATCCACCAAACTTGTACTGACCGCAGAAGACATGAAAGAGATCGACCGTGCTCTGGCCGCGTTCAAGGTGCATGGCGGTCGCATGAACGAAGAACAGATGAAGGTCGTAGAGCACTAGGGCGGATTCGCGCAGGGCTCTTCATCGGCGGTCTAATTTGCTTCACATCATTCAAACCCGAAAACTGTCAATTCGGATGGTTGCGGGGTCCGTAGAACTTGCTGAAAGGAAAGGAAAATTTGGTTGCGGAGGCCCGATTTGAACTAACGATTTCCACTCGTTCGCCGGCGCACCTGCTCACCAGGCAGGTGCTCTCTCGCAAGTAGGACGTGCGACTTGAAAGAGCTTTGAAGTCTGGCCACCAAAAACTGTCTCAAAATAGGGGTTCACTCCAGATGACCGAAAAGCGAAGGAATGGATTTCGGAGCGCGCGGAAATGCTTTAGAATGAAGGTCACTCCTACTGTGGGCGTGTAGCTCAGCTGGGAGAGCACCTGCTTTGCAAGCAGGGGGTCACCGGTTCGATCCCGGTCACGTCCACCAACATCTTCCTGCTTTTCAGTTACTTACTAATTTGGCCGTTGGCCAGCTTCGGCAGATTTGGGAACAATGAGGATTCCAACTGATCCACGGCCTGCCTCTGAGCGCTTCCGCTGGCATGGGTGTAAATCTGGAGCGTGGTCGTCATATGCGAATGGCCGAGTTGCGCCTGCGCCACTCGCAAAGGAGTTCCTTGCTCGTGCCGCAACGTCCCATGTGTGTGCCGCAGAGAGTGCCAATCAAGCAATCTGAGCCCCGCTTGTTGAGAGGCTGGATGAAGTTGGCGTCTTCGCAGATTCTTGGCGTCAAGTGGTGTACCTTGTCGCGTTGAAAAAACCAATGCACCGTCTGCGATATCTCTCAAGCTCACGCGGCGTTCCTGTAATGCCCGAACAACCGCCGGTGTTAACGGAACTTCCCTGCGGCTAGCGCGAGTTTTCGGAGTACCGAAGGTTCCTTTGTAACAGGTCTCCTCAACACGCAATATTCCCGCTCCGAGGTTGATTCGTCCCCGCCGCAGCGCCAGAATTTCTCCAATACGCAAACCGGTCATAACGCAACGAGCACGATCGTGCGTACAGGTTCTCCTGAAGCAGCGAGCAGTCGCCGCACTTCATCCAGAGAAAGGAATCGGTGTGGACGCTTGAGCGAGCGTTCCGACATTTTCGTACCACGTACTCGGTTGTCGGACAGAAAGTTCCAGTCGACCGCAGTCCCTATAACCTTGCTTAAGAGGCTGCGGAGGTGGTGTGTCATCTCCCATGAGTAGCCGTTTTTCAGTTTTCCGATCAGGAACCTGACCTCCGCGCGGGTGATGTCGCATAACCGACAATCACGAAAGCGCGGGAGGAGATGCTTGCGCAGAAGAAACGAATAGATCTCCTGCGTGGCTGGTTTGAGTTCGGGAATGCATGCAAAGTACGAGACAGCCAGCCTTCTTCACTCAGGCACGGGCTCAGGTGGCGGATTCCAGCTCGCAGCTTCCTTATCCAAGCGACCAGTTCTTCTCTAGTGAGTTGTTCAAGGTCTTCGTCCAATTCTATGCACCATGCCTACTATTTAATCCATGACATTCGTAAGCGGTCCGGCGCTCGCTACGCCTGTTTCTACCTCGGTAGCGGCTTCAGGACGGCGAGCATCGCGGCGGTCGGATCCTCCAGCACACCGAAGCGACCGATGCCCGGGATGTCTTCGGGGCCAACCGGGATCCTCGCGCCTAGTTTCCTGGCGCGGGCGATCGTCGCGTCAACATCGTCGACGGCGACGTAAGGTAGCCAGTGCGGCGCGCCGACCGGCAGGTGGCCCGTCACACCGCCGCGGTCGACACCGTCCCTAGACAGGATGTGGTACTTCTCGCCAGGGCTGCCCATGTTCATCGAGTGGTAGGAGAACCCAACGACCTTCTCGTAGAACGAGAGCGCCTTCGTCGGCTCGCTGGTGTGCAGCTCGTTCCAGACCCAGCCGCCGGACGTCGCCGGCGCGTCGGCCTTGTCGCCTCTGGCATCGGTGAGCAGGCCCAATTCAGCCCCTTGTGGATCGACGATGCGAGCCTTCCGACCGACGCCCGGGAGATCGGAGGGGGCGTCGAGCACCATGCCGCCGTTCGCGGCGGCGGCGTTCGCGGCCGCATCGACATCCTCGACCGAAACAGTCGCGATCCAGTGCGACGGCTTGCGGTCGCCTTCGGGTGCCGCGTAGCCTCCTATCATCGTGTCCCACGTGTCGCCGGTAAGGATCATCTCGTAGGCGACGTCGCCCATTGGGAACGGCTTAACCTTCCACCCGAGCACCTCGCCGTAGAACTCCTGCGCCCTCTTGGCCTTCGTTGACACGTGCTCGAACCATACGAACTTTCCGGGAAGCAGCTTGCGATCAGACATGATGTTTTCTCCTTGGGTTGAACGAAAGGCATCTCAAGATACCGGCGGAGATGACACGCGGCTCCTCCCACTGCATCCACATGTCGCGGCCCTATGTCGTAGCCCGCGCCGCGCGCTCCACGAGTGGCCTGATTTCGACGCCTCCGGTTGGACCCCCTGGAATTCGCGCGGCGATGGCGATCGCCGCGTCAAGATCCTTGACTTCAATGATGTAGTAGCCAAGCAGTTGCTCGCGTGTCTCGGCGAACGGACCATCGGTCACGAGCCGTTTGCCGCTGCGTGCCCTGACACTGGTGGCTGCCGACGTTGGGTGCAACTGAGAGCTGGTTACATACTGTCCGGCCGACTGGATTTGTTGGGTGAACTGCATGTATTCCCCCATGGCCTGCTGCTGTTGGGTCTCGCTGAGCTTGGCCCAACCCTTCTCGTCGTCGTAAATGAGCAACATATATTTCATGTGATCCTCCATAAGTGAATCGAACGGGGAATGCCCGAATCGACAGCAGGTCCGAAACTATTTATCCTTGGGCATGCCCAAGGATGTCACCTCCGCCCTGGATGCAGTCTATCGCTCCGAGTGGGGCCGGATCGTCGCGGCCCTGATTCGGCTCTTCGGCGACTTCGATGCGGCCGAAGAGGCGGCTCAGGAAGCCTTTGCGGCCGCCGTGGACCAGTGGCCAACGTCCGGCGTGCCCGAATTCCCACGAGCATGGATCATTCAGACGGCCCGCCACAAGACGATCGACCGCCTCCGGCGGCAAATCCGCTTTCAGGAAAAACAGGAATCATACGTAGTGTCCGGCTTTGGCCGGACGTCAGAGGAACCGAACTACGACACGGAGGAGATTCCCGACGACCGTCTTCGTTTGATTTTCACCTGTTGCCACCCGGCGCTGGCCCCCGAAGCACAGGTCGCGCTCACCCTGCGCACGTTGTGCGGCCTGGACACCGACGAGATCGCGCGGGCGTTTCTCGTCCCCGGCCCGACCATGGCACAGCGGCTCGTGCGAGCGAAGCGCAAGATCCGCGATGCGGGCATCCCGTACATCGTGCCCGAGACGAGTGATCTGCCCGAACGGCTTGATGCCGTACTGACTGTAATTTATCTCGTCTTCAACGAAGGGTACGCGGCCACGCGGGGCGAACCGCTCGTGCGCGCCGATCTCTGCGCCGAGGCAATCCGTCTAGGCCGCCTCGTGCAAACGCTGATGGCACCGCAGCCGCCTTCGGAGGTGGTGGGCCTCGTCGCCCTCATGTTGCTCCACGATTCGCGGCGGGGCGCCCGGTCTGACGATAACGGCAATCTCATTGCCCTAGAAGAGCAGAATCGCAGTCGATGGAATCGGCCGCAAATTTCCGCAGCGCTTCCCCTTGTCGAGGAAGCGCTGCGCGGCGGGCCGGGGCCGTTCGCGGTTGAAGCAGCGATCTCCGCGCTCCATTGCGAGGCCGCTAAAGCAGAAGATACGGACTGGCCCCAGATCGTGCGCTTGTACGACGTACTCGAACGCCTGCAGCCATCGCCGATCGTGTCGCTCAATCGGGCTGTGGCGGTCGCGATGGTCGAAGGCCCGCTGCCCGCGCTCGCGCTCATCGATCGGCTCGCGGCAACCGGAGAACTTCACAGTTACCACCTGCTGCACGCCGCTCGCGCGGACTTACTGCGGCGGATGGGATCGTCCGCGGAAGCTGCTGCCAGCTACGAGCGCGCTCTTGCACTCGTGAACAACGAAAGCGAGCGCCGCTTCCTCGAGCGACGGGTGCGTGAGATGCAAGCGATCGTCTCCGGGTCGTCTTCTGGTTGAATTGTCGGCGACACGGAAGTTATCCGGAGTAGTCGGCCATATAGGTACCGACAAGTCGGCTTGTAGGAAGTGATCTCCCCGCTTGGCATCGACTCTGGACGGAATACGGGAGACTGAGAAGTAATTCCACTTGGATAATAAGTGTGCATTACCGGTAACTTGGATGCAAGTTACCAAATGTTCGGTGAGCCCGCTAACTAGGAACCGATTCGATAAACTGAGACGAGTGCCAAGCAGACACAGTCTGCTCGCGCCGAGGAACAGACGTTGTTACGGGGCATGCAGTCACGTACTTGACGACACGGAGCCGCCCGGGCCGCACCCCCGCCTCTTCAACTTAATTCTTGGGGGCACCAACTCCGGAGGAATCGGATTGATGCGCCCCGACCATTTACTCCCTCGTCGTCGCGGTGGCGCGAACCGCGCGGCGTGATCGCAGAAAATTCAGAAATTCTTCCATACCGGAGTCTGACTTCGCCGAGACGTCAAATACCGCCATCCCGGGACGCACGGCCTGAATGTTGCAGTGCGTGGTAACAGAATCAAATTCGACTGCCGCAGCGAGATCCATTTTTGTGACTAGAGCAACGTCGGCACTGTTGAAAATGGTGGGGTATTTCAGCGGTTTATCCTCGCCTTCGGTAACAGACATCAAAACCAGACGCAGGTCCTCGCCAAGATCGTAAGAGGATGGGCAGACGAGATTTCCAACATTTTCGATGAAGAGGAAATCAAGTTCATTGAGTTTCCATTCTTCGAGCGCCTTTTGCACCATGGCTGCTTCGAGGTGGCAAACGGTTCCAGTGATGATTTGCCTCACCGGCGCGCGGCTTCGGGCCAGACGGACCGCATCATTCTCTGTAGCGAGATCGCCGACTAACGCGGCCACGCGAAACTGGGCCCGCAGCACAGTAAGGATTTTCTCGAGAAGAGCCGTTTTGCCAGCCCCGGGGCTGGATACCATGCTGACCACGAACACCTCCGCGTCTTGAAATCGTTGGCGAAGCGCGCGGGCCGCGATGTCGTTCTGTTTCAGAATATTTTCTCTCACTTCGATCATGCGAGTTTTTGGGCTCATTCTTCGACCTCCAGACCCACAACCATGAGTTCCTTGCCCTGCACTACTTCGCCAGTCGGAGTGCCACAGTGGGCGCAGCAGAACATTTGGGTGGAATGAACCGGCCGCTGGGCATCGCAATTTCGGCAAAAAACAATCACAGGCACTTCTTCGACCACGAGGCGCGAACCTTCTAGACAGGTGTCCGCGCAGGCCATTTCGTAGGAGGAAAGCAGCGCGTCCTTTACTACTCCAGACAAAAGACCGAGGCGCAGATGGACGGCTTTGATCTTAGCGCCGCTGCGGCGGTCCACCTCTTCCTGGGCCAAGTCTACGATGCCCATCGCGATGGAAAGTTCGTGCATAATTTTTACGAAGGATTCTGCTTAAAATTTGCGCTGCCTGCCGAATTGAATCGAGCGAATGCGGCGAGCGCGGATTGCCCCAGGCTGATACCTCCATCGTTTGAAGGGACCGCGTGGTTGGTCCAGACCTGGAACGGCGTGGCGTTGAACATTGCTTTCAAATCCTCCAGAAGAAGTTCATTCTGAAAAACTCCGCCGGAAAGCACGACCGCATCTGTATCGTTGGCACGGCACAGTGCGACTACCGCGTCGAAAAGACCCTGCGCGATTCCTCGCTGAAAAGCGCGCGCGCATTCGTCTGTATGGCGCCCGCGCACGCGGTCGCACGCTAGATTTGTAAGCAAGGGACGAAAGTCGAGTTCACCATCCACGAATGGAAATGGATATGGATCCGTGAGGCGTGCGTGACGAGCCAACTGTTCGAGCCACATCGCGGCGTGCCCTTCAAACGTTGTCTCACGTGTAAATCCGAGAAGCGCGGCGGCAGCGTCGAAGAGACGGCCCATCGAGCTGGTCGTGAAGGTTCTCACGCCTTTACGGACCAAGTCCATTGCGTTCCGGTATCGTTCCGGAAAATTGAATGGGGGAGAAATTACGTCCGGCAGATTATGAAGCTGCGCGAGAAAGCCCACAGCGGCTTGTACGGGGTGTTGCGCCGCAGCGTCGCCTCCTGCCAAAACCGCGCGGCGAAGGTGGGCCACGCGATCAAAGCCTTCGCGCAGGCTGCCCACGAAAAAGTCTCCGCCCCAAATTGAGCCGTCATCTCCGTAGCCGGTTCCATCAAAACTAACGCCTACGACATTCTTGCTCCATTCGCCGCGTTCGGCGAGCACCGAAGCAACGTGGGCGCGATGATGTTGAACACATTGTTTTTCGGAAGACGAAATCGACGCCGCGTGCTGGGTAGATGCATATTGCGGGTGAACATCATGGACCACCAGCAATTCGTCCCAGCGAACTTCGTACATTGAAACCAGATCCTCGATCGTTTGTTGAAAGGACTGAAGCGATTGAAAATGATCGAGGTCGCCGATGTGCTGGCTCACGAAGGCCTGGCCGTTGACCACCAGAGTGATCGTGTTTTTCAAATCGGCGCCAAGGGCCAAAATCGGGCGTGTCGTTGGAAGCACACAGACGGCGCTGGGGGCATATCCGCGAGCGCGCCGCAGAATGGCGGGACCGAAAACTCCGGCGCGAGCGATGGAATCATCCACGCGGCGCGCGATAGGTCGTTCGCCAATAAGGAAACCATCGACGATGCCGGAAAGTCGATCCAGCGCTTCGACGTCGTCAAATGCGATGGGTTCGCTCGAACGATTCGCGCTGGTCATCACCAGAATTTCTGGCGCCCCCGCGGCAAAAAGCAAATGATGAAGCGGCGCGTAGGGCAGCATCACTCCAAGTTCCAGATTATCGGGAGCCACGCTATCCAGGTGGCGTTTTGCTGGCGCAATCACGATGGGCCGGGCGGCGGAGGTCAACAGCGCTTCCGTTTCCGCGGAGATTTCGATGAGCTTTCGAGCGACTTCGAGATTATTTGCCATGAGAGCAAATGGCTTTTCTTTGCGGAACTTTCGCGTTCTTAGAGATTGGACTGCAACCGTGTTTTGCGCGTCGCATGCCAGGTGATACCCGCCGAGTCCTTTGATTGCGAGAATCTTACCCGCGCCGAGCATTTCGGCGGCGCCGCGGATACACGGTTCATCGCCATCAATTACTTCGCCGCCCGCCTGCAAATAGTATGACGGCCCGCAAGCCGGGCAAGCCACGGGCTGCGCATGAAAACGCCGATTGGCAGGATCGTTGTATTCGCGCAAACAGAATTCGTCGAGCGGCCATGGATGCATCGTGGTACTGGCGCGGTCATACGGCAATCCAAGAATCACGGTGTAGCGGGGACCACAGTTTGTGCAGTTAATATAAGGATAAAAATAACGCCTCTCAGCAGGATCGAACACTTCACGCAGGCAATCTTCACAGACCGGAAGGTCCGGGGAAATTCGGACCGACGGCGTTTCGTTCCGCGTACTTTCGCGAATCGTGAAATCCTGGTAGCCGACTGGATTTGAGGTCCGAACCTGAATGTCCGTGATTTGGGCGGCGGGTGGTGGTTCGCTCCGCAGCGTTTGAACGAATGCTTGTAGGTTCTGGTCCGCACCTTCGAGGAAAATTTCGACGCCCTCTTCTCCATTGAGCACCCAGCCCGCGAGCGTATTGGCGTGCGCTAGGCGAAACACGAAAGGGCGAAACCCTACGCCCTGCACGACACCGTGAACTGTGATGGAACACGCGCTCGACATCCAGGATTACTCCACACTTACAATGCAGCCGTGACCTTGCCATCCAACTTGAACAACTTTATCGCCTTCAACCAGCATGGGGACGGTACGTTGCCCGTTGGCGAGCGAGCGCATGCGGTCGCGGGCCGCCAGATCGGCCTCGACGTCGTATTCGACGAATTCGGTGCCTTTCCATTCGAGCCACTCGCGCATTTCCTGGGTGTAGGGACAGCTTTTCGTTCCAAAGAGTTCAAGCGTCGGCATGGCGAAGAGTCTCCAAGGATTCGCGGATGACGTGGTAGATCGAAGCTTGAATTTCCTGAATGCGCGGAATGTAGTCGCAGTGCACCACTAACGGAAAGTCCACCAATTCCCGCCGAAGAATTTCGCCGCCGTCATAACCCAGGAGTGCGACGGTAAGCATTTTGCGTTTGCGAGCCTCTTCGAGTGCCATGATGATGTTGCGCGATCCGCCGCTGGTGGAAATTCCGATTGCCACGTCGTCCGGCTGGGCCTGGGCTATCATTTGGCGGAGAAAAATCACCTCGGTGCCCACGTCATTGCTGATCGCGGTGATATTTGCCGGCTCAAGCGCGAGTGAAACTGCTGGAATCGGTTTCCATCCGGCTGGGGGAGCCACGCAATCGATCGCCCAGTCATTCGCGTCCGTGGCGGATCCCCCGTTGCCAAAAATAATCAGCTTGCCGCCTCGGCGCACGCACTCTGCGATTGCCGTCGTAGCATTGCCGATTTGCTCCGCTTCCTCGCCGGCCACCTGTGCGCGCAGCTTCGCGTCATCCGCAACTTTCATTTCAATGGAGTTGGCAACTTGCGTAATCACATCACCGGTGGCCTGCTTTTCGCGTCCGAGGAAGGGATAAAGAAATTCGGCTTCACCTACGTCGTGGCCCAGCTCGCGGTGCTCGAAGAAGACGTGCACCGTCTCCCAAAGAGTGTGATAGAGAAGCTCGATCAATTCCTGCTGGATGAATGGATCGCCATTTGCCGGAGGAATTGTGTATGAGCCTTCAGAACCGGGCAGAGCAAAGGTCATCGCCTTTCGGGATCGCGCGGTTTCAAGAGCAGCCCATACTTCCGGATCGCCTTCGGGCGGCCCGAAGCCCATCACGATATCGTCAGAACGAAGAATTGCATCCAGCCACGGCCTGAAAAGAATGGAAAGATCGAGCGCCGGAAGTGCGCGCTTTCCGACAATTACGGGATGAACGAACTCGACCGAAACGTGTTGGGCATCGGTGGCGTAAGGGCCTTGGCCAAACGCGAGTAAGCGGCCGCCGCGCAGAAAGCGGTTGGACATCTCGCGGCACGCTTCGGCGAGACGGTAGGACTCTCCCGCGAAAAATGATTCCAGAATCTGGTTTCGAGCCAGCAGGCGCTGTTCAATTTGCTCGGCGAGTTGGCATTTGGTAGCCATTTTTCTTTCTGGACTCTGACTTGCCGGCTCGCGCTTAGCAGATGCGCGGCAGCGGATCTCCAACCAGCATATCCACGATACGGCTGCCGCCGTAAAGCGTCGTTATCAGAACGGAGCCCGCAGGCTGTTCGCGAATTTCACCGATGATTCGGGCTTCATCGCCGCCAGGGGTTTCTCGCAATGCCTTCAGCGCAGCGTCGGCAAGTTCTGGCGCCACTACCGCAAGAAACTGCCCTTCATTCGCGATGTGCAGCGGGTCGAGTCCAAGCAGTTCGCACGCTCCACGAACGGCATCATGCACCGGAAGAGTGTCTTCGAAGAGAATCACGGCCAAGCCGCAATCCCGCGCCAGTTCGTTGAGGGATGTTGCCACGCCGCCGCGCGTAGGGTCACGCATCCAGCGAACGCCCGGACCGGCTGTCCGAATGACCGCCGCAACCAGCGGATATACGGAACGCGTGTCGGAGCGAAGATCACCTTCCATATCCAGATCGCCGCGAGCGAGCAAAATTGTGATTCCATGATCGCCGATTGGCCCGGACAGCAGCACCTTGTCGCCAGACCGCACGGATTGGGGATTGATCTCGACACCGGACATGGGCGAACCCAGGCCCGTCGTGGTGATGTACATGCCGTCAGCCTTGCCGTGTTCGACAACCTTTGTGTCGCCGCCGACGATTCGCACACGCGCCGTTTGCGCGGCTTTAGCCATCGCTTGAATTTCGGCCTGCAGAATTTCGGTTGGCAGTCCGGCTTCGAGGATTAAAGTGACGACCATGGCCTGGGGCTTTGCGCCCGATACGGCCAGATCATTCACGGTTCCGTTGATGGCCAGTTCCCCGATGGAGCCGCCAGGAAAGACCAGCGGCTTGACGACGAAACTGTCCGTGGTCATGGCCATAAGCGCGCCATTTATGTTCAGGCGAGCGGCGTCGGCGAGTGATTCGGTGGATGCGGGGAAAAAATAGGGAGCAATGAGACCTTCGACCAGGCGGCGGCTAGCTTTTCCCCCTGCACCGTGGGCCATTTCAATTTGAGGCTCGCGGAAGCGGACCTTGGGAACGGACTGCCCGAGTTTGGCTTCGGCGCTCACACCAAGGCGCTGATGCTTGTCAGCAGGTTGGTTTTTCGATGTTCGTAATTGAAGTAAGCGGCGCATGATCCTTCCGAAGAAACCATTAAAGCTCCCACAGGATTTTCCGGCGTGCACTCCCGGCCAAACAATTTGCATTGTGCCGGTTTCAAAACGCCCTTGAGGACTTCTCCACACTGGGCGGCTTTTGGGTCGGTGACGCGAATCCCGGGAATCTCAAAACGCTGCTCAGCGTCCCACTCGGCATACTGATCGCGAATCCGCAGCGCGGACTGCGAGATGAATCCGAGGCCACGCCATTCGAAATAAGGGCGCAGTTGGAACGTTTCAGCCATGGCTTTCAGTGCTGCCCGGTTGCCTTCCCAAGGGACCACACGCTTGTATTGATTTTCGACTTTCGCTTCGCCGTTTTGAAGCTGTTTGAGAATCATGACGATGGATTGCAGGAGATCGAGCGGTTCGAAACCGCAGACCACGATAGGTTTGTTTTCGTTTTTGGCGATCCATTCGTAGGGCCTGCAGCCGATCACCGTCGAACAATGTCCTGGTCCGATGAAACCGTCGAGACGCATGTCGGGAGAATCAAGAATCGCGCGAATCGCCGGAATAATGGTGACGTGATTGCAAAACACCGAGAAATTATGGAGGTTTTCGGCCTTGGCGCGCTGCAAGGTCAATGCGGTGGAAGGAGCCGTGGTCTCAAACCCTATGGCAAAAAACATGACATGTTTTTGCGGATTCAATTTGGCCAGCTTGATGGCATCGGTCGGAGAATAGACGATGCGAACGTCCATGCCGCGAGCTTTATGCTCGAGCGGGCTACCGTGAGTTCCCGGAACGCGCATCATGTCGCCGAACGCGGCGAAAATCACATCGGGTTGCTTGGCGACGGACAAACCATCATCGATTCGACCCATGGGCAGAACGCAAACCGGGCAACCCGGACCATGGATGAGTTCAATGTTTTCGGGCAGAACATCTTTCAGGCCGAATCGATATATGGCGTGGGTGTGACCGCCGCAGACCTCCATCAGCCGATAGTGGCGATTGGGGTCGGCAAGACGCCGGATTTCTTCGGCGGCCCTGGTGATCAGTTCTGGATCGCGAAACTCGTCCACGTATTTCATGGTTGGATCCTCGGAAAAGCTTTACGGCACCTGCTGGTCCTCAATTCCTTCCAATCCATATCCGCGTACTTCTTCGGCTGCGGCCTGGCTCTCGCCGAGCATTTCGAGCGTGCGAATTTGATCCAACGCGTCCGTCTCACTGATTTTGCTCATGGCAAATCCCACATGAATCAGAACCCAATCCCCCGAAACCGGCCTGTTGTCCTCTAAGAGACCGAGATCAACGCGACGGCGCATCCCGACCACATCAACAAGCGCCCAATTCGGATTTTCCTGGGCAATTTCTATGATTTTCCCTGGTATAGCCAAACACATATGGCATCCTCCCGACGGAGCCTCGATTTCGTGGTTAGCGGCCATCAGCCTGATCCTGATTTTCTGCCTCTTACTGCTTGCGGGCCGAGAAGTCGAAAGCGATCTTCACTTCGTCCTTCACCTTCAGGGTTCCGGCCGCGACCGATACCAGCTTGATTCCATAGTTGGTCTGCTGAATTGAAAATTCTCCGGACGCACGGAGCGTGTCGCCAATAAGCGTTACTTTCGCCGTAATCGTTTCAGCGCGCGTGACGCCGTGTAGCGTCAAATTGCCGGTGACCTGAACGGCGTACAGGTTTTCGCTTAACGCGTTCGAGGTGACTTGCGAGCTTTCAAAAACGATCTCCGGGTACGCGGATGTTTCGAGCACATCCTGCCTCATGCGGGATTCGATTTCAGCACGGTCCTTCTGACTGATGTCGTCCGCTACTTCGAGCGATCCGGCCGGAATCGATATCCGGAGCGAAGCCTGCTGTAGATTTGCAGACGAGATCACCGCTTCGCCGGTGTATTCGCGAATCGCGATTGTGGGGTTGTGGCCGAACGAGGAAAGCATCCCGGACGCAAAAACCCGGGCCGTGAAACGGCTCAGTCCAGGGTCAATCAAAAAGTGGGTTGCAGTTTCCGTCGCAGACATCCGTGCTCCAGTTGCTTCGGTCATTTCTTCATCCCTGCTTTCTGGCCACGATAAAAAACGCGATTTTCAATTCGTCCTTCATTTTCAGCGTACCGCCCGCGATAGAGGCGATGGTTATTCCATATTCACTCTGCTTCACGACGAAATTGCCGTAACCACGCAGCGTGTCTTCTCCAGCCACAACTTGCGACGTAAAGTTCATCGAATTCGTAACGCCATGCAACGTCAGGCTGCCCTGGATGGCGGCTCCAAATAAATTTTCGCCAATCTGCGTCACCGTCACGTGCGAACTGTTGTAGGCAATTTCCGGAAACCGCATCGTTTCCAAAACTTCATGTGTCGTGACTCGTATGATCTCGCCACGATCGTACTCACTTACTTCGTCCATCAATTCGAGCGAAGAGGATTTGATCTTCATGCGAATCGACGCTTCCCCGAGATTGCCGGGGACGAACTCCGCTACGCCACTAAAATCCCGAATCGCAAACTTCGGACTATGCGCCACCACCGCGGCCAATCCACTGGCAAAGGCATGCACGGTGAACTGGCTCACCTTTGCATCCATCTCGTAACGAACGTGCAAAGCCATTAGTCCCTCAGAACAGCTGGACCTGGACCTATTTCGTATCGGCAACGCCCAAAAATTCAGTCCCACCTTGGCGAAACGAATCGCCCTCGCGCACGAAGTCCGTTTACATAGATCGCAATTTAAAATAACGCTCGATGTCCGGCACGATGCCGCCCGTCAAGTTTCCGAGCCCCAACTGCCCCATGTACTTCTTGGCGATGGGACTGGTGAGCACCAGCCCAGCACCGACTACCAGCAGGGCTACGCCACCGAGCATGAAGAGAGTGTCTTTATTTGCGGAATCTTCCCGTTCGTCCCGTCGAATCATCTCTGTCGGCATATATCTTCTCCCCTAAGAGTGTCGTTCTCGAATTTTACTCAAGCGATTCCCCGTTTCTGATCTTATGGACTAAAGACTGCACTACGCTCACCGCTTCTTCCACCGCCGCCGCAACCGGTTCGCTGAGCCCCATGTGCCCCTCTTCCGGCCCCAGCGTGGCAGGTTCACAACCAACCAACAAAATTCGCTTCAGTTCTCCTCCCATGGATTTCGCCATGCGGATGACGTTCGTGGGATTCATGCTGTGCGCGTCGACCGAGGATTGCTGGGCTTCCGGACCATCGAGCGAAGAAAGATCGGGCTCGATTACGTACACTCTTCCCGGCGTTCCACCACGCGGACAGGCGTCCACCAGCACCGTGACATCGGAACCATCGAGCAGCGCGTAGGCCAAATCGAAACCGCGGATTCCAAAATCTATGGCTTTCACCCGATCGGGCAAATTGTGATGGGCCAGCCGCTGGATCACCTCGACGCCGAAAGCGTCATCGCCCAGAAATATATTTCCGATGCCGGCGATCAAGATGCTCGGGGCTTGCGTTTTTGTTTCCGCGCTTGCCCCATCCATTGGAAGAGGCTCAATTTCTTCGGGATCGAAGAAAAAACGGTGTCCGGGTTGCCGCATAATTCCGATGTCCCGGCCCGGATCGTCGTCGGCTACGACGCACACATGGAATTTCCCTTCGTAGTCTTGCTCGATCGATTCGATCATCGCCGTTTTTCCAGCGAGCGCGATGTCTATTACATCGCCGCGCTTGCCGGGGCGCAGGCGCACGCGATGGCCCGGCTTAACCTCCACGCCCGCCACGTTCAAACTTTCGGTGCGGGGCTTGTCTTCCAGGAGCTGCCACTCCCATTCGTTCATGGCCGTTCCCCATCCGCGGGACGCAAGCCTCGCAGCACGCCGTGAAGCTTCATAAAGTGTTCGGCCGGCATAGACTCGGTGCGTTCAAGAATCTGCCGCGAGCGTTCGTCGGCATTGCGCATTTCATTTTTTTCGTCGTCGGTCAGGGTCAAAATCCGCAGCGCAAGAATTTCGTCGATTTCAGTACCGTCGAACAGATTTCCCGGACTTTCCGGAGCAATCTGCGGATAGTCGTAAAGAATGATGGGCGAAGAAAGCATGCAGTCGCGCTGCCCTTCGTCCCCGGCCAGAACCGGCCACGTTCCGGCATTGGTGCAGGTGGTAGCGAAGTCCTTCAACGCGGCGGGAGGATCGATGGAAGAAACGAACTCGCCTCCCTCAATATTTAAGATGGTGTGAGCCGAAAGCAAGGAATACAGGAGGGCGTCTTCGCGGTTTGCGGATGGCGGAACGGCGGTCGGGCTGATATTAGAGAGCCGCACTGTCAATCGAAAGAGCCCGTCATCAACCTGCGCCACGGCCAGATTCACGTTCGCTGTGACGGCTTCTTTCGTCCTGACGAGAACCGCCGCAATCGGGCCATCGAGCGAGCGAACCGGTTCTAATTCACGGCCGCCGGGAAATACGTGCACCGACGAACACTGCCAATAGTCCGGGTCGGCGAGATGGAAGGAAGGGATAACGATTTCTCTTTCGATTGCTTCCTGCCAGGACTGCAGGGTTTGATCTCCCATGCGTAGGGATTCCACGAGCCGGAAATCAGGTTCTCGGCCGGAGTTCGTGGCGTGCGGCCATTCATCGAGCGGGAATTCTAATTCGCCAATCGTTCGCGCCACTGCTTGCAGAAAGCGCAGTTTGATCGTCAGCCGCGTGGACGAGTCGCCGTTGGCGAGACACTCGGTTTGCATGAACCAGTTGTCCCCACCGGTCTGCGTTTCGACGTAGGCCTTGGGATACACGACGCCAAAATTCCAGCGCTGACGATTTTTCACGGAGGACGGGCGATAGGGATACAACATGTAGCCTTCGTAGAGGACGGCGTTCGCAATTTCCTCGACAAGTTTCGGGTTCATAGCTGCACCGTTTCTTCGGTCCCGGCCAACACGCGCTCGATGGTTTGTTCCCAACTGGGAATTCCATGGCGCACCTTGTACTGATACAGGCGGTCGAACACATCGCGCCGCAAATAAAGCCACGCACTGTTGGGATAGTAATGGTCGATCAAATCTTTCCAGGTTTTAAGCTGCAATTTAAACTTGGCTTCTTTGTCCCAGGAAATGGGAGCGATCTGGAGGCGATCGTTCGTGCCTGGATAAAAGACCGTGCCGCTGAAAAGGAAATTGAGAGGTAGGTCTCCTTCGTCAAGCCCGTGAAAATATTTTGTGGCCGCCACATTAAAATCGAAGGTGCAGGGCACCTGCAACTCGACTACCGTCTCTTTCGCGAAGGGCGGGACCACCACGATGGCGTGGGTCCAAAGAAGATTGCGCAGGGTCTGGCCCCAGCGGTCCGGCTCACCAAACAGGTCGCGGAGCTTGGATTGTTCCTCATGGCTGTAGTGGCGGCGGGTGACTTCAATCTGGCTCTGCGCGCGAAGGACGACGGTATGAATCGATCCCTCGGGGCCGCTATTAGCCACGCGAAGGCTGAACGAAAGCAACGGGCTCGCGGCATAGGGAACGGCCTGCGCCCCTTCTATTTGGAAATTCAATTCAGGCATTGGACACTTCGCCGCAAATTTCCGCGCGTTCTTTCAAGCTCGTGAAAAATTTGGACACTTCGCGCCACACTTCCGTGCCGCCGGAAAGCCCGTGCCAGTGCAGGCGAATGAGGCCTACCAACTTGTAACATTCATCGATCGGCACGATATAGTACTGAGCAGCCACGCCCCGCGCCGCACCCACGCGATTCGCTAGCAGAGCCTCAATCTCCGGCTCCATTTCTCGAAGAGCCGGATTCTCATTCTCGATGTCTCCCCAGGTTTCGAACGACAGCAAAGATTCCGTCGCGCCTGCAGGCCCCGGATAAAACGCGCTTACCTTGCCGGGAGTATCGCCCTTAAAGAAAAATGCCAGTTCGATCGGAACCATCAAGCCATCCCATTGAGCCTCGGTCATCCGGAACTGCGGGAGAAATTGAATTCGCCGCGAGACGCGGCGGTATTTCGTTGCGCCCTGACTGCTGAAAAGAATCGCACAGGCGTCGCAGGCACAAACCAATTTCTGGGCGGCAGGATCGATCAGGTGTTGATGCTCGGAGGCGAGTTGGGCGCTGCACATCTCGCAGCACTCCACGGCAGGACGCTTGCGCACGAATTGGCGCAGCGCGGCGAACGCGTTATCTCGTGGAGCTGGCGGCGTAAAGGGCGAGTTCAAATTCCGCTCCGTTGGGCTTTCGAAAGGGGAAGCGCCACCTTGGCACGTCCGTTTTCTCTAAGCAGAGGAATGGGCTCAAGATGCAGCGTGTCCAGATCCGTGCTGCGACCGGCCCTCACGACGTCATAGTGCTGGCTGCAGATCGGGCAGGCCAGAACCGTTCCGACCAGCCGAGCGGCTCCCAACGGCTGTCCGCATCCTGGACACCCATTGCCATACGCGTAGAGGGTTTCCTCGAGACGACAGAAAATGATGTCGTGACCGGCTACACGCTCCTCGTGCATGGTCCCAGTGGGAATCGCATCAAGGCCGAATACGTCTTCCCAGCCCACCTCATCGCGTTCGATCTTCAAGTCATGGGTGTGGCCGTTTCCGTTGGTGTTGCTTCCAAGCTGCGAAAGCGGCACAAAACCGAAAGCCGCCGGGGCCTGCTCCTGAATCTGGCCTTGAACGACAATTGCCGTGACGTCCGGCGCGGCGTCATAGATCGCTTCTTCCACCGCAAGTTTGAGCGTGGCCGACGAAGAAGGACAGCCGTGGCAATTGCCCTCGAGGCGCAGCGTGACGACCCCCGAATCATCCACGGTCACTATATTTACGTTGCCGCCGTGAGACTTCAAATACGGTCGGGTTTTTTCGAGGGCTTGGGTGACGCGGGTTTCGAGACTATCGGGATGAAGCCCATACAGCAGAAGCAAGCTCCGCACCAAATCGTCTCGGCCCAGCGCATCGATTACAATCGAGCCAGATGGCGCTGTCTGGTGTACCACTGCCAGCATACGCTCGATGCCCGCTCCGTGAAATTCCATCAGCAACTGCACGAGTTCCCTGGCCGTAGCGGCCATGGAAGAGTCGTTTGTTCTTTCGATCCGGTGGACTAAGGCTTCGATCGATTTCAACTGGTTCTGAATCTCTGTCGACCCAGCCATGGACACCTTCCCCTGTGTCGCCTGATGGAGACAAGATACAAACACCACCGGCGCGTTTCCCTACAGGATTCACATAACGCGCCTTCGCCGCTCCTCAGGATTCCTCCGGCTGCACGCCAAACATTGGCGAATGGTGGGTCTGAAGAACTTTCCCATTGCCGAGATACATGTGCACACCACACGGCAGGCAAGGATCGAAACTGCGGACCGCGCGCATAATGTCGATGCCTTTGAATTTGTCCGGGCCGTTTTCTTCGAAGATCGGCGTGTTCTGGACCGCATCTTCGTAGGGACCCGGCGTGCCGTAAATGTCCCGGGGATTTGCGTTCCAGGGCGTCGGCGGATACGGATGATAGTTGGCAATCTTATGGTCCTTAATCACGACGTGATGGGAAAGGACGCCGCGAACGGCCTCGTGGAAACCGCAACCGATGGCGCTCTCCGGTACCTTGAAGTCGGTCCAGGTTTTGGTTCGACCCGCGTGCAATTCTTCCAGCGCTTTTTCCACAAAGTGCAGAGCGGCTGCGGCCGCGTACGCCTGGAAGTAGGTGCGAGCGCGGTCGCGTTCGATGGCGTTGCTCCACTTCGGAATCTTCCACTCGAACTCGACTTCGGGAAGCGACATGGTCTTGGGCAGATATATTTTTACGCTGTGGCCCGTAGCTTTGATGTAGCCGATATCAACGATCCCGGCAAGCGCCGTGGCCCAGAAACGCGCAATTGGGCCGCCTCCGGTGTCCAGCGCAAGATGATCCCCGGTGCGCTTGTCAAGCCAGCGCGGGGACATCACCCACGTGTATTTGCCGCCAAAATCGCGCTTCTGTGGTCGCGGTATCGTAGTTTGATTCCAAGGGTGATTTTGATCGACCTGATTCCCCAGGGGGTCGGTTTTGACGAAGGTCTCGGCATTCTGCCATTCGTCGTAATACGAACTGCCCAGAAGAATGCGAATGTTCAGATTGATGTCCACCAAATCGGTGGTGACGAGCTTGCCGTCCACCACAACTCCCGGGGTTACAAACATTCCCCGGCCCCAATTGGTCATATTCTTGTAGGTGTAATCGCAAACCGCCGGATTGTTAAACGAGCCCCAGCAGGCCAGCAGCACACGGCGGAGACCAACTTCTTCGTAGCCAGGCAGAGCTTCGTAGAAAAAGTCGAACAGATCGTCATGCAGCGGAACAACTTTCTTCATGAACTCGACGTACTTCATCAGCCGAACCAGATAGTCGGTGAACAGCTGAATGGTGGGAACGGTACCGACGCCGCCGGGATACAGAGTGGAAGGATGAACGTGGCGGCCTTCCATCAGGCAGAACATCTCGCGAGTCATGCGGCTGACTTGCAGCGCTTCGCGGTAGAACGAACCGACGAAGGGATTGAGTGCGCGCATGATGTCCGCGATGGTGCGGAATCCGTGCAGATTGGAATGCGGCGCCAGTTTTGTTTCAGCCTTCGCCAGCACGCTCGGATTCGTTTCCTTTACCATCTGCTCGCAGAAGTCCACGCCGACGAGATTGTCTTGAAATATGTTGTGGTCGAACATGTACTCGGCGGCTTCGCCCAGATTCACGATCCATTCGGCGATGGCAGGCGGGCGGATTCCAAACGCCATGTTCTGGGCGTAGGTCGCACAAGTCGCGTGGTTATCGCCGCAAATGCCACAAATGCGGCTGGTGATGAAGTGGGCGTCGCGCGGATCCTTACCTTTCATGAAAATGCTGTAGCCGCGGAAAATCGACGAGGTGCTATGACATTCCGCGACCCGGCGATTTTCGAAATCGATCTTGGTGAAAATTCCCAGGCTGCCCACGATCCTGGTAATCGGATCCCAATTCATCTCCACCAGATTCCGCGACTTGGTCGGCGTTTCTTTGCTCACCCCTGCGATTGTGCTCATTTTTCTGGTCTCCTTTCGGATCTTAGTAAGACCGTGGGTGATAGCCCGTAGTGAGTTCGGTGCCTGGGTGCCGCCATTTCGGCTCCTTGTTTACGGTGGTGTTGGTCATGGAACGCAATGCTCTGATCGCGCGGCCATATACGCCAATCGCAGCGGAGGAAACACGCGCGCCGGGAGGCTCGTCCATGAAGGGCATGAACTTGTCCGGGAAACCTGGCATGGTGCAACCAATACAGATTCCGCCGACGTTGGGGCAGCCGCCAATTCCGGCCATCCATCCTCGTTTGGGGACGTTGCAGTTCACGACTGGACCCCAGCAGCCGAGCTTCACAATGCATTTCGGGGAGCCGTACTCCTCGGCGAAATCTCCTTGCTCGTAGTAACCGGCGCGGTCGCAACCGTCATGTACGGTCTTCCCGAATAACCAGGTTGGACGGAGCTGATCATCGAGGGGAATCATCGGGGCGAGTCCAGCCACTTGATAAAGGAGATACAGGAGGGTTTCCATGAAATTGTCTGGCTGAACCGGACATCCCGGGACGTTCACGACCGGAAGCCCGGCTACGGATTTCCAGCCCCAACCAAGGTAATCGGCCAAACCCATGGCACCCGTCGGATTGCCGGACATGGCGTGAATGCCACCATAGGTGGCGCAAGTGCCGCAGGCCACTACTGCCAAGGCCTTGGGAGCGAGGCGATCAATCCAATCGTTGGTCGGAATCGGTTGTCCGGTTTTCGAGTCGGTTCCCAGAGCGGCCCAATATCCTTCCTTCTTGATCTTTTCGTTGGGGATTGAACCTTCGATCACCAGCACAAAGGGGTTGAGTCTTCCGGCTGCCGCCTCATACCAAAATTTCAGAAATTCGTCGCCGTTTTCATACGCCAGCACAGGGTTGTGCAGGTGAACTTTGGGAAGGCCCGGTATCGCGCCCAGCAGTACGTCTTCAATGCTGGGCTGAGTGGCGGCCGTGATGGAAACTGAATCGCCATCACAACCCAGACCAGACGTCATCCACACAATGTGAACGTCCGAGACTGGCGAATCTCTTTGAGTTTTACGACCATAGGGTACGGCGTTGGCCATGGCTCGATTCTCCTTTCCCAGTTTCAACCTGCCTCTGGAACTCTTCGCTGCAACCCTAGATCGCTAGGGCAACAACGTTCATGGTCTTTAATGAAATATCTTTGTGTAGGGCTGGGGCAGAAACGCAAATGCCGCAGACGACCGAAGGAGTCCCGAGCGTTTGCGGGGAAGTAATATAACGAGCAAGCAAAGAAGCTCAAGCAGGAGCTTGCTGTTTTATGTATCAGGAAATTCCCTATCCAGGATATGGGGAATTTCCTTACAGGCGGATGGTTGAGAAGCGATTTGCGATGAATGTAAAGGCACTTACCAGAAATGGTTTAGCACCAGAGGGAGAGTTTGCAGGCACCGAATTCGATTTCAGGGTTAGGCTCCCTTCGTGTTTAGCGTAGATTCGATCGCATGCTGGACTAGCTCTCGTGCGTTGCGCAACGACAGTTTTTCTTTGATGTGAGCCTGGTAGGATTCGACGGTTTTGGTGCTGACGTGCAATTCGTCCGCGATCTGGCGGGTGGCGTGGCCCGCACCGATCAGGCGATAGACCTCGAGTTCCCGGTCGGTGAGCTTCGCGAGTGGATCGCGCGTCGCAACAGAACCGTGAGCAAATTGCTGCAGCATACGATTCGTGAGGCGATCGCTCAAATAAACTTCTCCCCGCAGAATATGGCGAATGGCGATGAGCACCTTCTCGGTCGCCTCCTGCTTCATGATGTAACCGTTCGCGCCCGCGCGCAGAGCCCGTTCCGCGTAGATGGACTCATCGTGCATCGAAAGCACCAGCACCGGCAAATTCGGATAGGTTACGCGAAGAGTCTTCAGCAGGTCCAGGCCATCGGGCCCATCCAAAGAAATATCCAAGACGATGAAATCGGGCATCGAATCGCGAATCGCCTGAGGCGCGGAAGCCGCTCCGTCGGCCTCGCCGCAAACTATCAAATCCGACTCGCGGTTGATAAACAAGGCCAGCCCCTGACGGACGATCGGATGATCGTCAATCAAAAATATCCTGTATTGCGAGGCGCTGACGTTTCCGTGGGTTTTGTTCATGTCTGATCCTTCTACATCAGGCGTGACCGGGGAGCGGAAACAGGCAAACCACGCTGGTTCCACCAGTAAAGTTTTTGCGAATATCGAGCGAGCCTCCGATCATATTCGCGCGATAGTTCATGATATTCAAACCCATGCCTTTATGATTCGAGGGAACGTCCGAAATTCCTGCTCCGTCGTCCTGGACCGAAAGAGTGCCCTCACCATTTTCGACAAATAAGCCGATGACGACGTGGCCTGGGTGGCCGTGCTTGATCGCATTATTCACGGCCTCACGCGCGATATGGTAAAGATGGGTGGCCACATTGACATCGTAGATCAGAACGGGTTCGCTACATTCGAAACGGCAAGTAATCCGAAATAAATCCTGGATTTCCTCCGCATGGCGCGTGAGGGCCGACATCAGGCCGTAAGCGTCGGAGACCACGGGCAGCAGTCCCCGCGAAAGCTCGCGGGTCTTGTTGATGGCTTCGTTGACAAGTTTTACGATCTTCGCGGCGTCTGTTGATTCTGGAAGCGAGTGCTCGCTCAGCTTGCTTTCCAGAACTTTGCTCATAAAGGCGATGCCGGTCAGGTGCTGGCCCAAACCATCGTGTAAATCTTCGCCGATGCGGCGCTGCTCACGCGCGCTCACTTCGAGAATCGCTTTCTCCAGGCGCTGGCGTTCGGTAATGTCGATTCCAGTGACTATTACGTGGGATTTTTCACCGGTTTTTCCGACAAGAATTGTGCTCGACCAGGTGATCAGGCGCGATCCGCCGTCTCTCGTCAGCCAATGTGTCTGGTAATCCCCGGAAGACTCCTTAGAATTCGATTGCGCGAAAATGGCCTTGAACGTGTCGACCTCCTCGGCAATCAGGAACAGATCCCAAACATTCTTTCCGCGCACCTCCTCGAAGGAATACCCGGTGGTCTGCTCGCAAGTGCGGTTGAAACGAACGATGCGTCCATCGGGATCGAGAACCACAACCAGAGCCCCCACTGTATCCAGTATCGCGGACAGCACGTTGCGCTCGTCCTGCAGCTCTTCTTCAGCCTGCTTCAGCCCGGTGATGTCCACGCCAACGCCGTGAATAAACCAAGGCCGGCCGTCTTCCCGGCGGATCATTTCCGCTTCGCAGTGGAACCACAAAACGCGTCCATCGCGCGCAAGCACTCGATAGGCGGACTTGAGCGGTCTTCCGGACAGAAACATCTCTGCCGCTTCGGTGCTCCAGCGCTGCTTGTCGTCGGGATAAATCTGATCGTACCAACGCACCGGATCTTCGAGCCACTCGCTTTGCGAAAAGCCGAGCGCCGCTTCGATTTGCGGGCTGACGTAAGCTTCGCCAATGCCCTTATCGAGGTAAGCCATAAAGACTACCGCGGGAATTTGTTCGACGAGTGCGCGATAGCGTGCTTCGACGCTTTGGGATTGGTCCTCCTGATCTTGAATGACTTCAGTTCGGCCGGCCGGTTGATCAGCGAACGCCGAGGCGAGGAAGCGGCTCTCCGACAACACACTGGCCAATCCCTGCAGGGTGGCTTCAGCATCGATCACACTGGGATTAAGCTCGCTCGAAAGCAATGACTCCGTCAATTTCGCCGGCCAATCGCCTCCGATGGTGTGATGACCACTCATCATCCAACCCCTAAAGAATCGTACTCATTTTAATTCGCCGTGTCTCCAATTTGGTTCTTTGTTCAAGGATGACTGGGTGAAACGGCGAAGCGCATGAATGGCGCGACCGTACGTCGCCACTGCATTCGAAGAGAGCAGCGAACCCGGGGGCTGATTCATGAACGGCATAAATTTATCCGGAAATCCAGGCATGGTGCATCCGATGCAAATTCCACCTACGTTCGGACAACCGCCAAGCCCGCCCATCCATCCGCGCTTTCCCACGTTGCATTGCACGACGGGCCCCCAACAACCCAGCTTGACGATGCATTGAATCGAGCCATATTCCGCGGCGAATTCCGCTTGCTCATAGTAACCGCCGCGGTCGCATCCTTCGTGCACGGTCTGGCCAAAGAGCCAGGTGGGACGT
>Ga0209008_1000220_pt1 | contig 24672 bp, 20 predicted proteins | sample JacPin_JW_Ref_O3_FD_187963 | JGI IMG/M metagenome (GOLD analysis project Ga0209008, IMG submission 187963) | Forest soil microbial communities from Algoma, Ontario, Canada - Jack Pine, Ontario site 1_JW_Ref_O3 (SPAdes) (version 2) | ecosystem: Environmental > Terrestrial > Soil > Boreal...
ATGAAACTCGCCAAGGTAGTTTATCGCCGGACAGCGACGTTTCCGGCGGAAGAAAAGTACGGGCTGGCGACCCAGATGCGGCGTGCGGCGGTTGCGATTCGTTCGAACGTCGCGGAAGGCCAGGTACGCTACGGCACGGGTGAGTTTGTCAGCTTCTTGTCGCGCGCGAGCGGTTCGCTGGCTGAATTGGAAACGCAGGCGCTGTTGAGCGCTGATCTTGGTTTCTGTAAGTCCTCCGATATTGAACAGATCACCGGAGAGATAGGAGAGCTGCAAAAGATGCTGGCGGCGATACGGCGCGAACTTCCGGTTGTCTAGCCGCTAGCCACTATTCACTAGCCACTGCCTTTATGACCCAGCTCAATCAATTCCGCGCTATCAAAGGCACCCGCGACATACTTCCACCCGATTCCAAGCTCTGGAATTGGTTCGAGCAGACGGCGCGTGAAGCGTTCGGGACCTACGGATTTGGTGACATTCGGACGCCGATTTTTGAGGAAACACAGCTTTTCGCACGTTCTATCGGCACGGACACCGACGTCGTCTCGAAAGAGATGTTTACGTTTCAAGATCCTCTGGCGCCTGAAGAACTCGTGCGGAAAGCAATCGAACGGGGCTTTGATGCAACGAAAGTGCACCTGGGCGGCGGGAAAGACTCCAAGGCCATCTGGGATGCTCTTTCCGAATTCGACTGGCTGACCTTGCGTCCAGAAGCGACAGCATCGGTCTGTCGCGCCTACATCGAGCACGGAATGCACGTCCTGCCGGGGGATGTGAAGTTGTACTACATGGGGCCGATGTTCCGGCGCGAGCGGCCGCAGAAGGGGAGGCACCGGCAGTTCTACCAGATTGGAGCGGAGGTGCTGGGGCAATCAGACGCAGCGGCGATCGACGGCGAGATGATCGAAATGTTGATGGTGTTCTTCAGGCGTGTCGGCCTTACGCGAACGACGCTCTATATTAATTCGATCGGCGACAAGAATTGCCGTCCGCAGTATGTGGAATTATTGCGGCAGGAACTGCTGAAGGTCAAGGAGCAGCTTGGGCCGGATTCCCAGCGGCGCATTGAGACCAACCCGCTGCGCGTGCTGGATTCGAAGTTACCGCACGAGCAGGAAATCATCGCGAAGTTGCCGCGCATTTCCGAGCATTTGTGCGCTGATTGCCGCGAGCACTTCGCCAAACTGAAAGACGAATTGAAGCTGCGCGGGATTACGTATGAAGAAAACTGGCGATTGGTTCGCGGCCTGGATTACTACACGCGGACGACTTTTGAGGTGATTGCGGAGGGGCTCGGCTCGCAGAATGCGGTGTGCGGCGGCGGACGCTACGATGGGCTGGTCGAGTTGCTGGGCGGACCACCAACCAAAGGGATTGGCTTCGCAATCGGCAGCGACCGCGCGATTCTTTCTATTCAGGAGTCCGGCAATTTGCCACAGCTGCCTCGACTGGATGTGTTCGTTGCTTGGATGGGATTGCCAACTTACGCCACCGCGGTAGGTCTCGCTCGAAAACTGCGCGAGTCGGGTCTGTCGGTCGAGCTGCCGGGCGAGGAAATAAAATTCAAGAAATCGCTAAATCTGGCGGACAAGCTCGGCGCGCGCTACGCGTTGATCATTGGCAGCGACGAAGTCGCGTCGGGAAATTTCACGCTGAAACGGCTGGCTGACGCGGATCAGAAGAAGCTTTCCGAATACGAACTGCTAGAATATCTGGAATCAGAAAAACGCGGCACGCGGGGCTGACGCTACGATCGCAACATAACTTTTTTGCGCAGCCCACGCCGGCGGAAGGGAACCCAACCGTGCTCGATGCTCTCGGCAACCTGAAACGCACCAACTACTGCGGCGACCTGCGCGCGTCGGACGCTGACAAAGACGTGATTCTGATGGGCTGGGTTCATCGCCGCCGCGACCTGGGCCAGTTGATTTTTATTGACCTGCGCGACCGCGCGGGTCTGGCGCAGATTGTGTTTAATAACGAGCTGCATCCCGAAGCGCACAAAAAAGCGGAAGAGCTGCGTTCGGAGTTCGTGGTGGCCGTCGAAGGCAAAGTGATTCGCCGCCAGAAATCCAACCCCGAAATCGCATCCGGCGAAGTCGAAGTGATGGCCACGCGCCTTTACATTTTGAACAATTCCAAGACGCCGCCATTCCAGATTGAAGAGGAAGTGACGGCGAGCGAAGAGACGCGCCTGCGCCACCGCTATCTGGATCTGCGCCGGCCGCGGCCGCACCGCAACATCGAGCTGCGCCACCGCATTCTGTTCGAGATGCGCAAAACGCTCGACAGCCTGGGTTTCTTTGAAATTGAAACGCCCATGCTGACGCGTTCGACGCCCGAAGGCGCGCGCGACTATTTGGTGCCGAGCCGCGTGCATCACGGGCAATTTTATGCGCTGCCGCAGTCGCCGCAGATTTTCAAACAGATCCTGATGATTTCGGGCATGGACCGCTACTTCCAGATCGCGCGCTGTTTCCGCGACGAAGACCTGCGCGCCGACCGGCAGCCGGAATTTACGCAGCTGGACTTGGAAATGTCGTTCCCGCGCCAGCAGGATATTTTCGAGGTAATCGAACGCGTGATGATTCGCGCGCTGGAAGTCGTCGGCGTGAAAGCGCAGGGGCCGTTTCGCCATCTCGATTACAAGGAAGCGCTGCGGCGCTATGGGTCGGACAAGCCTGACTTGCGATTCGGCATAGAGCTGCAGGACGTGACGCAGCATTTCGAACCGGCGCGCGCGACGATTCATTTCGAGGGGAATGTGCAGGCGCTGGTCGCTCCGGGCGCGGCTGGCTGGTCGCGCAAACAGCTCGACGAACTGGGCGAAGCTGCGAAATCCGCCGGGGCGCGCGGCGTTTACACGGCGAAGGTGACCGCGGAGGGGATTAGTTCGGCGCTTGAGAAAACTCTTGGTGCGGACGGGTTGAAAATATTGGCGGAGACAGTTGGCGCGAAAGCGGGCGACCTGATTGTCGCGGTTGCCGCGAAAGAACAAATCGCGCACACCGACACGTCTCTAAATGTTGCGGGCCAGGTGCGCCTGTATCTGGGCGACAAGCTCAATCTGATTGACCGCGCCCAATGGGAATTCGCGTGGATTACCGGCTTCGCGCTCTTTGAATGGAGCGAGAGCGACAAGCGGTGGGTGAGCGCGCAGCACCCCTTCACGGGGATCGTCGAGGAAGATCTCGACAAGCTGGAAACCGCGCCATGGGAGTGCCGTTCGAAGGGCTACGACCTTGTGCTCAACGGCGTCGAACTGGGTTCCGGGAGCATACGAATTCATCGCCAGGATGTGCAGGCGCGTATGTTCAAGGCGCTGGGGCTGAGCGAAGAACAAGCACGCCAGCGGTTCGGGTTTTTTCTCGATGCGCTTACTTACGGCACGCCACCGCACGGGGGCATCGCTCTGGGACTCGATCGCGTGGTAATGCTGCTGGCCGGCGAAAAATCCATCCGCGAGGTGATTGCCTTCCCGAAGACGACGGCGGCGCAGGATTTGATGGCCGAGTCGCCGTCGGCCGTGGGCGCGGATCAGCTGAACGACCTGGGAATCGCCATTAAACAAGCGGAAGCAGGGATGACGGCAAAGAAGGACGCATGATGTCGTATCGACTGCCGATTGGCACACCCATTGCAACGTTTCGGGGTTCGGGATGTGCTGGTTTGCACTCCGCGAGACACATCTCATGAGCCGCATCCGCATACTCCCGGAAACCGTCGCCAATAAGATTGCGGCGGGCGAGGTGGTCGAGCGGCCGGCGTCCGTGGTGAAGGAACTGCTCGAAAATGCGCTGGACGCGGGCGCGCGCTCGATTCGCATCGAGACGGAGTCGGGCGGCAAGCGCCTGATCCGCGTGATTGATGATGGCTGCGGCATGAATCACGACGACGCTCTGCTGGCTTTCGAGCGCCACGCCACGTCGAAGCTGCGCACCGCCGACGACCTGCTCTCGATCGCGACGCTGGGATTTCGCGGAGAGGCTTTACCCACCATCGCCGCGATCTCACGCCTGCTGCTGGAAACGCGCGACGCGGAAGAAGGGGAGGGAACGCGCATCGAATTCGCGGGCGGCAAGCTTCTGAGCGTGAAGCCCGCGGGCGTGCCGGGGGGAACTTCGATCAGCGTGGCGGATATTTTTTATGCCGTGCCGGCGCGGCGCAAATTCCTGAAATCCGAAACCACTGAGCTGGGCCACATCGCATCGCTGGTAACCCATTACGCGCTGGCGCATCCCGACCGCCATTTCCTGTTGAAGACTCCGTCTCAGGAAATCTTGAATTGTTCGCCGGTGGAAAAACTGGCGGATCGCGTTTACCAGATTTTCGGGCGCCAGTCGCTGGATGAGCTCACCGAAATTCCCGCCACGGAAGCTGGGGTGCGCAGCGCCATTACCGAGCCGCCGCTCGAGGCTGAGGAGCGCGCCGCCACATTGCGCGTCAGCGGATTCACTTCGCGCCCCGAAGTGCAGCGCAGCAATCGCAACGGCATTTATATTTTTGTGAACCGGCGGCTGGTGCGCGACCGCCTGCTGCTGCACGCCATCAGCGAGGCCTACCGCAATATCGTGCCGCCCGGCGTATTCCCGGTGGTGCTGCTATTTCTGGATATGCCGTACGAGGAAGTGGATGTGAACGTCCACCCGGCGAAAATCGAAGTGCGTTTTCGCCACCCGCAGTTCGTGCACGATTTCACGCGCGATGCGATACGCCAGGCACTTTCCGTTGCGCGGCCCATTCCTGGATTTCCCGCGGCGCGCGCGGCGACTGCTGCTGCGACCGCTACGGCATCTGCTGGACCGAATGGCGGCTCGACTGCGTTTGCAGCGGGGGCCGCGGCGATTGACCCGACGTTTTTTTCGTCGGCAAGCGCCGGAGGGGCGCCTGGTGCGTTTCCCGGTCCTCCGCGCGCGATAATTCCGGCTTCGTTCGGCGACGTGGCTGGTGCTGCCGAGGGATTTGAATTGTCCGGCGCGCCGGACCGCCCGATTTCGCAGCGGTTACAATTCGATCCAACCGGCGCGAGCGATTTTTCGCTCGCACCACAGGAATACGTCGCGCCCGTCGCCGGCGAGAACATCAACATCGCCGAAACTCCCGGCGCACTGCCCAGCGTGGAAGACATCGCCGACCTGAAGCCTCTGGGCCAGGTGAACAGCAGCTTCATCGTCGCGGTGAATGGCGAGGGATTGTGGATCATTGACCAGCATGTGGCACACGAGCGCGTGCTCTTCGAGCAGCACTTGCGGGCGCGGCGCGAAGGCGCACTCGGCGGGCAACGACTGCTGGTACCGCTAATTGTCGAGCTGAATCCCCGGCAGCTGGCGATTTTCGAGCAGATTGGCGAAGAACTGCGCGCGAACGGATTTGAAGCGGAACTGATGGGCGCGCGCTGCGTGGCAATTCAGGCGGCGCCTGCCGGAATCACCAGCGGAGACGCCGAACGCCTGCTCTACGAAATTCTGGACGGGATCGCGCGCGAAAACCAGGCCATCTCGATTGATTCGCTGCAAGCCAAGATCGCCGCTTCGACTTCGTGCCACGCGGCGATCAAGGTGAATACGCCGCTGGACCCGGCAAAAATGGAATGGCTGCTGGGCGAACTCGCCAAGACGGAATATCCGATGAGCTGCCCGCACGGCCGGCCCGTGGTGCTGCGCTATTCCGTGCGCGAAATCGAGCGCGCTTTCAAACGGATTTAAGGGCGAATTTGTTCGCGAACTTAATCCTGAATTTCACGCCGAACTCCGGCCCGCGAGTGACCTTTTGAAGAAACTGATTATTGCCATAGATGGGCCGGTCGGTTCGGGCAAGAGCACGCTGGCGCGGCGCGCGGCTGAGCTGCTGGGTTACGTGTACGTAGACACCGGAGCGATGTACCGCGCGCTGGCGTTCAAGGCGCTCCGGAACGGCCTCGCCCTCGATGGCAATGACGATGATTTGGTGGCGCTGGCCCGCGACACGCGCATTGACCTGCGCGCGGAAGGCGGCACGCAACGAGTATTCCTCGATCAAGACGATGTGACAACCGCGATTCGTACGCCCGAAGTCTCTCAGGCCGCTTCCAAGATCGCCGTGAACCCCGGAGTGCGTCAGGTTCTGGTGGCCGAGCAGCGACGCGCCGGCGAACAAGGTGGCGTTGTGATGGAAGGGCGGGACATAGGCAGCGTCGTGTTTCCCGACGCACAGCTGAAAATATTTCTCACTGCCTCGCCGGAAACACGCGCGGAGCGGCGTTGGCGCGAGCACGAACAGAAGGGCGACCACATCAATCTGCAGCGCACGCTCGAGGAGATTCACGAGCGCGACCGCCGCGATTTGCAGCGATCCAGCTCGCCGCTAGTGCGCGCCGCGGATGCCGTAGTGGTGGACAGCACCGCGATGGAACCGGAAGAAGTGGCGCGGCTGGTAGTGCTGCTAGCCAAAGAGCAGGCTGCCGCAAGCGCAAACTAGCGAGCCGCCGCTGCGATCGGTCACCGGCCACGCTCGCCAAGTCGCCCTCAGCCCAGCCGGAAACCACTGGCCCGCTCACCTTTTCCCGCGATTCACTCCCGCGGCGACACAATCTCCTGCTGCGGCGAAAGTATCTGGCGCGCCCATTCCACGGCCTCCACATCTAGCGCCGGAATTAGATCTTCCTGGATTCCCAGCCGCGCGGCCGCCGGCCCGATTTCCTCCCAGCGCCCTCGTTCGTAATTCAACGCGAACTCGAAAATTTCGCGCAGCTTGTTGGCCTTGCCCATCAGCGCATCGCGAATTTCCTGGTGAATGGTGATTTCCCGCAGCACATCCGGCATGCGCATGTCCAGAATTGCGTCCATTGCGGATAACAGGCCGAGCAGGAAAAGATCGTTGGCCGATTCCGCGCGCCGCGCGCAGGGCGCCAGCAACTCGCGGAATTGCGCGCGAATCAACGGCAAAGCCGCCAGTTCCGCCGGTTTCCCGCTGGCCAGGCCGGTGACGGCAATCAGCGAAACCCACTTCCGGGTGCCGCGTTCGCCCAGCAGTGCGAGCGCGTGGGGAATGGAGCGCACTTCCACGATCAGCGGGCACGCCGGAGAATTCAGATAACGCAGCAGGCGAAAGCTGAGGGACGCTTCCGCTTTGATCCGCGCGCTGATCTCGTCAATATCCATCTGCGCGCGGTTCGCCGCTTGCAGCACCAGCAGATCGTTCAGCTGGTGCTGCGGAATATCCTGGCGCGTGAGCATTTCGGGCCGGCTGAAAAAATAGCCCTGAAAGTAGGCGTAGCCCCAGCGGCGCGTGCGGTGGAAATCGTTGTAGGTTTCCACTTTTTCCGCCACCAGGCGAATATTCATTGGCAGGTAAGTCTGCGCCAGGCGCAGCTGGTCGGCGGGCGAAGTGGCCAGCAGATCCACTTTGATGTAGTCCGCCATCGCGACCAGCGGTTTCCAGTCTGGGCGTTCCTCGAAATCATCCAGTGCGATCTGATACCCGGCTTGCTTCAGGCGGCGGCAGGCGTCGTGCACTTCGTCGTCCATGGGAACTGTTTCCAGGATTTCCAGCACCACGCGGTCCTTGGGCAGCCTGGTCGCGAAATCGCGAATCAAAAAATCGCGCGTGCAATTGAGGAACGCGCGGCACCCCGGAATCAGGCGCTCCATGCCAAACAGCAGAATGTTGTCCACGGTGGAGGCTGAGGCCATGTATGCATGCGCCGCGTCATAGCGGTTTTCCGGGCCGGAGCGGAACAGCAATTCGTACCCGTACACAACGCGTGCGGCATTGAACATGGGCTGGCGCGCGAGGAACCGTTGCACCTGTTTCTCCTTCCCGCTGTACGCAGGTGCTGCAATACGGGAAGGGGAAAGGGGCTTATGCCCGCGAAAAATTGCGGTTACGCGGGACTGGACATCGAAGCGAGGAATTCGCCGTTCGTTTTCGTTTTGGAGAGGCGTCCCAGCAGAAGCTCCATGGCTTCCACCGTCGAGAGAGGGCTCAGGACCTTGCGCAACACCCAGATGCGGTTCAATTCGTCCGCGGGCAGCAGCAGTTCGTCTTTGCGGGTTCCGGAACGGTTGATGTCAATCGTCGGGAACACGCGCTTGTCCACCAGGCGGCGGTCCAGGTTGATTTCCATGTTGCCGGTGCCTTTGAACTCTTCGAAAATCACGTCATCCATGCGGCTGCCGGTATCAATCAGCGCGGTAGCGATGATGGTGAGCGAGCCGCCCTCTTCCACGTTGCGCGCTGCGGCAAAAAACCGCCGCGGGCGCTGCAGGGCGTTGGCGTCAATACCGCCGGAGAGGACTTTGCCCGATGGCGGCGTGACGGCGTTGTAGGCACGTCCCAGACGTGTGAGCGAATCTAGCAGGATGACCACGTCGCGCTTGTGTTCCACCAGGCGCTTGGCCTTTTCCAGCACCATTTCGGCGACTTGAATGTGCCGTTGCGGCGGTTCGTCGAAGGTGGAGCTGATCACTTCGCCCTTCACGGTGCGCTGCATGTCCGTGACTTCTTCGGGGCGCTCGTCAATCAGCAGCACGATCAAGGCGACTTCAGGATGATTGGTGGTGACGGAATTGGCGATCGACTGCAGCATCATCGTCTTCCCGGTGCGCGGTGGAGCGACGATCAAGCCGCGCTGGCCTTTGCCGATGGGGCAGAGCATGTCCAGCACTCGTCCGGTGAGATTCTCCTTGGTGGTTTCCAGGCGGATGCGATCGGCCGGATAGAGCGGCGTCAGGTTGTCGAAAAATATCTTGCTGCGCGCGACTTCCGGGTCCTCGAAGTTGACCGCTTCGACTTTAATCAGCGCGAAGTAGCGCTCGCCGTCTTTTGGCGGGCGCACCTGGCCGGAGACAGTGTCGCCAGTGCGCAGATCAAATTTGCGGATCTGCGACGGCGAGACGTAAATGTCGTCCGGGCCCGGCAAGTAGTTGTATTCGGGAGCGCGCAGGAAGCCGAATCCGTCCGGCAAACATTCCAGCACTCCTTCGGAGAAGATCAGCCCGTTCTTTTCCGTCTGGGCGCGGAGGATCTGGAAGATCAACTCCTGCTTGCGCATGCCCGAGGCGCCGGGAATGTTCAGCTCCTTGGCGATTTTCGCCAGGTCGGTGATGTTCTTATCTTTCAGTTCTGCAAGGCTAATGCTCATCGATTTCGTTCCTTCCAAAGCCTGGTTTTCAGGCAGATTGGTTTCTGAATGGATTACGGGCGGGCGCAAATTCGAACCTGCCACTCTTTTGCAACTTTAAAAACGGGAAAACCTACAGACAACCGGAAACCTCTGGCCGCGGGCCAAGCCTGCTGATCAAAATGAGGAAGGACCAGAGGGTTTCAATTGGTTAGTTCATTGTCCTGCGCGACGTCCGCGCCGAACTCGGGTTCAACTCCGGCAACCGGCGGGTGACCGGGAATCGGCAGCGGATGCTCCAACGCGATCTGCAGCACGTCGTCCATCGACTCGACAAAATGAATGGACATCTGCGACTGGATGTCCGGCGGGATATCCGCCAGATCTTTTTCGTTGTCCTTCGGCAAAATGATGGTGCGCAGGCCGAGGCGATGCGCAGCCAGCAGCTTTTCCTTCACTCCGCCGATGGGCAGCACCTTGCCGCGAAGGGTGATTTCGCCGGTCATGGCGATATCGCAGCGCACCGGAATTTTGGTCAAAGCGCTGACGATCGACGTGCAGATGGTAATGCCGGCCGAGGGACCGTCCTTCGGTATCGCGCCTTCCGGGACGTGCATGTGAATGTCGAGGTGGCGGTAGAAATCCTTGGGTAGGCTGAAAAGATGGCTGCGCGAACGAATGTAGCTCATCGCGGCCTGCGCCGATTCCTGCATCACGTCGCCGAGTTTGCCGGTAAGAGTGAGCCGTCCGCGGCCCTGCATTAGCGTGGCTTCAGTGGAAAGCACTTCGCCACCCACTTCCGTCCAGGCGAGGCCGGTGGTGAGGCCGATCTCGTTTTTCTTTTCCGCCAGGAAGTCGCGGTACTTCAGGATGCCGAGGTAGTCGTTCAGGTTCGCCGGAGTGACTTCCACGGCGACGTCCTTGCCTTCGGTGACGACCTTGCGCGCCACTTTGCGAGAAATGTTGGCCAGCTCGCGGTTCAGGCTGCGCACGCCCGCTTCGCGCGTGTAGTGGCGGATGGTGCTCTTGATGGCGTCGTCGGTAATCTTCAACTGATTTTTCGCCAAGCCCGTGGCTTCCAGCTGCTTGGGAATCAGGTAGCGTGTGGCGATTTGATATTTCTCATGCTCGGTGTAGCCAGGGATGCGTAGCACTTCCATGCGATCCTGCAGGGGCTGCGGAATGGTGTGCAGCACGTTCGCGGTGCACACGAACATGACCTTCGAGAGATCGTACTCGACGTCCAGATAATGGTCGGTGAAGGCGTGATTCAGCTCAGGGTCCAGCACTTCCATCAGCGCCGCCGACGGATCGCCGCGGAAATCCATGGACATCTTGTCCACTTCGTCGAGCACGAACACCGGATTCGTGGTGCCGGCCTTGCGCATCATCTGAATTATCTGGCCGGGCAGGGCGCCGATATAGGTGCGGCGGTGGCCGCGGATTTCAGCCTCGTCGCGCACGCCGCCCAACGACACGCGCACGAATTTGCGTCCCGTGGCGCGGCCGATGGACATGGCGAGCGAAGTCTTGCCCACGCCTGGAGGCCCGAGGAAGCAGAGAATCGAACCCTTGGGATTCTTTACGAGCTGGCGCACGGCTAGATATTCCAGGATGCGGTCTTTAATCTTGTCCAGGCCGTAATGATCTTCGGAGAGGATGACTTCGGCGCGCTTGATATCGCGAATTTCCTTCGAGCGCTTCTTCCAGGGCACCGCCAGCAGCCAGTCCAGATAATTGCGCGATACGGTGGATTCCGCGGACATCGGCGGCATCATTTCCAGCCGCTTCAGTTCCTGCATGGCCTTTTCCTGCGGCCCTTCGGGCATGCCGGAAGTTTCGATTTTCTTTTTCAGCTGCTCGATTTCGTTGGCTTCGCCGCGGCCCAGCTCTTTCTGGATGGCCTTCAGCTTTTCGTTGAGGTAGTACTCTTTCTGTGCGCGCTCCATCTGACGCTTCACGCGGGTATTGATGGAGCGATCCACGTTCAGCTTTTCGATTTCGACTTCCAGAATGTCCGCGATGCGGTTTAGGCGCTCGAGCGGCTCGAAAAGCTCGAGCAATTCCTGCTTTTCCTCGACGGGAATCTGCAGGTTCGCGGAGATAGCGTCGGAAAGCTTCCCGGCATCTTCCACGCGCACAGCTGCGATCATGGTGTCGTAATTCAGGCTCTGCGAGAGTTTCACATACTGTTCGAACAGCCCAGTAACGCGCTCGGAAGCCTGCTGCAGCTGCGGGGAAGGCTCGGTCTTGGAAGTGACCACGCGGATCGAAGCGCGGAAAAAGCCTTCGTCGCTGGTAATCTGCACGATCTTGGCGCGCTCGGTGCCTTCCACCAGCACTTTGATATTGCCGTCAGGCAGCTTCACGCTCTGCACGATGTTCGCGAGCGTGCCCACCTGGTAGATTTCTTCGGGCTTGGGATCGTCCACCGACGCGTCATGCTGCGTGACCAGGAAAATCTTCTTGTCGCCAGCCAGCGCGTCTTCCAGAGCACGCACAGACGCTTCCCGGCCCACGATGAAGGGGTGCATCATCTCCGGGAAAATGACCATTTCCCGGACCGGCATCATCGGCACGCGTTTGATTTCGCCTTTTTCGCGATTGAACATCGATTTCTTTTTTCTCCCGGTACGCTAGCCTGCTTTTTCCAGCAGACTCCAATTGATTTCGCGTCCCTTGACCATGTCTGCAGTAACCACGAAGTCGCGCAACTTCCGCTGCGCAGGCAAGTGGTACATCATTTCCAGCATCAAATCTTCTAGAATCATGCGCAGGCCGCGCGCGCCCACTTTGCGCTGCAACGCCAGCTCGGCAACGGTATCGAGAGCGTCGTCGGTGAAGCGCAGCCGCACATTCTCAAATTCAAAGAGGCGCTGATATTGCCGCACCAGCGCGTTCTTCGGTTCGGTGAGAATGCGCACCAGCGCCGATTTATCCAGATCGCTCAGCACGCCCACCACCGGCAAGCGCCCTACAAATTCCGGAATCAAGCCGTAACGAATCAGGTCAGTGGGCTGCGCCTGTTCCAGCATTTCAATATTGCGCCGCGATGCGGTAGTTACCTGCGCATCGGCCTGGAATCCCAGCGATTTATGCCCCACGCGCCGTTCGATAATCTTTTCGAGCCCCACGAAAGCCCCGCCGCAGATGAACAGGATGTTGGTCGTATCCACCGGCGTAAATTCCTGGTGCGGGTGCTTGCGTCCGCCCTGCGGCGGCACGTTGGCAACAGTGCCTTCCAGAATCTTCAGCAGCGCCTGCTGCACGCCTTCGCCGGACACGTCGCGGGTAATCGAAGGGTTTTCGTCTTTCTTCGAGATCTTGTCAATCTCGTCTATGTATATGATGCCTTGCTGGGCCTTTTGGACGTCTCCATCCGCGGCCTGCAGCAGCTTCAGGATGATATTTTCGACGTCTTCGCCGACGTAACCCGCCTCGGTCAAGGTCGTCGCGTCCACGATGGCGAACGGCACGTCCAGCATGCGTGACAGCGTCTGCGCCATCAGCGTCTTGCCGGTTCCCGTGGGACCTACCAGAAGGATGTTGGACTTCGCCAGCTCTACGTCGCCCGGCTGCTTGTTCAGGAAGATGCGCTTGTAGTGGTTGTAAACCGCGACCGCGAGCTTCTTCTTGGTCTTGTCCTGCCCGATAACGTAGCCATCCAGGAAGGCCTTGATCTCAGGAGGGCGGGGCAGACGCCGGTTCGCCGGGCTGGACTGTTCGCGCTTCTCGTCCTCGAGAATCTGTTGGCAGACGCCCACGCACTCGTTACAAATGTACGAGCGCGGATATTCCGATGGAGAGCTGATCAGCTTCTCCACCTGCTCCTGCGTTTTATGGCAGAAGGAACAGCGTAACGGCTCTTCCGGTGTGAACCGTTTCACTGATTAAGCTCCCTCGTTACGGATTTCACCACACCCTTGACGAATATATATTCGTATTCTAAAACGGAATCCGGCCGGGCGGCAGGGAATCATCTGTTTGGCTACTAACCCTTTGGAACGGCAGTTACCTGTGCTTCGTAATGATTTCGTCCACGATGCCGTAAGCCTTCGCCTGTTCGGCCGTCATGATGAAATCGCGTTCCACGTCTCGCTCGATTTTTTCCAACGGCTGGCCCGTATGCCCGGCCAGCAGCTTATTGAGCGATTCACGCGTGCGGATGATCTCTTTCGCGTGAATGTCGATGTCCGTGGCCTGGCCTGACAGCCCGGACATCCACGGCTGGTGAATCAACACTCGTGAATTCGGCAGCGCGTAGCGCTTCTTCGGAGTGCCGGAAGCCAGCAAGACCGCCGCAATTGAGGCGGATTGGCCGATGCAATAGGTGACCACATCGGGTCGCACAAACTGCATCGTGTCGTAAATCGCCATCCCGGCGGAAATCGAGCCGCCCGGCGAATTGATGTACACCGAGATATCTTTCTCGGGATCTTCCGACGCCAGAAACAGTAGCTGCGCGGTCACCAAGTTGGCCACGTGGTCGTCAATCGGCGTGCCGATGAAAATAATGTGATCCTTCAGCAGCCGCGAATAAATGTCATAGGCTCGTTCGCCGCGGTTCGTCTGTTCGACGACCATCGGAACAAGCGTGGTGGCGTACGGAGTCGCGTCGTTTGTATGATTCATTGGAAGTGTCTTTGCGCGCTGAGGGAGCCCGAACCAGTGATTACTCTTCACGTTTGGCTGTCTTCTCGATTCGGGTATTGCTGTAGAGCCACTCGATTGTTTTGTCGCTACGCAACTTCGATTTCATCCTATCGAGCGCTCCCTGCTTTGTCAAGCGAGCCCGCAGTGCCGTTGCTGATTCGCCACTGTGTTCCGCCAGCGCATTTATTTCCTTTTCGACGTCTTCGTCGGTTGCTTCGATCTTTTCCGCGTCGGCGATGCGATCAATCAGCAATTCAGCTTTCACATCGTCCACCGCGCGGTCGTGCTGGCCCTTCCGGAGCGACACCCAATCCACATTCACAGCACGCGGGTCCACCCCCTGGGATGCCAGTGAGCGCACCGTGCGTTCCAACCGGACGTCCATTTGATGCTCCACGAGCGCTTCGGGCACCGGGAAATCATGCTTTTTTACAAGCGTTTCCAGAATCTTCTCCCGCGCCTGCGCCGATTGCCGTGCTTCCTTCTCGGCTTCCAGATTGTCCTGAATTTTCTTGCGTAGCTCGGCGATGGTCGTTACGCCGCCCACTTCCTTAGCTACTTCTACCGCGAACTCGTCATTCAGTTCGGGCAGCTTCTTCTCCTTGATTGCTTGCACGTCCACCGTGTAGTCGTAGGTCTTGCCCTGGAGCTTCTCGTCCGGATAATCATCAGGATATTTAGCCTGGAATTTCTTGGTTTCACCGGAATTCGCGCCGCGCAGATTTTCCGTGAAGCTCTCCAACGTTTCTTCGGCGCCGATGTGGCACATGATGTTGTCGGCTTCCACCGGATCGCCTTCACCCTCGGGCTTGCCGGAAAGTTTAATCAGCGCGTAGTCGCCGTCTTTCGCGGCGCGGCCCTCCACCGGCACAAAAGTCGCGGCGCGTTCGCGCATTTCCTCGATCACCTGATCAATCTTGGTGTCGCCTGCGTCCAGATCCTCCACTTGCACTTCCAAGCCCTTATATTCGCCCAACTCGAATTCCGGAAGGACTTCGAACACCGCGCGGAATTTCAGCGGCTCGCCTTCTTTGAATTCGACCTTGTCCACTTCGGGGCGGGTTACCGGGACCAGCTTTTTTTCATCGAGCGCTTTTTCCAGATATTCGGGTACCAGGGATTGCACCACTTCGCCCTGAATGTCTTCGGCGAAGCGCCGGCGAATCAGCGTCACGGGCGCCTTGCCCGGACGAAATCCGGGAATACGAGCCACGCGCGCCAGATCGCGCTCCACCTTCTGGCTGGCTTTGCTGACGACTTCAGCTGGAATTTCCAGCTCGATTTCGCGTTTGCAGGTCGTTTCGGTCATGGGATTTTTTGCAGGGGGCGGACTGCGGAACACCCTGATTCCAATCTGCCTTTCGCCTGTTCGAAATCCGAGAGGGAGGACGGCAGGGAAGTGCGGCCAAACGCAACCGCATCAGAAACTCCAGTATAAAGAAAGTATAAGCCCGCGTCAACGCCGATTGGCTGGAAAAAAGTTTTCAATTTGGGTGCATGTCGCGCGCAGTTTGTCCGCGCGCCAGAATTCGATCGCGGAACAGGACAAGCGGCAATTTAGGCGCCCGGTTGAGTGTGCCGATGTACCTTCTCGCGCTATACTTTCACTCGGGAGAACAAAGATGAACCAGCCAAATGAAGACGCCGCGGCACAATTGAAGCGCGAGCATGACGCCGCCAAGCAGAGATTAGAATCGTTGCGGGAAGAGGCGAAAAAGCTCGACCACGGTTTCGAAGAGAAATTGAAGGAAGAGATATTGGAAGCTGAAGTGGAGCTGACCCGCCTGAGCGGTATGCTGGGACAAATCGGGCTGTAGCGGCTCACGTCGCGTCGAGCAAGAATTTGCGGCAAGAATGCGAAAAAAGAATGCGGAAGAAGGGACTCGAACCCCTACGGCCTTTCGGCCACCAGCTCCTAAGGCTGGCGCGTCTGCCAATTCCGCCACTTCCGCAGTGGAACCCAGAGTATAACATTTGCTTCAGTTTTCACGCGCCCACGCTGCCGTACCTTCAGTGAACCAGCAAGCTCCGCGAACCACAGACGTCTTTCTGCTTTGTGCTTGCCGTCGCCCCGCACTTTTGCTAGGCTGCGCGACAAATGCCATACCTTGGCTCCAACTATTCGGGGGTAACTTCATGCCACATTGCACTAAGTGCGGAACCATGGTTGCCGATAATGTGGCGTTCTGTCCCAGTTGTGGAACGCCCCAGGCGGCAGGAGTAGCGCCGGCCATGGCACCCGCGACCGGTACGCAATCTGGTCTCTCCGAAAATGTTGCTGGATTGCTGTGTTATGTACTGGGCTGGGTCACCGGGCTGATCTTCTATTTCATAGACAAGCGCCCGTTCGTGCGGTTCCACGCGGCGCAATCAATCGTGGTTTTCGGCGGTCTGACGATTATCCGCATCGTGCTTTCCATGCTGTTTGTCGCAGGCGGAGCGGCGGGGCTTTCTGTTGGATTCGGGCTCCTCACCCTCGTCTCAATACTCGGCGTGGTCCTTTGGATTCTGCTCATGATTAAGGCTTATCAAGGCGAGAAGTTTCGCATTCCACTTGCCGCCGATCTGGCCGATCAAATTTTCGGGAAGTCCTGAAGCGACCCGCGACTGTCATACCTGCCGACCCGGCCCAGTTTTCTAACGCACCACCCAGGCGTGTATAGCGCTCATCGCGGGAAAATCGCCCACCCTCAGAGCACGGCCCCGGGCCCCCGGTCGCTTTCGTTCGCTCTTGACATTAGTCAACTGAACGTCCATCGTTGTTGGCTTTCCCCTGCGCGGGGTTCCATGCCGCGGGGTGGTCAGGAGCGGGAATTGAAGGTCCGGATTTGTTTCCACGATAAATGCTTCGACGGAGCCTCCTCCGCCGCGATTTTCACGCGTTTTTATAAAGAGCGCATCAATCCCGCAGCCGAGTTCTTCTATACCGGGATGACCCACAAGGCCTCGCAGCCCTTCGAGGACGGTACGTTCGACGGCGACGAAAACGCGATCGTGGATTTCAAATATTCCAGCTCGCCCAAGCTCACTTGGTGGTTCGACCATCATCAGAGCGCGTTTCTGACGCCCGCCGACGCTGAACATTTCCGCCAGGATCATTCCGGAAAGAAATTTTACGATCCCACTTACAAATCCTGCACCAAATTCCTGGCCACCATCGCGTCGGAAAAATTCGGATTCAACGCAAAGCCGCTCGCCAATCTGATCCATTGGGGCGATATCATTGATGGAGCGCAGTTCGCTTCCCCCGCGGATGCCGTCAGCCTCACGGAACCCGCCACGCAACTCGCGCTGGTGATTGAAGCCGCACCCGAAGCCGACCTGGTGCCCAAGCTGATTCCGAACCTGGCGTACCTGTCGCTGGCGGAGATGGTGGAATTGCCCATCGTGAAGAAATATCTTGGGCCGCTGCTGGAGCGCCATCGCAAATCGCTGGACGTATTTCGCGAGCGCACCGATTTTCGCGACGGCGTGATTTTTTTCGATGTCAGCGATTTGGACCTGGAGGGTTACAACAAATTCGTCCCGTACTTTTTGTTTCCGGATGCGCTCTATTCCGTCGGCGTGAGCGCCTCGCCGCTGCGCGCCAAGGTTTCGGTGGGCACCAATCCCTGGAAGGAAGCTTCCGCGGACGTGAATCTCGCCTCGCTGTGCGAAAAATACGGGGGCGGCGGCCACGCGCGCGTGGCCGCGATTTCGCTCGGTCCCGGCGACCTGGTCCGCGCCAGGCAAGTAGCGCAGGAAATCGCCGCGACTCTGCGCCGTCACAAGTAGATTTGCTCGTGCGAACGATCCAGGAATCGCAACCGCGGTGGAGTTTTTTCTAGCAGTCAACGGCGGCAGTTGGGCGCTACATTCTCTCGTGTTACAATTTTTTCAGTGGGCCGGTAGCTCAATGGTAGAGCAGCTGCCTCTTAAGCAGCGGGTTGGAGGTTCGAGTCCTCCCCGGCTCACCACTCTAAATCTCGTTACTGTAGATATTTAGATTGGGTTTGGTTTTGATCTTCCGATGCGGGAATCGGCGCCGGTGTCCAAATAGTGTCCATTCGACCCCGCTCCCCCTCAATGAGAAGTAGCTAGAATTTGCGACCAGAAACAGAAAAAGCGGCCAGTTAGGCCGCTTGCCCTGCGAAATCGTCACATCGTCACAACTTGAAACTGTTGCGTAAAGTTTTGGGAGTATTTGTTACATATTTATGCGCGCTCTCGGTGCGAGACTAATTCACGGTTTCCGACGCCGTGCTTCTCGTTTGAATCAGCTTTTGGCGTTGTCCTGCAGCGCGAATCCGGAAGTCCTCCGCTACCAATTCCACTAGTCCACACATCTCGCTCAGCCGTGACATGATGCGTGGTTCGAATGCATGGATCTCTTTCGATGTCTGGTTGCTTGTCACGATGACGCGCCTTCCTGCGCTGTATAGCTGGTCGATTAGGTAAAACAGGAACGCTCGCGCAGATTCGGTTCCTTTCTCCGCTCCCAGATCGTCAATCACAACGAAGTTGTTGCCCACCAATTCCCGGACGATCTCCTTCGGGTTCCCGTACGCCGCTTGCACCGTGTGCACGTAATCCGTGGCTCCGATAAACTGATAGGTGGCATCCATTCGGATGTACTCTGCGAGCGCGGACACGGCCAGATGCGTTTTTCCCACCCCGGGCGCTCCGAACAGGAAAACTCCGCGGCGGCCGGCGATCAGTTTTTCAATTGCCGCTATCTTTTGGATCAGCGTCTTGGTGTATGCGTCGAAGGTTGAAAATCTGCAGCTCCGATATCTTTTCGGAACGGACCATTCGATTCGCCCGGCGATTTCGCTGTCGTCGAGGAGCATCAGGACACCAAACTGTCCAGCCGATCGGCTTCCGCTGGATCTGATTTAGCGCTCCGGATTGGAGTCGGCCCACCAGCGCGCTTCCGCATTGGTCCATTAAGGAAATTTTCGAAGTGTGCGCAAAACTTGTGCATCCTGAAATTCGCATGCAGCGGATAGGTCACATCGCTTTCCATGGCGTTGCGGAGCCATCCCGTTATGATTTCCGCGGTGGCGATTTTTTGTGCCGTCAGAAGGTCAGCCAATGCTTTTCCGTCTCGGCCGTCGAATCGCGCCTTAACCCCTGGGTTTCGACGTTCAAATTCGGTGACGTAAAAATCTCTGATAGGTGTGAACCGGCCATCTGTCATTTTGCGATTCTCAAAATGACCGAGCTTCTTCCTCGCGGGCTTCTCTTTCAGGCCTAAAGTCTGTAAGGCTTTGTGTACATGTTGACCGTGCACGGTACCTGTCGTCGGACCGTGTACGCTCGATGGGTATACGGTCGAGCACTTTCCAGGGTTCAACCCTGCCCAGGATTGATGGTCAATAACTTCAAATTCCGGAGTTCGGAACGTGCCGGCGGCGCCCGTTCGTCTTTGATCCTCTTTCCAATCATCGCGGAGGGGGATAAACCAGCCAGCAGTTACCAACCGACCCCTGGCGAAGCCAACTGTGCGTTCGGAATAGCCGGTCATTCGCGCGAGAGTCGCTTTAGACGCCGACAGTATGCGCTTTGAAGCGGAATGTGCGGTCAACGCCATCGCAGCATCATAAACCGCGAAATCAGCCCCGCGAAGGTGCACGCGGGCCACACACCTCGGCGATGGGCTTCGTTGGGTTGTCATGTTGTGTCACAGACCGACATCCGTGGGTATTTTGCGATTCTCAAAATCGGCGATGGCGCGTGAAGTTGCTTCGGCAACTACGGTTCTACGCTCGACGATCCGATCAATCGCCAACATCATCCGCCGCAGCATGGCTTCGTCTGCAACCATCTGTCCACGCTCCACCAGGCTTACGTAAAACTGGGACTTCTCGATCTCGAGCCCGACCTCGCCTTGGGATGCGCGCATAGCCTTGCGGTGTTTTATAAATTCAGGCAGCAGACTCATTGACAGGCTCCCTCGATAAATCGCGTATTATCTCAATCACATCGGAATCGAAGTCGGCTTTCTCGGCGCACGCGCGACACAGAGACGTTCCATTCTTGTCGCGTTCCAATGGTTCCTTGCATTTATCGCAGTGTGGCCGTTGTACTGGGTCCTCTTTCCCCCACATTGCGAGTACGGCGGGATTGCCGCCGGCATCAAGTAAATCGTGGTACGCGCCGCGTCGGAAATCACCTCCCGATTGCGGGTGTCGCGGTGACATTCTCGATGAAAGGCTGCGTGCGCTAGTAAGCCTGATTCGTCGAATCGCCCTCAGGACAAATACACCTCTGTTCGAGCGTATTTCTCGCGTCCCGTCAGATATCGCGCATGGATGGCCCGGAATCGTCAGAAGATTGGCTTCATCTCTGCCAATGATATGTGCGCGATTTGCCTCAAAAAAAAGTACGATCAGTTTTTCCAGGCCCCGGACATCTTTCTTCGGCTTGCCATCTGCGTCCTTGACGACCTCGCCACGCTTATCGAGGAGAGTGGGAATCAGATATTCAGGGATCTTAAAATAGCCGCTCATCGGGTTTGGGCGCACTCCGGCGCAGCAAGACAATGCGCGGCAGAAATTCGCGCAAGTCACGGGCTGAAGCGGCATTTGGTCGGACCTGCCGGCTTATGCCCGTATAGCTGGTGGTTTCCCGTACCTAGGGTTGGAGTTACCCGGAGGAGCAAATCCCGACTTTCACGACTCGCGTCGCGACTACGCCGGTTCGGCGCCGGCACAACTACATCTACATCGTTCGATTTACCATTACCGATAACAGTTGCCCAGCGCAAGAGAGATTTTCAATTATTTTTGAATCGCAATTCTGCGCTCGGCGATTTGCGGTTCGCAAACTCAGTCCGAATTTGCGAATCTCAAAATCACGCTGCGCTTCGGCGCTCGGCCGGCGCCATTTCCACCGTCAACCTCTCTTGCTGCACTGCGACTCCCAGGGGATCTCTCGCCCCACATTTCGCGATTCTCAAAATGCTCAGGGCCGTCAGATGTACGGTCACGCGACTTATGAGGAGTTGGACTGTCCCAAGTCCCGAACTTGTTGGGAAAGTGGCTACTGAATTGAGATTGGCCAACAGCGCAGAGGCGTTCCTGAGACTAGACGGCAGGGCAATAGTCTCGTAACGCCTCATAAGCAACAACGTTCGCACTCACCCGCCATAAGTCGGGGCGTTTCTTCACATATCTCGTCACAATTGCTGCAATTTGTGTGTTCGTTACGTCACCGTCAGTCACGCAAACTCGAATTCTGACTAGATATTTATCTTCATCTGGCGCATCGAACATTGGAGCTAAATACATCCCATCGATCATTCCTGCCATGTAAACAGCCTGTATGTCTGGCTTGAGCGCGAGATACTTCCCGGCGGTTAAGTAGCCCGATCTCACAGCGCCCCAGTGGCCTTCGTCCACCTGGGGATTATCCTTGAGTTGATGCGAGGAAGTGATATTGGGAATAATGAGCAGCACGATCAATGAGATCGCACGGAACGTGGCGTCCTTCATGTTTCATTCCTCAATGTTGAAAAAAAACGGAATGTTGCAGACTTCCCAAGCGCCCGTCTTCTGATTCTTTGGCAGAACCCCTCATCGGGCCGGTGCGCCCTAGCTAAAATTTGACCAGAATGGACATATCAATGAAGTTCTCATCCCTTCGAAGGTCCGGGAAAAAGACGCTACTGAGTCCGCCACCGCAGGCTGTTTCTGCCGGTCCAAGACTAGTTTGTCCGGACGAGGCACCGTTACTGCAGGCGAAGAATTGAGGAAAGTTGTTGTTCCCGCCAGGAGGTGTAATGCCGCCGCGGCCCGTCCAGTACGGAACGCTCGCGTGCCGGTAGTCATATTCCCAACGGAAAGTAATGTATTGCTTAGGCATGTAGTCGAATGTGATCGAGGAATCCCACGCCTTGAACGGGTCCCCCGGGTTCTCCGTAAAGTAAGGAGAATTCGTGGCCGCCGTAATCGCGGTCTCTCCATTGATCGGCGGCAGCAATACCAGATAACGTCCCGGATTGTTGATTTTCCCGCCGCCTATCGTCAGCCCGAACAAATCGTTATGGAACCAGAGGCGGTTGTAGAGCATGAACCCCAGAAAACTTTGCTTGGGTCCGCCCGCCTTATCGCCGTAGCAACTCACGCCGCCGCCGTACTCGCAGCCCATATCGCCAGTCAGCGAGAACGCCATCTTGTCTAGCGGCTGGTACGGCTTGTCGAAGTACTTAATTTCAATGCTGTTGTCCGTGTGGATGCGTTTGCGGTTGGGAACGAAGAGATCATCCTGACCGACGCCGTAGTTATTGGAGATCACGTTCATCCAGGGCGTGGGAGTCCACTTGATCTGGCCGCCGATCCCCGGCGTGTGATTGGCTGAACCGTACGCCTGCCATCCATTGATGAACCACGGCTCAATCTTCAAATGCGCGGTGGGAAAAATCTGCACGCGCACGCCGTTAAAAAACCAGGGCGTGTTCGAGGAAACGTATGAGGGTTGATAAGCCCAATTGTCGAAATTGTAGTAACTGAACAGGCCGATATAAGACATGAAAATTCCCGCGTCCACATTGATCCCGTGCATCACGTTGAAGTGGTATCCACCGTATGCCTCCGAAACGTAGCGATATGCATCGGCCAGGTCCCATTGGCCATGCCCAGGGCTCGGGTCGTTGCGCGGGGTCGTCGTGGAATACATGCCAAACTGCGTCATCAGACGGGCACGCACGTTGTCATAATGGAAATCGCCACCTACGCCGAGCTGCGTAAGCTGCACTTCTTGCGACCGGAAGAGTTCGCTCGATCCGCCCATCGAATGATCCGTCGGGCGGTTGAAATCGAACACGTACACCGTGTCTGACCGAATTTCCGGCGTAAAGAATTTCGTATCCCAGAAGATTTCCTTGGTGCGCGGGTTGCCGTTCAGCCAGGTCCAATCCGCATCCGAAAATGGTGCGATCGGCTCCGCCGCGGCCTCGGTTGCGGCCTTTTCCAAACTGGAGGCCTCGGGTGTTGTAGTCGCGGGCGCCGCGACAACCGGCGCTACCGGCACGGTCGCTTTCGCGCTCGTCGGGGGCGTCGTCGGTCGCTCCGGCGCTTTCGCGTTCTTCAACTCCGCTTCAAGTTCATCAATACGTTTTCGCATTGCATCGAGTTGGCTTTGAATCGACTGAGGTGGTTGTTGCTCGGAAGGCTGTGCATTGCTCTGCGCGAAGCAGCGATCACAACTCGCTGCGAAAAAAAACAGGGACAATATCAATTGAATTCGATGGTTTGCCAGAAATTTCAACACTTGGACACTCCCCTAGGTCACGCAGAACAATGGACACCGTCTGGAAAGACTCTAAGAGCTGAGCCTAAGGAAGGAATAAGGGTTCCGTAATGATTTCATAAATGAGTACTGCCCGATTAACGCCGTTGGTCGGCGTCGGCCAAACCAATGACTCAATGATCTCATAACAACGTCGGCTCCTTAGACCCGAGTAGACTGTGGTTGTTGACGACCAAAGGCTTGGGAGAAAGGAGCCGACATGATCATTATAGGCGTGGATTATCACCCGAGCGACCAGTACATCGCGTTTGTCGACACAGAAACGGGAGAGTATGGGGAACGGCAATTGAACCACAGTGATAGAGCGGCCGAGAAGTTTTATCGGGAACTGGCGGCGCGTGGAGTGAGCGTGCGCGTGGGGATGGAGGCCACGGGCTATTCCCGCTGGTTCGAGCGGCTACTGGCAGAACTGGGGATCGAGGTCTGGATCGGCGATGCGGCGGAGATCAAGACCAAGCGAGTCCGCAAGCAGAAGACGGACCGTGAAGACGCCCGACTGCTACTGAAACTGCTGCGGGAGAATAATTTCCCTCGCATTTGGGTACCCAGTGCGGAGAATCGTGATCTGCGACAACTGCTGTGGCACCGGCATCGGATGGTGCAGATGCGGACGCGGATCATGAATCAGCTGCAGGCTCTGGCGATGAACGAAGGCCAGCGACGGAAGAAAAAGCTGTGGAGCGAAGCAGGGCGCGCACAGCTGGAAAAGCTTCCGCTCGCAGCGTGGGCCTCGCGGCGCCGGAAAGATCTGCTCGAGCTGTTGGACCGGATGAACCCCAGCATCGGAGAGCTAACCGCAGCGATCGAGCGGGAAGCCAGGAAGTGGCCCGAGGTGCTGCGGCTGATGACGCATCCCGGCGTGGGTCCCATCACGGCGCTGGTCTTCGTGCTGATCATCGGGGATCCGGAGCGGTTCCAGTGCGGCAAGCAGATCGGCAGCTATGTGGGACTGATCCCGTGCGAGGACTCCAGTGCTAACAAGCAACGGCTAGGGCACATCACCAAGCAAGGCAGCTCTCTGCTGCGTTTTTTGCTGGGAGAAGCAGCACTAGCGGCAGCGCGTTGGGATGCGGACTGGAGACGACGGTACGCACACCTAGCGCTGCGTCGACAACGGAACATCGCCAAGGTGGCCATGGCCCGAAGACTCGCGGTTCGGATGTACTGGATGTGGCGGAACAGTTGGGAATATAGAGAGTGGGTCAAGTTCGGTTCGCACGCGGGACAGCTCGGTATCAGGCATGGCGTGAACTAGAACGCCGCCCCAGTGAATGGGCATCCCGCTCCTTCGCAAGAGGGAGTTTGCAGTAGTAATCATGGTCGAAGTTTTGATCGAAGAGATGTTTAGGTCGGACTGAAACCGACCGAAAGATTACAGGCGAGCCGTGGTCGTCAACGCTGAGAAGGAAGACAACGACAGAAAACGAAAGAGAAAAACTCTTTTCAGCGAAAAGAAAGAAGTCTGCTCACAAAGTGTTTGACAGGCCGGACGTTGTTAGAGATGCCTGATTAACGCGGTGGTCTCAATGGGTCGACGCAACACTAATTTAGAACCCGCCTGGCATTGAAAACAAAAGCTAAAATCGCTTGCTCGGGTTAGACCAGCCGGAACGCTGCCCTGGCTAGTT
>Ga0209008_1000221_pt1 | contig 24630 bp, 21 predicted proteins | sample JacPin_JW_Ref_O3_FD_187963 | JGI IMG/M metagenome (GOLD analysis project Ga0209008, IMG submission 187963) | Forest soil microbial communities from Algoma, Ontario, Canada - Jack Pine, Ontario site 1_JW_Ref_O3 (SPAdes) (version 2) | ecosystem: Environmental > Terrestrial > Soil > Boreal...
CGAGGAGTATGGGTGTGATTCGAAAAGCGAACGCGACGGACGAGAACGTTTGCATGTTCAAAGTACTGGTGGTCAGCCCATTTAGAGGAAGCACGGCAACGGAACCGAGCAACCCGCCGACGAAGGCAATGAGCAAAGCCTCGAAGAGAAAGGACATGACGATGCTGAAAGCGCCGAAACCGATAGCGCGCATGGTGGCGATTTCGCGCGAGCGTTCCGAGACGGCGGAGTACATGGTGTTAAGCGCGCCGAAGACTGCTCCGACACCCATGATGACAGCCACCAAAGTGCCAAGAACGGTGATTAAAGTAGTGAGGCCGCGAGATTGCTTTTCGTAATAGTCGAGTTCGCGAGTTACCTCCACTGTCAAGCGCGGGTCGGACGTAAGCGAATCCTTGAATGCGTCGTACGCCGCGGGCGAAGTCAAATGCACGGTCACCGACTGAAAAATGTTTTCGGGACGCTTGTAAACCTGGGCGAGCACGCGGGCGTCGCACCAGATTTCGGAATCGAAAGCGCTGCCTCCCGCGTCGAAAATCCCGACTACTTTCCAGGTGCCGCTGCCGAAGCTGACAGTGTCGCCAAGATTCAAGCCCGAGTAGGTCCTCGCCACGTTTCTGCCGATGATCAACTCGGAAAGACCCGGCTCAAAAAAGCGGCCTTCGGAGATGTGCACGTTCTTGCGGACTTTCAAAGCTTCTGGAGAAACGCCGCGCACCTGAACGTTTGCGTCCGTGCCGGTAGCCTTCAGCGGGAAGTTGGCGATGACCACAACCTCAGGGCTAACCAACGGCACGCCGTTATCGCGGGCGATCCCGGGAGCGTCCTGGATGACTTTCACCTGGTCCAGCCCCACGGCGCCGTTTAATTCGGCGCTCGAACCGGCGCGCATGACTAGGGCGTTATCGGCGGAGCCGGAAGAGACCAAGGTGGCATGAAAGCCGCGCGCGAGCGAAAGCATAGCAATGAACACGCCGACGGTACCGGCGATTCCGAGAACAGCCACGATGGCGGAAACCCAGCGGGCGCGAACGCTTCGTAGATTGTAAACGATGGGGATGGCCACGGCTCAAACCCTCCTGAGCGCGTCAACCACGCGCAAGCGCATCGCTGTTGTGGCTGGAAGTATCCCGGCGAGAATACCCACGGCCAATGAAATGGCGATTCCCATAATGATTGCGGGACCTGCCAAGTGGAAGTAAGGCAAGAAACCGTGGGTGGGATCTCCGCCCATGGTGAATAGTTTGGACAATCCAATCCCAATACATCCGCCGACGGCCGCAATCAGTAGCGATTCGCCCAGGACGAAGAACAAGACGAAGCGGTCGGTGTATCCGACGGCTTTGAGAACTGCGAGTTCTCCGATGCGTTCGCGCACGGCAATGGCCATGGTGTTGCCGGTAACGAGCAGCAAAGTGAAGAACACGACTCCGCCGATGCTGAGAATCAGAAATGAAATGTTGCCGAATTGTTTGGCAAATCCGGTGGCGAGGGCTTTTTCTGTTTCGGTCTTGGTTTCGTACGGAGAGTTGGCGAACTTATCGTCGATGGCTTTGACGACGCTGGCGGCGTGGTCGGGATCGTCCAGTTTGACGATGTACCAGCCAATCAGGCCCTTCTCGATTTGGCGGCGCTCGTCGAAATAGTCGTAATGGAGCCAGAACTGAGTAAGGTCGTCCTGGTCGCGCGACCCGGTGTAAATTCCGCGGATATTGAATTCCCAAGTGCCGGTGAAAATTGTGCCCTTGATGGGAACGCGGTCGCCGATTTTCCAGTGAAAACGTTTAGCGGTGGTTTCCCCGACAATGGCGCCTTCGCGATCGGCGACGAAATCCTTCCACTGATCGTCGGAGATCACGAATTCGGGAAATACTTGGCGCTGGTTTTCGACATCAATGGCGAATTGGGGGAAGAAGTTTTTTTCATCCTGGTAAATGCCGCCGAACCAATTGTCATGAGTTACAGCTTTCACGCCCGGGATGCGAAGGATTTGATCGCGATAGGACATGGGGAGCGGCTGGATGATGGCGACTTTGTTGATGACGTCGAGGCGGTCCACACCGGCCAGATCCACGCCCTGGTTAAATGCGCCGTGAACGACCACCAGAAGTCCGAAGAGAAAGAGCGCAACGGCAAAGGATCCGATGGTTAGCAGGGTGCGGAGTTTTTTGCGAAAAAGATTGGCGAAGATGAGCGGCATGAATTTCATCGTGAGCTCCCTGCGGCGGCGAGAACGCCTTCGACCAGCACGCCTTTATTCAGGTGCAAGGTGGCTTTCGCACGTTCGGCGGCGGCTGGGTCATGGGTGACCATCAAGATAGTTTTGCTGTATTCCTTGGAGAGGCGGGTGAGGAGGTCGAGAATTTCGTCGGCGCTTTTGCGGTCGAGGTCGCCGGTCGGCTCATCGCAGAGCAAGAAAGTGGGGTCGGCAATGATGGCGCGGGCGATGGCGACGCGCTGTTCCTGTCCGCCGGAAAGCTGGCGTGGGTAGTGATTCATGCGGTCGCCGAGACCTACGATACCCAGAGCAGCTTCCACGTGCTGGCGCCGCTCGGATTTCGAGAGCTTAGTGAGGAGCAGCGGCAACTCCACGTTTTGAAACGCCGTGAGCACGGGGATCAAGTTGTACATCTGAAAAATAAATCCCACGTGGCGAGCGCGCCATTCGGTGAGTTTACTGCCGGACATGTGAGTGATTTCGTCGCCGGCGACGGTGATGCTGCCCCGAGAAGGCACGTCCAAGCCGCCCAGAAGATTCAGCAGGGTTGTTTTACCGGAGCCGCTGGGACCCATGAAGGCGACGAACTCGCCTTTGTCCACATCGAGATTCAGACCCTGCAAGACGTGAATCGTTTCGCCGCCGCGGCTGTAGGTTTTGTCGAGCCCGCGGATTTGAATCAAGCTGCCTGCAGTTCCTGTGCCGTCCACTCGAACCATTTCGAAGTCTCCTATTTCTTGATTTCCACGGTCTCACCATCATGGAGGGCCGCTGAGCCATTCACCACTACCTTATCGCCTGCCTCAAGCCCTGCGAGAATTTCCGCGTCGGTACCGCGAGTTGAACCTACGGTGACGGCGCGGCGTTCCAGGCGATCCTCTTTCACCAGAAAAACAATCTTCTTGCCTTGATCTTCGCGGACGGCACTTTGCGGGACTAACACGGCGGGCTCGGCAGCGCCATTTTTCTGTTCCGGCTCCGCGCCGAAGAAAGTCACTTTGATGCCCATGTCCGGAAGAATCCGCGGGTCGAGCTTTAAAAAGGATATGCGCACTTTCACTGTGGCTTTCTGGCGGTCGGCAGTTGGGATGACGGTTCGAACGCGCGACGGGATTTGCCAGTCGGGATAAGCGTCGAGGACGGCGGTGACGTTTTGTCCCGGCACAACGCGCGCGATGTAAGCTTCGTTCACGTCCACTTCAATTTCGTTGGAGTTCATGTCCACGATGGTGGCAATTCCAGTGCGCGTGAAGCCGCCGCCGGCTGAGATGGGCGAGACCATTTCACCGACCTGAGCATCCTTGGAGACCACGATGCCGTCGAAGGGCGCGCGGATTACGGTGTTATCCACATTTTGCTGCGCTTCGGCAACGCGTGCTTGCGATGCGGCTACCTGTTGTTTGGAGAGCGCAATTTTTGCGCGGAGGCTGTCAGCCGTCATAGTGGCCGTATCCAAAGTTTGCTGGCTCTGGACTCCGGCGGCTAGGAGCTGGCGCGCGCGCTGCAATTCGATTTCGGCGTTCTTTAGCTGCACCTGAAAATCAGCGATGGCGGCTTGCGCCGAATCGCGGTCGGCCTTGGCGGAATCGAGAGCGCGGCGAGCGTCGGAGTCGTCAAGAGTGGCGAGCACGAATCCTTCTTTTACGTGCATGCCCTCATCGAAGTTGACGCTGGTGACGCGTCCGGTAATTTTCGCGGCGATGGTGGCGCGGCGGCGCGGAGTTACATAGCCGCTGGCGTTCAGGAGCGCGGGACGCCCAGTCCCAGCTTTTTGCGCGACGGCCACTTCGACGACCGGTTTCTGGTTGCGAAAAGCAAAAACAGCGCCTGTAACAATGACCACGATGCCGAGAAGCGCTCCGATAATGCCGAAGACTTTTCCCGCCTTGCCGCCTTTGCGCTGACCCTCGTGGATGCGCAAGGAGCCGAGGTCGTGTTTTGGCGGGCTGGGCGACGATGCCATCTCGACTAACTCTCCTAATTCGGGAGCCATACTTGGTACTACGCTTACCCTGCGCGGAAGATTACACACGCCCCTGGGCTAACAAGAAACGTTCTGCGCGGTAAATATATTGTAACTTGCCAGGCGGATTTTCGTTACGCAAACAAAGTCGGGGGCTGGCTGCGCGGCGAGTCCAGAAGAGGCGAAAATACTCGTACGGTCGAGCTAGATTTTGGGGAGCACAATTCCCTGTTGGGCCTGGTATTTGCCTTTCTTGTCTTTGTAGGAGACCTCGCATTGCTCGTCGGATTCGAAGAAAATGACCTGGCAGAGGCCTTCGTTGCCATAGATGCGCGCGGGAAGCGGCGTGGTATTGCTGATTTCCAGCGTTACGAAACCTTCCCATTCGGGCTCGAAAGGCGTGACGTTCACGATAATTCCACAGCGGGCGTAAGTGGATTTCCCCACGCAAAGAGTGAGCACATTGCGCGGAATGCGGAAGTATTCGACGGAACGCCCGAGTGCGAAAGAGTTCGGCGGCACTATGCAAACGTCACCTTTAAATTCGACGAATGATTTCGAATCGAAATTTTTCGGATCGACGATGGAGGAATTCACGTTGGTGAAAATGCGAAACTCGTCGGCGACGCGCATATCGTAGCCATAAGAGGAAACGCCGTAACTGATGACGCCGTCGCGGACCTGGCGATCTTCGTAAGGCTCGATCATCTTGTGCTCACGAGCCATCTTGCGAATCCACTTGTCAGACTTCACGGACATCAATGCCTCCAGGAATTAACAGATGCAGCGCAGACGATCTTTCCGACGTGCCTGCATCGATACGGCTGGGCTGCGCAGCGCTCAGGTTGAAAGCGAGTTGCGCATAATATTACACGCCGCGGCGCTTGACAACCTGCAAACCCCTGTCTAGCATAGGTTTCCGTTGAAGCTGGAGGATCGCGTGATCAAGCTCGATATCGTTAACGCCATTGTGACGAAAACCAACGTGACCCGCACGAAGGCTGAACAAGCGGTGGAAACCGTATTCGAGGCCATGAAAAACGCGTTGGGCCGCGGAGAACGCATCGAGCTGCGGCGCTTCGGCGTGTTCAACGTGAAACCGCGGAAGACCGGAATCGGCCGCAACCCGCGCACGGGGCAACAGGTTAGCATCCCTCCCGGCAAGGCCGTGCGGTTCAAGCCCGGCAAAGAACTTCAGACGCTCCCAGCGCCATCTGCGGCACCTGCCCCCAAGCCGTGAACGGGCGCTCCTGAACGGGCGCCCCTGAACCCAAGCTCCTGAACCTCGCTCCTGAACTATGCTCCTAAACTGGGCGGACGCTGTTGTTGCGTTGAATCTCGCGCCAGGCGGCCGACAGCTTTTCAGTGCTAAACTTGTAGTCTCGATGGATCAAATTCCTGGCAACGGTCACGCGGGTATTCCCGTCGAAATTCTCGATTTGGGTTATCCGCAAGTAATCGAGCTGCCGCCGCCTCGTCCCGTGTGGCGACGAAAGCCTCTGTGGCCGGCGCTGATTCTTTTTTTCGTTACGCTTGTAACGACCTTGGCCGTTGGATCGGGATTCGCGATTTCTTATTCGCACAGTGTGGCGCCGTTCTCTGGCGACGAAAATCCATTTGCGGCGATTGTGGCACCGCTGGCGCATCCTCACTTGCTTGTGCTTGGCATTCCATTTTCGTTGGCGCTGTTGGGATTTCTGATGGCGCACGAGATGGGACATTACATTGCGTGCCAGATTTACGGCATTGACGTGAGTTACCCTTATTTTATTCCGTCGCCATTTCTTTTCGGCACATTCGGCGCTTTTCTGCGGATACGATCACCGATTGCGACGCGGCGCGCGCTGTTTGATGTTGGGATTGCCGGACCCATTGCTGGATTTGTGGTAGCTGTGCCGTTGATGGCGTATGCGATTTCGATATCGAAAATCGTTCCCGGTGTGCAGCAGAATGCCGACATTATTTTCGGGCAGCCGCTGCTGATGAAAATTTTTGTGGGGATGTTTCATCCCGGCGCGGACGCAAGCTCGCTCTTGCTTCATCCCATCGGACAGGCAGCGTGGGTGGGATTGTTTGCCACGGCCCTAAATCTGTTGCCGTGCTGGCAGCTTGATGGCGGGCACATTCTGTACACGCTAGCGAGCAGGAAACATAAAGAGATTTCTCTGGCGGTTTCGCTGGGACTGATCGGGATGGGAATCCGCTGGTGGCATGGATGGGGACTGTGGGGAATCATTTTGCTTATCCTCTCGTTGCGATTTCGGCATCCGCCGGTGTACGACCGTTGGGAACCGCTCGACGCAGGCAGGAAGTTGCTGGCTATTCTCGCGGCGGCGATATTTGTTTTGTGCTTCACACAGTGGCCCACGAATAATCCTTAAGCTGTCCGTGCAAGAAAATCTGCTAGTGGCTCAGGTTAACTAACTAATCAGGAGTTATGACGCAAGCGGATACCAACAACGCTCCTGTCCGGTCAGCCTCTGTTGGATTCTTCAAGCGCCGCACGCATTTTGGGCTCCAAGTCTTTGAAGCATCCAGAAAGCAGGGCGGCTTGGATATGCTCCACGGCGATTTCGGTCTTACCCAACGACAAGGCCGCATAACCGATTATCAAATGACGAATAGGAGATGGATTGGCTCCGAGGCCGTAGGTTCCTTCGTGGCTCGGTGCATCTTCGAGTAGCGTACGCAGGACCTCCTGCGTGGATCGGAATCGGTCGAACCAAGGTAGGCCGATTTCCATGATCGCTTGCCTGGCGTCCTCGATGACGATTTCGAGATTCTGTTCCGAGGGATCCACATACCAAATGTCCGTGCGTTTCAATTCCGGCTGCGGAATTGTTTTCTGCAAATGTAGCCGGAAATGACACTCCCACTCTCTGGGGCGCAAATATCCGTTCATTCTCTCCACGGTGGCTCTTCCGGGAATCGCATCAAAGCTGCAGCCCAGGTTTACCGCGAATGAGAAAGTTGTACAACGCAACCCATCTGCCAGATACGAATTGAAAGATTGGAAATTGACGACGTCTATTTTCCCGGTTGCGTACCGCCAGGCATACCGCGTTGTAAATTGCGTGAAGCCGGCTTCTCGCAGCAAAGGCCAAATCAATCGTCTAATTGCCTTGTTGACGACGTGGCTATTCACCTGGGTATACAAGTAAGTGTGTGACGTTTGGCGTCGAGTGCGCGCCGCAATCGAACCAAGTCGCGATAGATGCGCTTATCGGAAACTGAGCCGTTATCGAAAATCTCTCCAGGTTGACGATTCGTGTGAGAAGTATATGATGCGCGCATCGTAATGCAGCAGCCTCCCACCGGTCCGCAGAATTCTCCAACACTTGTACGCACGCTTGGCTTGCGCGATTTAACAATGTTGGTTATCGGAGGCGTGATCGGCTCGGGAATATTTTTGGTACCAGGTGCGATTCAGCGGCGAGTTGCAAATTCAGTTGGGCTCGCAATTCTGGTCTGGGTGGCGGGCGGATTTATGTCGCTGGTGGGCGCGCTTACGTATGGCGAACTCGCGGCGATGAAACCGGAAGCGGGCGGGCTGTACGTTTATATACGCGATTGTTTTGGCAGGCTGCCGGCCTTTCTCTATGGATGGACGCTGTTCCTCGTGATCGCTTCGGGAGGCATCGCCACGCTGGCGGTGGCGTTCGGCGCTTATTTGGGGCAGATCATTCCGCTCAGCGCTGTTGCGATGAAGGCCGCGGCAGTGGGAATGGTCGCGGTGATAACTCTAGTGAATATTTATGGCACGCGCGAAAGTTCGGACCTGCAGAACTGGACGACTTATGTGAAGGTGGCGTTGATTGTCGGGATGAGCGCCGTGCTGCTGGCGATGGGGCGCGGATTTCACGGCTCACAGAATATTTTGTGGCCGGCGCACGTGAATGGCTCGATGATTTCGAACTTTGGATTGGCGATGATTGCGGCGATGTGGTCATACGAAGGATGGCAGTTCGCGTCTTTCAGCGCGGGCGAGGCGGCCCATCCTCAGCGAGATTTTCCGCGGGCGTTTTTCTACGGCACGTTGGCACTGACGATAATTTATGTGCTGGCTGCTTTGTCATACGTGGCAGCGCTGGGGCCGGAAGCTGCCGGACAGTCGGACACGATTGCCGCGGCTGCAATGGCGGTGATTCTGGGGCCGATGGCGGCGAAATTCGTGGCGCTGCTCATTATGATTTCCACATTTAGCTCGGCGAACAGTATTCAGCTTACTAGCCCTCGCGTTTATTACGCCATGGCCGGCGATGGATTGTTTTTTCGCAGAATGGCGGAAGTGCATCCGCGATTTCGTACGCCTGCGTTTGCAATTCTTGCGTGCGGAACGTGGTCGGCGACTCTGGCGTGCATCGGTAGTTTTGAGCAGCTCTTCACATATGTGATTTTTACCGGATGGATTTTCTATGGCCTCGCGGGAGCTAGTATTTTTGTTTATCGCCGAAGGATGCCGGGCGCGGAGCTTCCGTATCGTGTGCCGGGATATCCATGGACGCCCCTGATTTTTGTGTTGGCTAGCGCGGCGCTGGTGGTGAATGCGATTTCTTCGCGGCCAGCAGGGGCGGTTGAGGGGGTCGGAATCGTTCTGGCGGGATTGCCCGCTTATTTGATATGGCGAACGCGAGCACCGAAGGCTGATCCTTAGAAGAGGCTGGTGGGATCTACGTCAACGATTACGGCGGTGTCGGGAATTTTCCTGGCGACGCAGAAATCTAGGGCTCCGCTGAGCGCCTGAGCCAGAGCTGAGCGTCGCGGAGATTTCAAGACAAACTGAAAGCGATAGTCCTTGCGCAAACGCGCGAGCGGAGCGGCGGCGGGGCCTAGAATCTTCACGCCGCGATTTTCGAAGGGCGCGAAATAAGTTTCGAGCGCTTTGGACCAACGGATGGCGTTTTCAATTTTGCGATCCCTGACCAGCACGGTAGCTAGGGCTGTGAATGGCGGATAGTGCAGCATACGGCGGAAGTGCGCTTCTTTTTCGTAGAAGGAAACGTAATCCTGCTGCACGGCGTATTGGATGGCGTAGTGCTCGGGGTAATACGTTTCCACCAGAACTTCGCCGGCTAGCTCGCCGCGGCCGGCGCGACCGGCGACTTGGGTGAGCAACTGGAAGGTTTTTTCGGCTGCGCGGAAATCGGGACGGCCGAGCGCGAGATCGGCGGAAACCACGCCGACTAGAGTGACGCGTTGAAAATCGTGGCCTTTCGCCACCATCTGGGTGCCCACGAGGACGTCTAATTCACCGTTGGCAAACGCGCCTAGGACCTGCTGGTATTCGCGCTTGGTGCGAACCGTGTCGCGATCGAGACGCGCGATTCGCGCGGCGGGAAATTTCTCGCGCAGATATTCTTCCACGCGTTCCGCGCCATCGCCGACGAAATAGAGAAACTCACCGCTGCACTTCGGGCATTTCTTTGGCGGACGAATCGAATAGCCGCAATAATGGCATTCCAGGCGCTGGCGGCTTTTGTGATAAGTCAGTGCGATACTGCAATTTTCGCATTGCACGAATGCGCCACAACTTCTGCAAAGCAACGACCAGGAATAGCCGCGGCGATTGATCAGGACCATAGACTGCGTTTTTTCTTCCAAGCGCAAGGCGATGCCTGAGCGCAAAGCTTCCGAAACAGGGCGGGCTTTGAGCTGCTGGCGAAATTCTTCGCGCAAATCGATCACGCGAACTTCGGCCAGAGGGCGGTTCTCCACGCGCGAGGTCAATTCAAGCAGGCGATATTTTCCTTCGCGCGCATTGTGATAAGTCTCAAGCGAAGGTGTGGCGGAACCGAGCAACGCGACGGCGCCTTCCAGGCGCGCGCGGTAAACGGCAACGTCGCGTCCGTTGTAACGAGGCGTTTCTTCCTGTTTGTAGCTGGTTTCCTGCTCTTCGTCCACGATGATCAAGCCGAGATTTTCGAGTGGCGCAAAAACGGCGGAACGTGTACCGACCACGATGCTTGCCTGTCCATGGCGAACGCGCCACCATTCGCGTGCGCGTTCCACATGGGGCAGGCTGCTATGAAGTACAGCGACCGTTTCGCCAAAACGCGCGCGCACCAGGCGGCCGACCCATAGTGTGAGCGCGATTTCCGGGACAAGGACGATGGCTGTTTTGCCGCGGGAGATGGTGGCCTCGATGGCTCCGAGATAAACTTCTGTTTTGCCGCTGCCTGTCACGCCGTGAAGCAAACCTGCCGTAAATTTCCCGGTGACTAACCAGCGCCAAATTTCGGCGAGGGCCTGTTTTTGTTCGGCATTCAAATCATTTGTAGGCGGAGTGAAATCGGTGTCCCAGGGATCTTCATCTGCTACCAGTGGCTCTTCCCAGGCGAGGACGCGGCCTTGTTTTTCCAGGCGCAAGATGACGGCGCGGGATACTTCAGCGTTCTTCATCAAGACCGCTAGCGGAAGTGGGCCGCGAGTGGCGGTCAGTACCTCGCGAATTTTTTCCTCGGCGGGGTTCGCCGAAGGCTCATCTTTGGCGGGATTCCACGCGATGATTTTTTGGGTGCGTGTTTTGCGGCGATGTGCGATTTCCCGGGCAGCCAGGTATCCGCGACGGACAAATTTTTCGGCGAGCGCTTCGCCGCCCGGCAACCGCCTGACAGCAGCGGAAGAGACCGTGCCGGCCTTTTCGGTTGCTGCGTCGAATCGGCGTAGAAATTCAAATTCAGAGCTTTCGACGTCGGTGTTCTCGGTACTTGCGGCAAGCTCTTGCAGATAGGCGCGACCTGCGTCGGTGAGCCAATATTCGCGGTCGTGGCGCAACTCGATTTCAGGGGGAAGCATGGCGCGGAACGTTTCACCGATGGGAGCTATGTAGTAGCGGCTGATCCAATGGCCAAGCTCGATCAGTTTTGTGGGTAGCGCCGGGACGCGGTCGAGTAGTCCGGAAATTTCTTTGATCTGGGCGACAGTCGGAGCTTTATCGGAGACGGAGAGACCGACGCCAACCATGGCGCGATTGCGAAACGGGACAAGCAAGCGGCGGCCGACGAGATCTTCATCGCTGAGAGAATCGGGAATGGCGTAGGTGAACGTCGTGCGCAGAGGGACGGGGAGCGCGACCTCGCAATAGCGTTTGGCCGACATGGTCGGAGTAGTGTAGCAGGGTGACTGGTGGGGGGACTGGCGTATGGCTATCGTTGCGAAGAGTCGAATTGAAGGTTACTCGCACAAATTGTGATTTTCTTCGTGCCACAGAGAGCAGATTCCTCGCTGCACTCGGAATGACAAATTTAAAAGCTAAGGCGAGAACCCGAGATTCCGGTACACAACTACAAGCTTGGGCGAATGCCCCGGAAAATCATGCAGGCACCTCAGATGCTTACGCAGACGATGCCTACGAAAATTAGGACGATGCCTAGCCATTGGCTGTGCTCCAGGCGCTCGCGCAGGAATATCCACGCGAGCAACACCGTGACGGCGCCGTAGAGCGATGCAAGCACGCTGACTACGGAGACTGGGCCGATGTGCAGGCCGGCGTTGTTCGCGACGAATGCTGCGGTGTCCATGAAGCCCACTGCCGCTAGCATCCACCAAACGCCACCATGCGGGAGCCGGATGCTTTGGCGCGCGGGTAAGGCAACAACGGCAAGCGACACGAGAGCGGTGAGGCGCATCACCCAAACTGACACAGCGTCGCCGACGAGCGGGACTACGTGGAAGCCGAGAAACCAAAACATTACGCCGAAACCTATGGCGGCCAAGATCGCCCAACCTACGCCGCGCGACATTCGCGAGGTTGTTGAAGGATTAACTGCGCCTGCGGAATTAGCTACCTCCGCAAGATCAACGGCGATTTTCGGATTAGTTGCTCCTGCGGAATTAATTGCGTCTCGGGGATGAACGGCGTTCGAGCGACCGTTAGGGTCCGCGGGGTTAGCTGCGTCTGGGGGATCCGATGCTTCTGAGGGACTCGCTGGCTTTGGCGCGAATGACATCGCCGCGAGAATCACGCCTGTCAATGTGACTGCGATACCGACTCCGCGGAGAGGATTAATTCGCTCGCCGCTCGCGATGGAAAGGGCCACCGTAAGCGCGGGATAGCTGGATGAGACCGGGCCGACGATGCTCATCACGCCGATTTCGAAGGAATGATACAGCGAGAGAGAAGCAGTTACATTTAGCAATCCTGCAACAACGGTGAGCGCCCAAGGCTGCCATCCGGGAGCTACATGCGAAAAACCGCTAGTAAACTTGAGGTAAATGCTGAGAGCAATGAAACCGAAAAACTGCATGAAGAATAGCGTGCGGTAAGCGCCGACACGTCGGGACGCAAAACGCGCCGCAAAATCGGCCATGCCCCAGCATAACGCTCCAGTTAATCCGAGGATGACACCCAAAGAATTCTCCACTGCCCCGATCACGCTCGACTATCGTTAACGCTCATCGACTAACTTTGAAGTCTCCGACTATTTTCGTCTATTTGCCAAAATGTGGCGGGCTATTTACGTTTTGGTTGCAGGCCGAGGACGCCCATTACTTTCTGCAAGTCTTTCCAGACTTCACTCTTCGCGCTCGGATTGCGCAGCAGATATGCGGGGTGATAGGTGGCGATCAGTTTCGAGCCGCGGAAATCAAACCACTCACCGCGAAAACGAGAGATGCCCTGGGTGGTTTGCAACAGCGTTTGAGACGCGCAGCTTCCCAGGGCGCAAATTACTTTCGGCCTGATTACGTCAATCTGACGGAAAAGAAAAGGAGAGCAGGTCGTGATTTCGTCTTTTTCAGGGAGGCGATTTTCGGGCGGGCGGCATTTCACCACATTGCATATGTAAACATCTTCTCGGCGCAGGCCCATGGCTTCAATCATTTGCGTGAGCAATTTTCCCGCGCGGCCAACGAATGGTTCGCCTTTTATATCTTCGTCGTGACCGGGACCTTCGCCGACGAAAACCAATTCGGCTTTCATGCTGCCGACTCCGAATACGATGTTGGTGCGCGCTTTGTGGAGTTTGCAGCGCGTGCAATCGCCGATGGTTTCGCGAATAAGTTGAAACGTGTCGTCTTTAATCCTATCGCTAGCTTCGAACAGTGATGGAGCCTGCGCGAACGGAACAGCGGCTGAAGAACGGCTGGAAGCAGCTGCAATGGGAAGACTCGCCGTGGCCGGCGCAAGACCGACGGAGGAAGCTACGCTAGGTGCGCGAGCGGCCGCGGACATTGCAGGATGAGCCAGCTCGCCGGTTTGAGAAGTTGCATCCGCATTCGAGGGAGGGGTCGAACCCGTCGCGACACGGTTGCGATAGTAGGGCCCCAGCTCCAGGTCCGCTCCATAGCGAAGCCAGGCTTCCACGCGTGCACGCTTGTCAGATTCCAACGAGGCCCCCAATTTTGAATAGAACGGGAGAACTTTATCACAGCGAACGAAGTTGCGCAGCGTGGAGAAAGAAGATTGATTAGCGGAGTGGGGAGGAAATATTTCCGTTACTTCGAATGCTTGCGGATTTCGAGCACGCGATCGAGGATTTGATTTGCTACTTCAAACTTGGTCATCTTGGCCAGCGGAATTTCGCGGCCGTCGCGCAGAAACATCGTCACGATGTTGGTGTCTCCGTCAAATCCCGCGCCTTCCTGGGTCACGTCGTTTGCGACGATCATGTCCGCGCCCTTGCGTGCGAGTTTTCCGCGCGCATTTTCGGCAAGTGAGTTTGTTTCCGCCGCAAATCCCACCAAGATTTGGCCGCGCTTCTCGCGTCCGAGGTCAGCGAGAATGTCCGAGGTGGGTTCGAGTTCAAGCGTGAACGAGCCCTCGCCGCGTTTCAGTTTCTGATCGTGCTGCGCTGCGGGGCGGTAATCCGAAACTGCGGCGGCCATAATCACGACGTTCGCGTTAGCGGCACGTTCGCGAACGGCATGATGCATTTCTTCCGTCGAACGCACGGGCACCCAATCCACGCCGTCCGGAACTTTTAAATCTGTAGGACCACTTACCAAGATGACGCGAGCGCCTCGACGGTTTGCCGCTTCCGCCAGCGCGTAACCCATTTTCCCAGACGACCGATTCGTCAGGAAACGCACCGGATCGATGTCCTCGCAAGTGGGGCCGGCGGTCACCAATATTGTTTGGCCCGCAAAATCATGGCGCAGCCCGAGCACGTCGCAGACTTTCTTGGCGATAGTCTCGGTAGCAGCGAGGCGGCCAGAGCCCACCATTCCGCAGGCAAGATAGCCTTCGTCGGGATCGACGACATGAACGCCGCGTTCACGCAGAATCGCGAGGTTGCGTTGAGTAGCGGCGTGGTCCCACATGTTGACGTTCATTGCAGGCGCAACGACAACCGGGGCTTTGGTGGCGAGGTAAAGAGTAGAGAGAAAATCTTCCGCAATACCGTTTGCGAATTTGCCGAGAATGTCAGCAGTGGCCGGCGCAACCAGCAGCAAATCGATTCGCTGCGCCACGGCGATATGTTCGATAGCGCTTTCGACGTTCGCCGGAGCCGCCGTGCCACCGGCGCTGAACATATCGGTGATTACTTTTTGGCCAGTGAGCGCGGCGAAGGTGAGAGGAGTGATGAACTCCTGCGCTGAGCGGGTCATAACCACTTGCACGTCCAGCTTTTCCTGCTGCAAGCGGCGAACCAGCTCCGCGGCTTTGTAAGCCGCAACACCTCCGGTAACGCCGAGTGCGATCTTCATCTGATGCGCGGCGCGGTTACTTCTTGCGCTTGCCGTCCTTATCCTCAGGCTCTCCGCTTAATTCCTTGGCCTCATATTCGAGCAGGCCCTTCAACAATTCTTCTTCGGCGATGCGCGTGGTCTTGCGCGATCGGGGGTTATCAACCATGGGCCGCCCGCCGATCATTAACTGCCGTGCGCGGCGCGCGACCACTACTACGTAAGCAAACTGGCTCTCCGGTGGATCTCTTAACACGGCCATGATCAGATCAGCCTCCAAAGGACTTCAAGATTTCGAGAATTCGTTCTTCGTTACGCGGCACCCGGAATCGCGACCCGAGCGCAATGGCCTGGACTTCCTTTCCTGCGCGCTCGACGTCGTCGTTGATGATCGCGTAATCGTAGCTACTATAATTCAACATTTCCTGCCGTGCACGTTCGAGCCGCCTGCGAATTTCATCTTCCGAGTCCTGCCCGCGCTGCCGGATGCGATGTTCGAGTTCAGTACGGGAAGGCGGCAGGACAAAGACTGCAACCGCACCAGGCAGCTTAGCTTTTACCTGTAAAGCTCCCTGCACGTCAATTTCTAGGACCAAATCTTTTTTTTGCGCTTCCGCTTCAGCCACACTTTTGCGCGGAGTGCCGTACCAGTTTTTTCCGAACACCTGCGCGTATTCCAGGAAGTCCCCGCGTTCGACCATTTCCTGAAATTGGGACTCGGAGACAAAATTGTACCACTTGCCGTCGCTTTCCGTCTTGCGCGGCATCCGTGTGGTGCACGAAACAGACAGCATGGTGCCGGGCAGCTGCAAAATCTTTTCCACCAGGGTGGACTTCCCCGAGCCCGAGGGCCCGGAGACGATGAGCACCAACGGTTCCGTTTTGCTCATTCTATGTTCTGCACCTGTTCGCGCAATTTCTCGATTTCGGATTTGATCTCAAGCGCGAGCCGCGTGATTTCCAAACCTTCGCCGTCGTTTCCCGGAGTCTTCGAGAGCAGCGTGTTGGCCTCGCGCTGCATTTCCTGCAACAGGAAGTCGAGTTTCTTCCCTGCTTCGGAAGCGCTTGCGAGCAAGTCCTGGAATTGTTGCACGTGGCTGCGCAGACGAACTAATTCCTCGGAAACGTCACTACGTTCGGCAGCTAACGCGGCTTCCTGCGCCAAACGGGTGGGATCAATTTGCGTTTCGCCGAGAAGATCTTTCAAACGCGCGTCCAGGCGTTTTGCGAATGCGGGGCGCGCGCGTTCTGCCAATGTGCTTACACTCGAAGCCAAAGCTGCGATGGTTCGAAGCCTCGCGGACATTTCTTCACGCAAGACGCCAGCTTCTTCCGCGCGCATGCGGTCCAGCTTATCCAGCGATTCAAGCATGCAGCGACCTAAGACGGATTCGAGGCGCTCGAGTTCGCTTTCCAGTGATGCGGCAGCGGCGCCTATCACGCCTGGCAACCGCATGATTGATTCGACGTCCGGCTCAGACTGTATGTTGAATTCCTTTCGTAACGAGGCAGCAGCTTTCAGATAAGCCGCCGCTACTTCTTGGTTCACGCCGATTGCGGCCGGTCCCGAGAGTTCGTAATGCACGGTGACGTCCAGATGCCCGCGCCGCACACGCTCGCGAATGATTTGGCGAATGCGCGGTTCCAGCGGTTCGAAGCCTTCGGGGACACGCAAATGCAGATCGAGAAAGCGATGATTCACGCTGCGAATGGTTACGCGCAAGCTCCAGCCGTTTTCCGACGCTCGCGCCTGAGCGTAACCGGTCATGGACTTCAAGCCGCCCTGGGCGGACGGCGTTGAACTCGCAGAAATAGGTTTTGGACTTGTGCCCGACATATTTATACAGGACCCGCCGCTCGGCTTACGGTATCGACATCGCGGAATTGCATTTCGTACAAGCGCGCATACACACCGCCGCGAGCCAGAAGTTCTTCGTGCGTTCCGCGCTCACGGATTGTGCCGCCTTCCAGCACAGCAATCAAGTCCGCGCGGCGAATAGTCGAAAGCCGGTGGGCGATCACGAAGACGGTGCGGCCAGTCATCAAATTGTTCAACGCGTCTTGAACCAGCATTTCAGATTCGGAGTCGAGCTCGGAGGTCGCTTCGTCCAGAATTAAAATTGGCGCGTCTTTGAGCAACGCGCGGGCAATGGCAAGCCGTTGCCGCTGGCCACCGGAAAGGCGCTGGCCACGGTCGCCGATGAGGGTCTTGTAGCCGTCCGGCATTTGCATGATGAAATCGTGCGCGAGCGCAGCCTTAGCCGCGGCAATTACTTTTTCTTCGGGCATGTTGGGGCGGCCGTAACACAAATTGTTCCAGATGGTGTCGTTAAAAAGGATGGTTTCTTGGGTCACGATGGCCATCTGTTCGCGCAGCGAACGCAAAGTGACTTCTCGGACGTCGCGGCCGTCTATCAGCAAGGAACCTGACGTAGCGGTGTAAAAGCGTGGGAGAAGATTTACCAGGGTGGTCTTGCCGGCGCCGCTCGAGCCTACGATCGCGACTACCGCACCGGCCGGAACTTTCAACTTCAGATTACGAAGCGTGGGCGCATCGCCATCGTCGTAAGTAAAACTGGCATCCGCAAATTCCACGGATTCCGAAAGGCGCGGCAGGGATTTGGCGTTCGGCATGTCGAGCTTTTCTTCCGGCAAATCGAGAAGCCGGAATACTTGAGCAGACGTTCCCAGCGCTTGCACGAAAAGCTGATAAATGTTGCCTAAGCGCTTAATGGGTTCGTAGGCTTTGAACAGCGCGAAGGTAAACGCTCCAAACAAACCTACCGTCATGCGGCCGGCCTTGATTTCGCCGCGCGCGAAGAAAAGGATCATGGCCACTACTACCGCGCCCAGGACGTCCATGATGGGTCCTGTAGCTGCCATGGCGCGAATCCAGCGCATGTTTTCTCGACGCAAGCTCCTGGCCGCGTCATGGAATTTCCGAATTTCGAAACCTTCCATCCCGAACGCTTTGACCACGCGGTTACCGCTGATGGTCTCTTGAAGGATTTGACTAAGATCGGCTAGGCGGGAACGGCTTTTTTCAGTTGAACGGCGAATTTTGCGAGTCAATTTCCCGACAGGCAGGACTACCAAGGGGACGAGAACAGCTGACCCCACAGCCATCCGCCAATCGATAAGCAAGAGCACAGCGACGAATGCGATCAGATTGAAAATTTGGCGGAAAAAATCGGTCATGTAATCTGAGAAAGCGCTGCGCAACTGTTCGATGTCGCTGATCACCGCGGACATTACACGTCCGACGGGATTGTGGTGAAAGAAGCCGACAGGTTGCTGCACGACTTTGCGGTAAACGCGATCCCTGAGATCCGTGACGGCAGAAAGTCCCACATATTGAATCAATGTTCCGCCGAAATATTCTGCAACTGCCTTGAACAAAAAGATAAAAAGCAAACCCAGGGCAAAAACAGACCAGACGTGATGCACCCGGGACGGAACCAAATCGTTCATGTATAGGATGTGATCCGTGCCGGGAACTCGAAAGAGGACCAGTTTCTGAAGCGCGGATTGCGGGTTTAGCACTACATCCACGGCGGGCGCTATGGCGAGCGGCACGAGGCCTTCGGCAATCCCCATGGCGGCCATCAGGACAACACCGATGACTAGCAGCCAGGTATAGGGCGAGAGATAGCCGAGCAGGCGGCGGAATTCCTGACCTTGCGTCATGGTGACAGCGCCGTCTTTTATTTCGGAAGTCAAATTGGCAAATCCCAAATCCTCATCAGACTTGCAATTTCAAGACGTTGTCTTATCCAGGTCGCGATGCACGACCTTGGCGGAATAGCCCTTTTTCTTAATCGCCCTACGGATCACTTCCGCCAGCGCTACGGAACGATGGCGGCCCCCGGTGCATCCCAGCGCGACGGTGAGATAACTTTTTCCTTCCTGGATGTAGTGCGGGATGAGGTATAGCAGCAAACTTTCCACGCGGCGCAAGAATTCTCCCGTTTGCGGGAAGGAACGAATGTAACGCGTCACGCGCGGATCCTTTCCGCTGAACGGCCGCAAGCGCGGCACGAAAAATGGGTTAGGAAGAAATCGCACATCAAAAACTAAATCCGCATCCGCGGGAATTCCGTAGCGGTATCCGAAGCTCACAAGGGAAACCAGCAGCGGGCGCCTTCCCGGCTTTTGAAAGCGGTCGATAATAAACTGGCGAAGCTCATGCACGTTGAATTTTGTGGTGTCGATGACCACGTCCGCCAGCCGACGAATGGGAGCCATGCGGCGGCGCTCTTCGCGTATGCCTTCGGCGACCGATCCATCGCGTCCGAGCGGATGCGGGCGACGCGTCTCGCTAAAGCGGCGCATCAGCGCTTCGTCGCTGGCTTCGATGAACACTAGCGTCGCGGGGTGTTCGGTGACTAATTGACGATAAATGCCCGGAAGTTTCTCGATCTGCTCGCCCTCGCGGGCGTCCACCAACAACGCGGCGCGTTCAATTTCGACGCCTTCGGCATAGAGTTCGCCGAATTTTGGAATCAACGCGACAGGCAGATTATCTACACAATAAAAACCGAGGTCTTCAAAGGTATTCAGGACGGAACCTTTTCCGGAGCCGGAAAGGCCGGTTAGAAGTACTAGCTGGTGCGCATCGCGGGTTCGGGTTCTCGGCGTGCGCTTCACGGCAGCGGCGCTAGGCCTTTACACGCCGGCGATGCGTGCTAGGAATGCGAAGGTCTTCACGGTACTTCGCGACGGTTCGACGGGTTACGTGGATGCCTTCATCGCTTAGCTTCTTGGTAATTTGCTCGTCGGTCAGCGGGTGCGAAGTATCTTCGTCTTCAATCATTTTCTTCACGCGCCGCTTCAGCGAAAGCAGCGACATTTCGCCGCCTTGCGGCCCGTTCACCGATTCACTGAAGAAGTAACGCAGCTCGAGCACTCCTTGGGGAGTGTGCACATACTTATTGGCTACGGCGCGGCTCACAGTGGAAGGGTGCACGCCCACTTCTTCGGCGACTTCCTTGATCATCATGGGCTTCAACTGGTCGGCTCCATAATCGAGGAAATCACCCTGCCGGCGCAGAATCGACTGGCAAACGCGCTGAATCGTATGTTTGCGCTGTTCGATGTTTTTCATCAACTGGATCGCGGCGGTGAAACGTTCCTTCACATAATTACGAACGTCGCGGTCAGCCGCATCGCGCGCCAGCAATCGGCGATAAGTGGGATTCAGGCGAAGCTGCGGCAAGTCATCATCATTCATAAACGCCTGCCACTCGCCGTCCACTTTTCGAAATTGGACATCGGGCTCGACAAGGCGCGGCTCGGTGCGGTTATAGCGCAATCCGGGCCGGGGATCGAGGCGCTTGATCACATCGACGGCGCGCTTCACCAACTCGACTGGCCGGTTCAGCGCGCGCGCTACTTCTTTAAGCTGATTGTTCTGGAGCAGCTTCAGATGATCGGCAATGATCTGCTGCGCCAAAGTATTCTGTGGATCGACCAGCTTGAGCTGGATGAGCAGGCATTCCTGCAAATCGCGCGCGGCGATTCCAGGAGGATCGAATTCCTGCACCATGGCGAGCGCTTCTTCTACATCCTCCATCGAATAATTTGCCGCTTGAGCAATTTCATCGAGGGAGGCGGTAAGATAGCCATTTTCGTCCAGGTTGCCGACGATCGATTCGGCAATCTTGCGCACCGTTTCGGTGCAGATGCTTACGCTGAGCTGCCAGTTGAGGTGGTCGGCGAGACTCTGCGGAGAGGAAAGAAACTTGTCGAACGAAGGCTTTTCGATTTCCTCGCGCTCGCTGTTTGAAATTCTCTCAGCGCCGGAATCCAGGTACTGGGTGAAGAAGGAGCCAAAATCGAATTCGTCAAACGGATTTGCGGGCGCTACTTCCGGAACCTTTTCGGTTTCCTTCTTGAGGAAAGCTTCGTCGGTGTAACTTTCGGCGGTGACTCCGTCGTCTTCCGTGGCTTCGTCGAGCACGGGATTGGCCATGATCTCCTGATTGATCATTTCCCGCAGTTCCAAACGGTTCAGCGCCAGCACGCTGACCATCTGCACCAAGCCTGGTGTGAGTATCTGTTTTTGCGCGACGCGTAAGTTGAGTTTGGGCTGGAGCCAATTCATAAAGTTAGATTCAGTTTAACCGGAAACCTTCTCCCAGATAAATCCTTCGTACTTCAGTATTCTCGGAAAGTTCTTTGGGAGTTCCCGCAAATAATATTTTGCCATCACTGATGATGTAGGCGCGATTTGTTACCGCCAGGGTTTCGCGAACGTTGTGATCGGTGACCAAGACGCCGATGCCAGCAGCGCTCAAATCCGCGATAATTTTTTGAATATCCACTACCGTCAAAGGGTCGATTCCGGAAAAAGGCTCATCCAGCAATACGAACGACGGCGATAAAACCAGCGAGCGCGCGATTTCCAGGCGGCGCCGCTCGCCACCCGATAGCACATATGCCTGGCTGTACCGCACTCCCTCAAGGCCCATTTGCGCCAACAACTCCTCCACGCGATCCCGGCGCTGCTCCTGAGTAATGGGCAGCGTCTCCAACACAGCTAACAAATTCTCTTCTACCGTTAATTTCCGAAAAACCGAAGGCTCTTGAGGTAGGTAGCTGATGCCGCTGCGGGCCCGGAGGTACATGGGGAGGTCGGTAATATCCTCGCCGTCCAGTAAGACACGCCCATAGTCCGGACGCGCTAGACCGACCAGGATGTAAAACGTCGTGGTCTTTCCGGCGCCGTTCGGCCCGAGCAACCCAACCACTTCGCCTTGTTGAATCTCCAAACTAACATCGCTAACAACTTTTCGCCCTCTGTACGACTTGCTGAGGGCGGCCGCCTGGAGTTTCAACATGCCGGTTCATTACTCAACTCGGTGCCTGGTTAACGTGCGCGAAGCTTTTTCCGAATCTATCAAAATCGTATCATTCGCAACAAAGAAGGTCAACGAATGGCCGGTGGTTGTGTCGCTAGAAGCATCGGTAATCGTGGGTTTTCCGCCGGAAAGGACGAATTTTCCGTCACTTGCGGTGTATTCGGCCTGTTCGGCGGTGCCCCGGCGGTCGGCCTGTTGCACCACGACGCCCCCGGTGGCCAAGGCCCGGTCAAGCTGGCGGGGCCCTGCTGTAGCTGCTGGGGGCTTGCCAGACGCGTCATGGCGGGCTTCGGCGTCCAGCGCTGAGGTCGGCGGCGGAGCTAGAAAGACGTCCAATACGGGCGATTGCAGCGACCCCTGCTGGGAGCTGGCCGCTACGCCACCTTCCAGGTGCGCTTTCCCCAAGTCACTCCAGTAGGTCAGCACCGGCGCTCGAATTTGCCAGACGTTGCGACCAGCGGCCGTGGCCGGAGAGCTCTCCGGCACCTTTGCAGCTTGAGGCCGGCCTGGCGATGAGGATGGAAGCTTTGGCGCGCCTCCCGGGAGAACTGGAAGTTGCCCGGATGTCTGCGGAAAGATCGCGATCACGTTTCCCGAAGCGACCAGTTTCTTTTCGTCGCGCCACACTTCAATCTGATTGGCGTCCAGAACAGATTCACCCTGCCACATTCGGGCGCGGCCGGAATAGAGCGCGTGGCCGGAGGCGCTCGAAGCTACCAGGGTGGCGGCGGAAATATGCGCTGGACCAGAACCCAAATTCACGGCGGCGTTCCCTTCCGAGGAGAAATATGTGGAGGCCACCCCTCCGGTAGCCTGGATTTCTCCAGACTTTTGATTGATCGCTACGCTGCGAGCAGTGGTGCGGCTGGTCGAATCAAAAAGAACTGGTGATCCATCCAGGGTAAGGTCGCCGGTTTTGCTGACCATTTTTGCGCGGTCGGCAGTGGCTTGGTGATCGGCCTGTTGAAAGTGCACGTTCCCGGTTTGGTCGAGCGTTTCCCAATCGCCGCTTGCGCCAAAGGTCGCTACCAGCTCGTTAGCTGTGCTCGCTTGCGGAGCGCCGGACGAAATCGTTCGTTTTATTTCCGCGCCGGAATGGCCGAATAACTTTGCAAGGTGGCCAGTTGCGTCGAACTCCGTCACGAATTTCTTGGCACGGAGCGCGGTCAGTTCAGTGCCACTTTTCATCTCGATTGTCGCAGGGGCTAATGTCTCGGCACTCTGCGCACGCGGCTGAGGGGCTTGCTTTCCGGCGCTGGTTGGCTGTCCAGGGGCAAAGAGCACCCGCAACGATGCCGTTTTCAAACTGCGCGATTGCCCATCTTGCACAGAATCGAGAACCGTTCCACCGCTCGTGGTCATCATTCGAATCACGTTTTGCGGAGCCATGGCGAGTTCCACGCGCCCGCTTGAAAAATGGTCGGTCCCGCCGGCAGCCTCGCGCGCGCCTTGAACATTTCCATCCGCCACGATGCTTTCGATCCAGCCTTGAGGATTAAGGAAAGCCTCGAACTGGTTTCCAGAAATTCCGACCTTGCCCCCTGATTCCATTGAGTGAACTGCGGGATTCCCGGTCGCGGTCACGTGTTGCGCGCGAAAATCGGGATCGAGATCGATCGTAATTTTATCGGCGGTAAGCTCTCGGGTTCCCTGGCGCACATCGGCTGGCGCGGAAAGCACCACTTTGCGCTCATCGCGCCGGACTTCCAAGCTGCCGCCGGTTACGTTGACCGGCAAGCCATTCGAACGATCCGAAGCCGCGAGGTCCAAGTGTACGTCGCGCTGCAAGACAATAAGAGAGTCTTGAGTGCTGTAGATGACGCCCACGGCGTGCCCTTGTCCTTGCGGAAAAGTAAACGCCACGGGTTCGGGTGTGGAAGCGTCGCCGGTCTCGCGATTGAAGGTGAGATCGCGAGTGGTTACCTGGATGGTTTTGTCTGCATCGCCTGCGGGAGGATTTGCGCTGGCGATGTCGATTTGCACATCGCCCTGGCAGCGGACCGCGCCTGTCTTAGGTTGATAACCACACTCACGCGTGTGAATGTTGTCGTTGCGATTTCCTTCGCGGCCGTAAATTGTGACCCACACGTCTTCCAACAAATAACTATTCTGATCTTTATATTCGGTGGCATGGGACGCGCGCACGGTGAATATCGTGCGGTCGCCTTCGACTTTCGAAAAGGTCATCTGGTCGGACTGTTGCTGCACGGTGGAAGGAACAGAATGAGGACCCAATCGGCGAGCGGCAGCCTCGCGTATAGCGCGCCGCGAATAGACCCCGACAACAACTAGCGAGATTGCAGCGGCGGCTATTGCCGCCCATCGCGCGTAACTGGCTGCTTGTTTATTCTGCAAGGCAAAACTCCAGCGCCCTCACACTCAAACCACAAACGGACAGGCCAGAACTCGTCAATCACGACGGAACTGCTCTTATGAATTGTTAGAAGCTGAGTATAGGTGAGAGGTTTCCAGGGGACAACTGCGTCGGAGATTTAACGTGAAGAAGGCGGCGCTTGCAGAAAGCTGGAGCTATTCGCCGCCGCTCGTAAGCACGCCGAGCCCGGCGGCTGCGACGCTGTCTCGCGTGGTGTTTTTCACCAGGTACATGGCTTCGTCGGCGAGATGCAACAGCTCCGCTTTGGTTCGGGAATCCGTGGGATACGACGCCACACCAACGCTCGCCGTGATGTGCACGTTTATGCCCGCATCTTTTAGCCAGACAGCTTCGCGAATCAATTTATGGAGGCGCCGCGCAACACCAAACGCGTTTTCCTTGGAGGTCTGCGGGAGCAGAACGACAAACTCATCGCCGCCATAGCGGAATGCAAGGTCGATCAACCTGCACTTATCCTTCACTGCTTGCCCGATCTCGGCGAGCAGCTTGGAACCCGCTAAGTGGCCGTAGGTATCGTTGATATTCTTGAAATGGTCGAGGTCGATAAAAATCAACGAAAACTCAAAAG
>Ga0209008_1000222_pt1 | contig 24626 bp, 13 predicted proteins | sample JacPin_JW_Ref_O3_FD_187963 | JGI IMG/M metagenome (GOLD analysis project Ga0209008, IMG submission 187963) | Forest soil microbial communities from Algoma, Ontario, Canada - Jack Pine, Ontario site 1_JW_Ref_O3 (SPAdes) (version 2) | ecosystem: Environmental > Terrestrial > Soil > Boreal...
CAGAGTTTTATTAGCGCATTTCAAAGCCTGCCGCTCCTTGAGTACTCGTTCTTCAACACGGACGTGATCCAATCGGCGAATTTCGCAAGCTTTGACCGCCTGGCACCTCCGACGGTCGATTTGGCCCAATCGAACTATGTCATCTCCTTTGGCGCGGACTTTCTCGGCACCTGGAACTCGCCAGTCGCTCAGTCGATCGGCTATGGCCATATGCGCAAGGGACGTCCGGGCCAGCGCGCAAAGTTCGTCCAGATTGAATCGCGCGTGTCCCAGACCGGTGCGAGCGCCGACGAATTCGTCCCATGTCCGCCGGGCGCCGAAGGTTCGTTCGCGCTGGCTCTCGCACACGTCATCCTGGCTGACAAGCTGCGCCCCGCCGATCTTCCAGGTCACGCGGGTGCGCGAATCGATGGTTGGGCTCAGGGTTTGCCTGACTACACACCAGAAAAGGTTTCGACGCAGATTGGTGTCCCGGCACAAACGATCGTCCGAATCGCGCACGAGGCCGCTTCCAATGCTCCCGCCGTTGCCCTGGTAGGCGATTCCGCAACCGCCCACACCAATGGGTTCTTCAATGCTCTGGCCGTCAACGCGCTGAACGATCTGCTCGGAGGCATGGGTAAGTCCGGGGGTATTGCGTTCAGCCCGTCTTGGGGAGCAGCGACTTCGCGAGGCGCTCAGATCGCGGCAGAGGCCGATGAGAGCCAGGCGCTTGCCGCGATTGCCGGACGAATCGTTTCAGGCACCGATGTGGTCAAGGTTCTGCTTTTGAACAACGCCAATCCGGTATTTGGAACGCCGCCGGGGTGGCGCGTGCGCGAGGCGCTTGAGAAAGTTCCGTTCATCGCGAGCTTCGGGAGTTTCACCGATGATACAAGCGTCCTCGCAGATTTGATTTTGCCCGATCACTCGCCGCTGGAGTCGTGGCTGGACGACGTTCCCGCCTCCGGCTCCACGCGCACGCTCGTAAGTCTCGCGCCACCGGCGATGAATCCTTTGCACGACACTCGCTCCATGCCCGATGTGCTTCTCGACGTGGCGCACGGGCTCGGAGGGAATCTCGCCAAGGCGCTGCCGTGGAAGACCTATGACGAGGCGCTCAAGGCGACATTTGCGACCCTTTACCGGGAGAAGGGAAGCCAGAGCGCGAAAGACCCGGACGAGTTCTGGAAGAAGGCGCAAGAGCAGGGCGGCTGGTGGGGGGGTGAGGAAAAGCCGTCAGCTGCGACTGCGGCGAAATTCTCCGGCTCCCCCTTAAAAAACACGCCACCTCAATTTGACGGCGCGCCCGAGGAGTTCCCGTTCCACTTCCTTCCGTTTGCTTCGCAGATGTTTTACGACGGGTCTCTTGCCCACTTGCCGTGGATGCAGGAGGCACCCGACCCGCTCTCGACGGTCATGTGGGGCACCTGGGTTGAAATCAACCCGCGAACTGCCCAGAAACTCGGCGTCCAGCAGGGCGATCTTTTGGAGGTAGCCTCGCAGCACGGCAAGCTTCAGGCGCCCGCGCTGGTCTCGCCAACAATTGCGCCGGACGTAATCGCTATGCCGGTGGGCCAGGGTCACGCAAATTTCACGCGTTATGCGAGCGGCCGTGGCGCGAACCCGATTTCGCTTCTCGCGCCCTTGACCGACTCTGCGACGGGTTCGCTTGCCTGGGCGGCCACACGGGTGAAGGTGGCTCGCGTCGGCGAGGGGAAGATTGTGATGTTTGGCGCGAGTCTTACCGAGCAGTCGACGGAACTCAAGCACCGCTGAGAAAGGCTCAAGAACCAATGGCGCATCAATGGGGCATGGTGATTGATCTGGACCGCTGCACGGGTTGCGAGGCCTGCGTTGTGGCCTGCCATGCGGAGAATAATATCTCGACAGTCGGCGAGGACCAGGCCGGTCGCGGGCGGGCCAAGCACTGGATTCGCGTCGAACGGTACTACGAAGGCGAATTTCCCGACGTGAAGACGAAGTTCATGCCCGTCCTGTGCCAGCAATGCGACGCCGCTCCGTGCGAACCCGTTTGCCCTACATTTGCGAGCTATCACACGATCGAGGGTCTAAACGGCCAGGTATACAACCGGTGTATCGGCACGCGTTATTGCGCGAACGCTTGTCCGTACAACGTGCGCTTCTTCAATTTCTACAACCCGGTCTGGGACAAACCGCTCAACCTGCAGCTCAACCCGGACGTTTCCTTGCGTGAAGTCGGCGTGATGGAGAAGTGCACGTTCTGCGTGCAGCGCATCAAGGCTTCCGAGATCCACGCTTCGGCTGAAAAGCGCGAAGTGAAGGACGGAGAAATCCAGCCGGCCTGCGTGCAGTCTTGCCCCACCAAGGCGATGGTGTTTGGAGACTTGAGCGATCCCCAAAGCGAGGTCGCGCGCCTGGCGCGTTCGAACCGCGCGACGAAGCTACTGGCCGAAGTGGGGACGCTGCCCAAGGTTACTTACCTACAACGGGATTCATGGCATGCCGGCGAAGACTCCTGAACAGATAAATCAAGACCTGCTGCGGCCGCTCGGCGGCGCGTCGGCGAAGTATCTCGCGGCGCTCGCGTTCTTTGCAGCCATCGTCGTTGCGGCGATGTGCGCATTTGTATGGCAAGCCTACCAGGGCATCGGCGTTTCCGGGCTCAGGCGACCTGTGTTTTGGGGCTTCTATATCACGAACTTTGTTTTCTGGATCGGTTTAAGCCATGCCGGCACGCTGATTTCCGCAATCCTGCGGCTTGCAAATGCCACCTGGCGGCGCCCGGTGACGCGCTGCGCCGAGGTGATTACGGTGTTCGCGCTTTCAATTGGCGCGACGTTTCCCGTGATTCATCTGGGAAGGCCCTGGCTTGCCTTCTGGCTAATCCCTTACCCCACCGAGCGCGGCCTCTGGCCCAATATTCGCTCGCCCTTGCTGTGGGATTTTTTCGCCATCAACACCTATCTGCTCGGCAGCGTTACGTTTTTGCTGTTGCCGATTATTCCGGATATGGCACTGATCCGTGACCGTGCCACGGGCCTGCGCAAGAAAATCTACTCGGTCGTTGCGCTCGGCTGGCGCGGCACTCCTAAGCAGTGGCACCGCCTGGAATCGGCGATGCAGATCATGGCGGTCGCCGTGATCCCCGTGGCAGTTTCAGTGCACAGCATCGTTTCCTGGGATTTTGCGATGGCGCCCGTGCCGATGTGGCATTCGACGATCTTTGCGCCTTACTTCGTTGCCGGCGCGATCTTTAGCGGCATCGCGGCGCTGATCATCGCGATGGCGCTGTTGCGGAAATTCCTGCATCTCGAGGAGTATCTGCTTCGCGTACACTTTGAGAACCTCGGAAAGCTTTTGCTGGTAATGAGCCTTCTGTGGTTCTACTTCGTATTCGCCGAACGCCTCACTGCTTGGTACGGCAACGAGCCCTCGGAGATGACAGTGTTCTGGGTCACCCAGACCGGTTCGTTTTCACCGCTATTCTGGCTGATGGTCGTCTGCAACTTCGTGGTGCCGTTCCCGATCCTGGCGATAAAAAAATTTCGCACGATCACGGGCACCGTCATCGCCTCGATCGGCGTCGTGATCGGCATGTGGCTTGAGCGTTTCCTGATTATTGTGCCCTCGCTCTCCCATAAATATCTGCCCTACAGCTGGGGTACCTACAGACCTACGTGGGTTGAGATCACCATCACCGCAGGCACGTTTGCGGGCATGGCGCTGCTCTATATGCTGTTTGCGAAAACCGTTCCGATCATTTCGATCTGGGAACTCAAAGCCGGGCAACATACGCTAACCGTACACGAGCCCTCGCTCGCGCATGCCGCCGAGGAAGGGGCCGACTGACGTGGCCGCACCCGACTCGATCTACGGTCTGTTCGCTGATCCCGATGCTGCCGAGCGGGCCATGAACGCCCTGCGCGCTGCCGGGATTGCTCCCCAGAAAATCGTTGTCATGTCGGCCCAACCCTTCGATGAATACTCCTTCACGCAAGCGGATCACAAGACGGTGATGCCCTGGCTTGCCACCCTGGGTGGCCTGGTAGGCGGCACTTGCGGATTCCTGCTCGCTCGCTACACCCAGGTAGCCTATCCAATCATTACCGGGGGCATGCCCCTGGTATCGCCGTGGCCGACCGCGATTGTTACCTATGAGCTGACCATGTTTGGCGCGGTCATCACCACGGTTGTAACGCTTCTGATTACAGCGCGGCTCGGAAGGGGTAGGCCCGCGCCATATGACCCTGAGATTTCAAACGGCAAGATTCTAATCGGGGTCCTGGAACCCTTGGACGCGGCGCGCGCCGACCTGGAACGGCGTCTACTGGGTGCTGGCGCCGAACAAGTAAAGGCCACCGGCCAAGCCTCAAACTGACCCCGTCGCTGAGTCGCTGCGTGCCGAAACGATCAACGTACCCTGCGACCCCTTAGCTTCGGACCGCATATCGTAAGTACAGCAGATTCATCGGTAGCGAGCCCCGCTCTTGCCCGAGAACGCCTAAATAGGGCCGTCGACATACAGCCTTGTACCCAAAGACCTACAGGAAACACTGTAGTGCCTGGTCTAGGGGCGTGTGATACGAAGTGAGTCCGTCCTAGGAAAACGTGTGTCGGCGCAATTGATCGCAATGTCGGTCGTGTAAGTGGGCGATTTGGTGCGGATTTTTGGCCCTCTTGGCCGATCTTTGCTGAACCCTTGGGAGAGCGTATGGGCAAATCCGACCGTAAGGGCACGCTAGTCGAAAACAAACGCAGCAACGGCGGCGCAGGCCTTGCCTCGGACGCGGTTGTTCCCGTGGGAGCAGAGAACGGTGCCGGCGATCTGGCCATTATATTGTCCAGCCTGCGAACCATGCGCGATGGAGATTTCTCGGTACGTCTGCCCGGCTACTGGACGGGCCTGCCGGGGAAGATCGCGGACGCTTTCAATGACATCGCTGCGGCTAACCAGCATATGGCTGAGGATCTTAAGCGAATTGGCCAGGTCGTTGGCAAGGAAGGCAAGACGCGCGAACGGACGCGGTTTCATCAGCCCAGGGGTGCGTGGGGCGAGATGGAAGTCTCCGTAAACACGCTGGTTGAAGACCTTCTTCGACCCACAACGGAAGTTACGCGCGCAATCGCGGGAGTCGCACAGGGAAATTTGACCCAAACGGTGCGATTGGACGTGGACGGACGGCCCCTGGAAGGCGAGTTCCTTCGCTCCGCCAACATTGTCAATACGATGATTCAACAGCTCGGCGTGTTCACCGCCGAGGTCACCAGAGTCGCGCGCGAGGTGGGTACCGACGGCAAGCTCGGAGGCCAGGCACAGGTTCCGGGCGTCGCGGGCACCTGGAAAGACCTCACCGACTCGGTGAACTCGATGGCGAGTAACCTGACCGGCCAAGTTCGAAACATAGCCGAAGTTGCGACCGCTGTGGCTAGCGGCGACCTGTCCCGCAAGATTACCGTCGATGTGCGCGGCGAAATTCTCCAGCTCAAAGAAGCCATTAATACGATGGTCGATCAGTTGCGATCTTTCGCGTCCGAAGTCACGCGAGTCGCACGCGAGGTGGGCACCGACGGAGCTCTGGGAGGCCAGGCGGTCGTCCCCGGAGTGGCAGGCACGTGGAAGGACCTGACTGATTCGGTGAACGCGATGGCTGGAAATCTCACGGCCCAGGTCCGCAACATCGCCGAAGTCACGACGGCAGTAGCGCGCGGCGATTTGTCGCGGAAAATCACGGTGGACGTGAAGGGCGAGATTCTTGAGCTGAAGAACACGATCAACACGATGGTGGACCAGCTCAATGCGTTCGCCGGTGAGGTGACGCGCGTGGCGCGCGAGGTTGGCACCGACGGCAAGCTGGGTGGCCAGGCCCAGGTGCCGGGCGTGGCGGGTACCTGGAAGGATTTGACGGACAACGTGAATTTCATGGCCAGCAACCTGACGGGCCAGGTGCGGAACATCGCAGAAGTTGCAACCGCTATCGCAAGCGGAGACCTTTCGCGAAAAATCACGGTGGATGTGCGCGGCGAGATTCTGCAGCTGAAGGAAACGCTGAACACGATGGTGGACCAGCTGAACCGGTTCGCTGGCGAAGTAACGCGCGTGGCGCGCGAAGTCGGAACCGAAGGCCGGCTGGGCGGTCAAGCCAACGTTCCGGGAGTCGCGGGAACATGGAAGGATCTCACGGACTCCGTTAACTCGATGGCGGGCAACCTGACCGGCCAGGTCCGCAATATTGCTGAGGTCACCACAGCCGTGGCCCGCGGCGACCTGTCGCGGAAAATCACGGTGGACGTAAAGGGCGAAATTCTGGAGCTGAAGAACACCATCAATACCATGGTCGACCAGCTCAACGCGTTTGCCGGCGAGGTGACGCGCGTGGCGCGCGAGGTAGGTACCGAAGGAAAGCTCGGAGGCCAGGCGCAGGTGCCCGGAGCCGGAACGTGGAAGGACCTCACAGACAACGTCAACTTCATGGCCAGCAACCTGACCGGCCAGGTGCGAAATATCGCCGAGGTGGCGACGGCAGTGGCCCGCGGTGACTTGTCGCGCAAGATCACGGTCGACGTCAAAGGTGAAATTCTGGAGCTGAAGGACACCATCAACACCATGGTGGATCAGCTGCGGTCATTCGCATCGGAAGTAACGCGCGTGGCGCGCGAAGTCGGTACCGACGGCAAGCTGGGCGGGCAGGCACAGGTGCCCGACGTGGCTGGAACCTGGAAGGACCTGACCGACTCGGTGAACTCGATGGCCAGCAACCTAACGGGCCAGGTGCGGAACATCGCCGAAGTAGCCACTGCGATCGCGAGCGGCAACCTGTCAAAGAAGATCACCGTGAACGTGAGCGGTGAGATTTTGCTGCTCAAGGAAACCATCAACACGATGGTCGACCAGCTCAACGCCTTCGCCGGTGAGGTGACCCGCGTCGCGCGTGAGGTTGGGTCGGAAGGAAGGTTGGGTGGTCAAGCCAACGTGCCAGGAGTCGCCGGCACGTGGAAGGACCTGACTGATTCCGTGAATTCCATGGCCGGAAACCTGACCGGCCAGGTCCGCAACATCGCCGAAGTCACAACGGCGGTAGCGCGCGGCGACTTATCGCGGAAAATCACGGTGGACGTGAAGGGCGAGATTCTGGAGCTAAAGAACACGATCAACACGATGGTGGACCAGCTCAATGCGTTCGCCGGTGAGGTGACGCGCGTGGCGCGCGAGGTTGGCACCGACGGCAAGCTGGGTGGCCAGGCCCAGGTGCCGGGCGTGGCGGGTACCTGGAAGGATTTGACGGACAACGTGAATTTCATGGCCAGCAACCTAACGGGCCAGGTGCGCAACATCGCAGAAGTTGCCACGGCCATCGCGACCGGGGACCTTTCGAAGAAGATCACGGTGGATGTGCGCGGTGAGATTTTGCAGCTGAAGGAAACGCTGAACACGATGGTCGAGCAGCTGCGATCGTTCGCTGCCGAAGTCACCCGGGTGGCCCGCGAAGTCGGTTCCGAAGGGCGATTGGGCGGACAAGCCAATGTCACTGGTGTCGCGGGAACGTGGAAGGACCTCACCGACTCTGTAAACGCGATGGCCCGAAACCTTACGGCTCAGGTCCGCAATATTGCTGAGGTCACCACAGCCGTGGCCCGCGGCGACCTGTCGCGGAAAATCACGGTGGACGTAAAGGGCGAAATTCTTGAGCTGAAGAACACGATTAACACGATGGTCGACCAGCTCAACGCATTTGCGGCCGAAGTGACGCGCGTAGCCAGGGAAGTAGGAACTGGCGGCAAGCTCGGAGGACAAGCGCAGGTACCCGGCGTTGCGGGCACCTGGCGGGACCTCACCGACAACGTGAACGTCATGGCTGCGAACCTGACCGAACAGGTCCGCGGCATCGTAAAAGTGGTGACCGCCGTTGCCAACGGCGAACTCACGCAGAAGCTCACCGTCAATGCAAAGGGCGAAGTCGCTGCACTCGCCGACACGATCAACAACATGACCGACACACTGGCTACGTTCGCCGACCAGGTCACAACCGTAGCGCGCGAGGTTGGTGTAGAGGGCCGGCTCGGCGGACAAGCAAACGTCCCCGGCGCCGCAGGAACCTGGAAAGATCTCACCGGCAATGTGAACCTGCTTGCCGATAACCTGACCAACCAGGTTCGCGCGATCGCGGAGGTGGCGACGGCTGTCACCAAGGGCGATCTGACGCGTTCGATTCAGGTGGAAGCTAGCGGCGAGGTCGCGGAACTCAAAGACAATATCAACACGATGATCGACAACCTGCGGTTGACGACGGACCGCAACACCGAGCAGGACTGGCTCAAAACCAACCTTGCCCGGTTCACAGGCATGTTGCAGGGACAGCGCGACCTCACAACCGTGGGACGGATGTTGCTGTCCGAGCTTGCGCCTTTGGTCGATGCCCAGCAGGGTGTCATCTATCGAATGGACGCCGATGGATCCGGCACAATGGAGCTTCTGTCCGCGTTTGCCGACGACGGCGGGGAGGGGCACCGGAAACGCCTGAAGGTCGGAGAAGGTTTGATCGGCCAGTGCGCTGCGGAGAAGCGGCGAATGTTGGTTTCTGACCTGCCTCCCGATACCGTGCCGATCCGCTCAGGTCTGTTTCAGGCGATCCCTCGAAATATCATAGTGCTGCCCGTGCTTTTCGAGGACAGCGTCAAAGCGGTTATCGAGCTTGCCTCGCTCAGAGTGTTCACGCCGTCACATCTGGCCTTCCTTGAGCAACTCACTGCCAGCATTGGCATCGTTCTGAACAGTATCGAGGCAACCATGCAGACCGAGGGCCTGCTGACCCAGTCGCAGCAACTGGCGACCGAGCTGCAGACACAGCAGACCGAGTTGCAGCAGACCAACGAACAGCTGGCGCAAAAAGCACAGCAGCTGGCCGAGCAGAACGTGGAAGTGGAGCGGAAGAACCAGGAAATCGAACAGGCCCGCAGGGCACTCGAGGAAAAGGCCAAAGAGTTGGCCCTGACCTCGAAGTACAAGTCAGAGTTTCTGGCGAATATGTCGCACGAGCTGCGCACACCTCTGAATAGCGTTCTGATACTGGGTCAACAACTCAGTGAGAATCCCGAAGGCAACCTGACGCCAAAACAGGTGGAATTCGCGCGCACGATTCACGGAGCCGGTACCGACCTGTTGAATCTGATCAGCGACATCCTGGATCTTTCGAAGATCGAATCAGGGACGGTCTCAGTCGAGGCGGAGGAGGTCTTTTTCGCGACTCTTCTGGAGATGGTCGCCCGGCCGTTCCGGCACGAGGCTGAGAACCGCAGGCTGACATTCGAACTGTATTCCGATTCGAGCCTCAGCCCGAGTCTGGTCACCGATTCAAAGCGCCTGCAGCAAGTTCTGAAGAATCTGCTTTCAAACGCCTTTAAGTTCACTGAACAAGGCAACGTACGCCTGTCGGTGTCCTCTCCCGAGAGTGGCTGGAGCGAGGACCATCCGATCCTGTCGAACTCGGCATCGGTGATCGCCTTCGAGGTTTCCGATACTGGCGTCGGCATCCCAGTCGAGAAACAGCGAATCATCTTCGAAGCCTTCCAACAGGCCGATGCCGGCACCAGCCGCAAGTATGGCGGAACGGGTCTGGGCCTTGCGATCAGTAGGGAACTTGCCAGCCTGCTGGGCGGCGAGATTCAGCTGCGAAGCACAGTCGGGAAAGGCAGCACGTTTACTCTCTACCTGCCTCAGATCTACGTCGGCTCGTCCGCCCTCAACATCACAGAGTCAAAAGATTCGTCGGCGTACGCAAGTTTGCGGTTATCCAAGTTTGGCGGGGCCGAACGCCCCGTCGAGCAGGTCCTAGACGACCGTGCGGACCTGCAGCCAGACGACGCAATTTTGCTGATCGTGGACGACGATCCGCATTATGCCCGGGTCGTTCGGGACCTGTCTCACGACAAGGGATTCAAGGCCCTGGTTGCGACAAACGGCGCCGATGGCTTGGCTCTGGCACGCCAGTTTCATCCCACGGCCATTTCACTCGACGTGTTTCTGCCCGACATGCTCGGGTGGACGGTGTTGAACCACCTGAAGCAAGATCCCAGCACGCGGCACATACCGGTACAGATGTTGACCCTGGACGAGGACCGCCAACATGGACTCGCACGAGGAGCATTCTCGTTCGTAACCAAGCCGACTACGCCTGAGGAGCTGGCAAACGCTGTTGGGCGGATTCGGGATTACTCGGAGCCGCGCCGCAAGCGTCTGTTGATTGTTGAAGACAACCCGGCCGAGCAGCTCAGTATCAGTGAACTTCTGGGCCATGACGACATCGAGGTTTCTGTCGCCGCGACGGGAAGCGAAGCTCTTGAGGCGATCAGCAACCAACCATTCGACTGTATGGTCCTGGACCTGAAGCTCCCGGACATGTCCGGCTTTGACGTGCTCGAGCGGCTGCGGGACACACAAGCGTCAACCGATCTGCCCGTCGTTGTCTTTACCGGCAAAGAGTTGTCTTCCGAGGAGGATTCCCACCTGCATTCTCTTGCCCGCAGCGTGGTGGTGAAAGGTGTTGAGTCGCCAGAGCGATTACTGGACGAGACGGCGCTGTTCCTGCATCGCGTAATTGAGCGTCTCCCTGCTGACAAGCAGAGAATGCTTGACCGTCTGCATCGTTCCGATGAGGCTCTTTCCGGCAAGAAAGTGCTCGTCGTCGACGACGATGTCAGAAACATCTTTGCCCTGAGCAGCGTTCTAGAACGCCGCGGGATGATTGTCGAAACTGCAGGTACCGGCCGCGAGGCGGTTGCAAAATTGGAGTCCACGCCGGATATCTCAATCGTATTAATGGACGTAATGATGCCGGAGATGGACGGGTACGAAACGATGCAAGTGATCCGCCAGAACGCGTCGTTCAGGCGGCTGCCGATCATCGCGCTGACGGCCAAGGCGATGAAGGGTGACCGCGAGAAATGCCTCGAAGCCGGTGCATCGGAATATCTGGCAAAGCCGGTAAACACCGAGCAGCTTCTGTCGGCGTTGCGGATGTGGCTCCACCGGTAAGCCAGTTGTAGGGCGACCCGTGCTTTAAGCGCGTCTCTCAGCCAGACGCAGGGAACGATGAGCGCACAAGAGAAACTGCGAGTCAACATCCTGATGGTGGACGACCAGCCGTCCAAGCTTCTGAGTTATGAGGCGATTCTCAGCGAATTGGGCGAGAACCTAATCAAGGCGAACTCCGGCAAGGAGGCCCTTGAGTGTCTGTTAAAGACCGACGTTGCCGTGGTGCTCATGGATGTGAGCATGCCGGAAATGGATGGTTTCGAGTTGGCCGACATGATTCGGCAGCACCCTCGTTTCCAGAAGACTGCAATCATCTTTATTTCTGCGATTCATTTGACGGATCTGGACAGGATGGAAGGATACGATCGGGGCGGGGTGGATTACATTTCGGTTCCGGTGATTCCGGAATTATTGCGGGCTAAGGTAAGCGTTTTTGCGGAGCTTCATCGAAAGACGCGGCAACTCGAGATACTCAATCAACAGTTACACAACCTGTCGGGCCGTCTCATTGCTTCGCAGGATGAAGAGAGGCGGCGCTTCGCACGGGAGCTGCACGACGGGCTGGGGCAGGAACTCACGGCCGCCAAAATGGCCATCGACAGCATTCTTCTGGATACCTCCGGTGAGTTCAAGCGTCAGGCCGTCGACCAGGCCAGCTCCCTGATTGATGGCGCGATTCAGCAGGTTCGCAGCGTTTCGCATCTGCTGCATCCTCCACTGCTGGATGAGATCGGTCTTCAGGCTGCGCTCTCCTGGTACTCCGATGGATTGACGAAGAGAAGCGGCATTGAGACTTCGATCGCACTCCAGCCGTCAGATTTTCCACGACTCACGCCAAACCTGGAGACGATGGTGTTTCGCATCATCCAGGAAGCACTGACGAACGTGTTTCGGCACTCCTCAGCGCGAAAGTGCTGGGTAAGCGTCACGAAGGAAGCAAATCAGGTTCAAGTTCTGGTGCGGGACGACGGGGTGGGTATCACCGACGAAATCGCTGCGTTCAGTCCTGAAAATATCGGTGTGGGCATCGGCGGCATCAGGCAACGAATCAAGGAAGTCGGCGGGGAGTTGCGCCTGAAAAATGCCGCTCCCAGTGGAGCGATTCTCGAGGCAATCATTCCGATTTCGGGTGCCTCCGCTCATGCCGCGGCTGGATCGCGGGTGACAGTTGCAAGCAGTCGTGAGAGATAGCCATATTCTGAGCTGGACGAAACCGGCATGTGCAGAACGGGTGCTGGAAGACCGATCTTAGCTCTGGAGGAAAAACGTGGGCCCTCGGAACGGTCAACCAGTTCGTATATTGGTAGCCGACGATCATGAAACCGTGCGCAAAGGAATTTGCGCGATTTTATCGTCCCGCTTAACTCTGGAGGCGGTCGGAGAGGCCTCAAACGGGCTGGAGGCCATTGCCAAAGCCAAGGAACTGGAACCGGATCTTATCGTGCTCGATATCACCATGCCGAAACTGGGGGGATTTGAAGCTGCGAGAGAAATCAGAAAGCTGTACCCCGGGATGCCCATCCTATTTCTTTCCATGCATGACGGCAAACATCTGATCGAAACGGCTAAGGCCATTCCGGTGCAAGGCTACGTTATGAAGAATCAGGTCGGTAAAGCATTGGTGGACGCGGCAGAGGAATTGCTCAAGGGAAACACCTTTTTCGCCGGTTTCGAATGACGGCGAGTTGCTCACAACAGCGTGTGCTGCCATGTATGAAGGTTCAATCAGGAACTTCACGTTCGGACGGTGGAGAGATTCACACTCTCCAGAAAGGATCGACCATGCCCTCTCTTAGACTGCTGCTAGCCGATGATCACGAAATCGTCCGCCAGGGATTGCGGTCAATGCTGCAAGGTCAGCGCGACTGCGAAGTCGTTGGAGAAGCTGTCGACGGGCGCCAGGCCGTGGCAATGACCAAAGAACTCAATCCCGACGTCGTCATCCTCGATATTGGCATGCCTGCACTCAATGGGCTTGAGGCCACCCGGCACATTTTGAAAATGCGCCCGCAGACCAAGGTTCTGATTCTCACGATGCACGAATCCGATTCCATGATCCGCGAAGTTCTCGATGCCGGCGCGCGCGGCTACATCCTGAAAACCGACGCCGGGCGGGATCTCGTGACTGCTGTCGACTCCTTGCGCAGGAATAAGACGTTTTTTACATCCCGAGTCTCACAGATGATTTTGGATGGTTATCTGAAGGGCGATACTCGTGCACAAAACTCCGCGGCTGGCGGAATTCGCCTGACCCCGAGGCAGCGCGAAATTGTTCAGCTTCTTGCCGAAGGAAAGAGCAGTAAGGAAGTAGCCGTGGCCCTCTCGATGAGTGTGAAGACGGCGGAAACCCACCGCGCTAATATCATGCGGAAACTGGATTGCCACTCGGTGAGCGAAGTGGTTCGCTACGCGATCCGAAACAACATCATCCAGGCCTAAGCAGTAGTGACTTGAATCACTGAGGGTGGAGCAGCGGCGCGCATCCGCTCGCACCCTGCCCCGGAAGCTCTCTGTGCGGCGCAAGAAACTTTTCTCGCCATGCCCGCTAACTCCCCATAGAATCGCTAACCGGATGAGGGACTACCGGAACGGGTTGCGGGTGCCCGGACGGCGGAGGATACATGGCGAAGTCGCGTAGGGAATTTCTGGCCGATGCATCTCGTGGACTATTGGGAGTGGTCGCCGTTGGCCACAGCCAGGAACAGAAGCCCGATCTGCCCCCGGGGGCGCCACCCGCCTTCGGCACGGCTCCCCCGGTGGGTCCAGAAGTATCGCCTTCCACCTTCGCCGAAGCCGAGAAGCTCGTGCAGGTTGATAATACCGCCGCGCATCGAGTCCAGGCTGCAGACAGCTGGCGCGTATCGATGGCGCCGCTCTACGAACGCCGCATCGGTCCGCAGAAGGTGGCGCTGGAGTCTACCCTTGCGCCCTACTCGCGCTGGGACCCTCTACTGCCGGGCCACAGTGCAGGTCCGAAGCGTGACCAGTTTATTCGTGGCGAAGCCGATCCAGGACCACTGCCTGCAAGTGACGAGGATATTGCATTCGCGCCGGTCGCGCAGCTGTCGCGCTGGATCGAGAGCCGTAAACTCAGCTCCGAGCGGCTGACCAACATTTATCTCTCGCGCATCGAAAAGTTCAATTCCAAGCTGCGCTGCGTAATTACACTTACGCGCGAGCATGCGCTCGCGCAAGCGAAGCAGGCCGACCGAGAGATTTCTGCGGGCAAATACCGCGGGCCGCTCCACGGGATACCCTGGGGCGCAAAGGATCTGCTCGACACCGCGGGCATCCCAACCACCTACGGAGCCGAGCCTTTTCGCAACCGTGTGCCGGCGAAAGATGCTGCGGTGGTCAGACGTCTCAATGACGCAGGCGCGGTCCTGGTCGCCAAACTGAGTCTCGGTGCGCTTGCGCTCAACGACATCTGGTTCGGCGGCCAGACGATGAATCCCTGGCTACCGGAGGAGGGATCTTCAGGCTCAAGCGCTGGCCCTGGAGCGGCCACGGCGGCGGGGCTGGTAGGTTTTGCAGTCGGGAGCGAGACAGGCGGCAGTATCGTTGCGCCCTCGATGCGCTGCGGGATTACCGGGCTGCGACCTACCTACGGCCGCGTGCCGCGCACTGGTGCAATGACGCTGTGCTGGTCGCTTGACAAGCTCGGCCCGATGGCGCGCCGGGTGGAAGACGCAATGTTGGTCCTGCATGCAATCACCGGGCCCGACGGAGGTGATCTGTCAAGTGTGCCCAGCAGGCTCGACTTCGACGCAGGAATGAACGTGCAGGGGCTTCGTGTCGGTTATTTCCCGGGCTGGATGAATCAGGAACCCGCAACGGATGTCGACCGCGCCGCGCTTGAAACCGTGAAGAAGCTCCGCATGGTTCCGGTGGAAGTGGCCATTCCCGCGTGGCCCTACGATTCACTCGACCTGATTCTGTTCGCCGAGGGAGCGGCGGCGTTTGAGGAACTCACGCTGAGTGGCGGGCTCGACCAGCTGAAGGTTCAGACGCCCGACGCGTGGCCCAATCTTTTCCGCCAGGCACGATTCCTTTCAGCGGTCGACTTTGTGCAAGCCGACCGGCTGCGCCGCAAAGTGGCAGAAGAAATGGCCCGGGTGTTCTCCGAGGTTGACTTGCTCTTGGTGCCGTCTTTGCGGGACGAGATGCTCACCATTACGAATTTCACCGGGCATCCCTCACTCACCTTGCGCGCCGGTTTTGTGGAAGTGTCGGAGGCGCGCAGCGACTGGGCGCCGGACCCCAAGAATCCCCTCCCAAAATTCTCGCCGCCGCGCCGAGTACCCCACGGCGTCACGTTGATCGGCCGGCTCTTTGAAGAAGGTACCCTGGGGGGTGCCGGGATCGCGCTTGAGCGCGCGTTCGGAGTTGCCGCCGAAAACCCACCGGGGTTCTGAGGAGTTGGCGGCCTCCGGGGGGATTCGAGCAGTCCTCGGCGGTCGCTTGAGGGCGGTTGCGGCGGAAATGCTGCAGTCCTTTCGTCGCGAGAATCGAGTTGCTGATTACTGGTTTGATGAGGTTTCGCGAAAGGTGTCGACACGTGAAAGACAGAATGCTGAAACGCCGCCGCCCTCTTATCAGCTCTCCACTGGAATGGCCAATGCTTGCCGCGCCCGTGCCACATCCCGTTATTCCGGTTCTGGCCGAACGCGGCGGTACGCAGCTCCAGGTGCCGCGTCCGACCGTCGTCGTCGATACCCGTGAGCAAAATCCCTTCAACTTCTCGCGATTCAAAGGGTGGTTTGCCGGAGTCGAACGGAAGGCTCTGGCACTGGGTGACTATTCGGTCGCTGGCCTGGAGGAGGTCTGCGTTGTGGAACGGAAGGACCTTTCCGATCTGGTCCGTTCCTGCACGGTCGACCGTGCAGCTTTTATCAAACGTCTCCGGCTAATGGCTCGCCATCCACATCGGTTGCTCGTGATCACGAGCACGCTCGGTCAAGTGAAGTCTCGCTATGAGCATGCAAGCGTTGACCCGAACCGGACGACTCAGTTCTTGGTGGCTCTACTTGCGGGACTGCAGGTGCCTTTCGTTTGCAGTGAGACGCACGAGTTGGGGGAGGAACTGGTGGGTTCCTACCTGTACCAGATTCACCTCTACCATTGGCTTGAGACCAACGACTACGGCAGGTTTCTGTCAGACGATGATCTGTAAGGCTCAGTTCTGAGGACTTTTTTCGGGACGTTGGTCCAGGTCGGGCTTCGCTCCGTCGTGTGAACCGGAGCCCCATGCCGGCCGCGACATGTTGATACTCGCTTTTGTTCCATAGGCGTGCTCGAACATGAGCGCGGCCACGCGCGAACCCTCGCCGTTTTCAAGAGCATTCACAATCGCGTGATGCTGGCGATGCGCATAGCTGAGCGAGACGTACATGCCAGGGAGATCCACGGTATCGAAGGCGATCGCGTGCGCAGCCGCAAACGGAATGCGGCCCGTACGCTCAATCGCCTCGGCGATCACCTTGCTTCCTGCGCCCTGGACGATGTGCTCGTGGAACAGCTTGTTCATTTCGCCGTAGCGGGCTTCGTCGGACTCGACCAGATGGCGTTTGGCAAAGATCTCGTCACCTTCGCGCAGGCACTCATGCAGGGATTGAATCAGCCGCCGCGGCGGACCTTGTTCTGCGAGCATGCGCGCGGCAAGGCCCTCGAGCACGCCGCGCACATCGATCGCATCCATGATTTCCTGGGGAGTAAACGCGCGGACGACGAAACCGCGCGTGTCGAGCTGCGTAAGTACGCCTTCCTGCGCGAGAATCGGCAGCGATTCCCGGACGGGTGTTCGTGAGACGCCAAGCTTGCTGGCGATTTCGACTTCGCGCACGCGCTCGCCTGGAGCAAGCTCGCCGTGGAGAATCATTTCGCGGATTCGGACGATTACGCGAGAGTTTTTACCGGCCATTTTCGTATCCGTTCACCCGGGATGGTATCAACTCCACTGGGTGCAAGCAATCATTGGTCGGGGCAGTACCACCCTGGGTGAGTCCGAGAACCAAGCCCAACGGTCGTGCGACCAAGGCAGGGCCCGGACATCACGAGATCGCAATCGCGGCTCTTAACCGTTTGGCCTGATCTCTATGTATCCAATATGATCCACGCGAGGTTCTTGCGATTGACGGATGGCTAATCTGAAAAACAAGCTAAGTGCTAGACAGATATAGAAATGCCGCTCGAAATCTGGGGGGTGGCCCGAATTCCGAGCGGCACACGGCACCATCCTCAATCCGTAGAATAGGCGCCCATTTCATGAGTGTATACAAAATTATGAGCACGTATGCAAGGGTTATTTGAATGTAATTGGCTGGCCCACCGGTTTCATCGAAAGGCTGTGGACCTGGCTAAGCCCGCCAGACGCACAAATACCCCTGGTCGACCCTTCGGCAAACAGGGCCGGCCAGAGGCATTGGGTGGCTAGAAGTCGAACTTCAGCGCAAATTGAATCTGCCGAGGCGTAATGACTGGTGCCTGCGATGTCAGAATCTGCGCTGTCGTAGCCGTATCCAGAACGGCCGAGGGCATGCCTTCATTGAACTTGTTGATGATGTTGAAGGCTTCGGCTCGGAACTGGACATTGAGCCTTTCGGTGATCTTCGTGTTCTTGAGAATGGAAAAGTCCAGATCCAGCGAATCCGGACCGGGCAAGCTGTTTCTCCTCACATTGCCAACATAGCCGTCGGCTGGATCCGTGTAGCACGCTGTATTGAACCAAGTGATATCCGGACTGTTGGGAATGGCCTGATTGAGAATCTGATTGGGACTGCAACCTGGCGCGTTGGAATAGTTGGCGCGGGTCGCTGTTTCACCGCTCAAATTGTCCAGGCTTCCGGCGCCTCGGGTAACGTCCAGGGGCAGACCGGAATGAGCGCCGAAAATCGTGGCCAATTGCCATCCTTCGACCAGTCGATTTCCCTTGAAGGGCAAGGCGTACAGCCCGTTGACGCTGATGTTGTGGCGGATATCGAAAATGCAGTTCCCGTAATCGTACTTTTGATTGTACGGGTCCACTTGATCCGCCCCAAACTCCTCAAGACTCGATGTAAAAGAGCCATCGTCAATGCAGTGCGAATAGGTGTAAGAAACCTGGGCCGTGAAGTTACGCGCGAACTGACGGTTCAGGTTCACCTGCAGCGAATTGTAGTTCGATACGCCGGTCGCGTTTTCTGACGTCAGTGGACCGAACTGCGGATTCAGGCGCGGATTCGTGGCTGTAAAATGCGCGCCGGAATTCGGGTCCGCAAGGGTGGGCAGGACCGTGCAATTTGTGTCCGGTCCGCCGTCACCGTACGTGTCGCACTCAGGAGGATTGATGTTGGTCTGCCCCCAGAGATGACGCGCCACCTGGCCGACATATCCGATTGAAAGAACGGTTTGAGGGGCAATTTGGCGCTGGATGTTCAAATTGTACTGGAGCTCGTAGGGCGAGCTACCGGGCTGATATGCCGTACCGGCAAAAAGATCCGGAGGCGGAACCCCGGCGGAACCACAATAACCCGGGCTGACCAGGAATGGATTGGGAAAGCAAGGTGCCGCGGTGACCGGCGGGATTAGCTCATAGCTTGCGGCCGGAGGTGTGAACACAATCCCTGATTCATACGTGCGAGCCGTTACGGGATCGCGAAATACTCCGAAACCTCCCCGGATCGAGGTCTTGTGATCGCTGAAAGGATCGAAGGCGAACCCGAAGCGGGGCTCCCAGTTGCCGGCGTTCGGATTGTTTCCAAATACGTGTTTAATGGGCTGGAACAAACATTGCAGGTCGGCGATACCCAGGGCTGCGGTGCAGCCGGCCGGGGACTGCGGACCAAGCGGCGGCGGGAAATTACCAATGATATCCGTCATCGTCGAAGTGACACCGGTGAGCGGATTTACGGCCCAGCCAACCGGATTGGTGACGTAGTCGTAGCGGATGCCGAAGTTCAGAGTCAACCGCGAAGTGACTTTCCAGTCATCCTGGAAATAAGGCTGCAGGTCGATCTCGCGAAAGTCACGGCTGGAATTTTCGTAACCTTGGGGGACCGTAAACGCTCCGTAGGGCTGGCCTTGCAGGAAGTTTTGCAAGCTCCAGTAGAAGAAGTCGTCGGTGCCAGCCGCGTAGGCGACTTGGGTTACGTTGGTTTGAACGCGGGCGACCACACCACCCAGCTTGAAATTGTGGGAGCCATGCGTCCAGCTTAGATCGTCGCCCCCGCTGAATTTGTTCTGCACGATCAAGTACGGCCGGTCTGCGTTGGGTCCGAGCACTGCGATCGGAGCAAACAGATCGGGTCCCACCACGCCGTCCGGCACCTCGGGTTCATCAAACAGGGTTCTCATGAAGTCCAGTGGATCGGACGTCAAACCCGCGGCGCTGAGCTGGCTTGAGGAAAGGCCCAATGGCGTGTGCGAATTTTCGTTCACGCGCGTGAACCCCACGCGCAGCGAGTTCACCATCGTCGGTGAAAAGATGTGCTTTTCACTGATCGTCAGGAACTGGTTCTTCACATTGTCGAATTCAGGGAAGATCCCGAGTGGATCCTCGGGATTGTTGATTTGGCGCGTATCGTCGAAGGTATAGCGCCCGAAAATTGTGTCGTTGGTGCCGATGTTATAGTCGATTCGGCCCATCGCGTAGTCTTCCGGGGAGATCAGAGGCGTTTGGGTGGCCGCGAAATAGTAGCCGCCCTGATCACCGCTGGTAGCGGTGCAATGCTCGCAAAGTTTGTACAGCTGTAGAATATCCTGCGCGGTTGCAAGTGCGGTCGCTGCCGCGGGGGAGCCATTGAACGGCCCCACTGTTTCCAGTGGATTCGACCCGGAACCGGGAGCTCCGGTATACGGCCCGGGTCCGCAGGCGGCCGGTGGATCGGGAGCAAAGAAAAACGTAGTGAAAGCGGAGCAGGGCAATTTCCCTGCGGCTACGTACGGCTCAGGGATACCGAGCTGCCGAACAGTCTCGGTAAGCGTCTCACGGAAGCCCTCGTAGTTGCCGAAGAAGAACAGCTTGTCCTTCTTGAGCGCGCCACCGAGGTCGCCTCCGAATTGATTTCTCCGGAATGGAGGCGGCGTGTGTCCAAGGTCAAAGTGATCGCTCGCATCGAGTGCGCTGTTTCGAAGGAACTCATAGGCCGTGCCATGCAGATCGTTGGTTCCAGAGCGGCTGACCGCGTTCACCACCGCGCCGTTGCCGCCGAACTGGGCTGTATACGTGTTCGTAAGAACCTGGAATTCACCAATCGCTTCGACTCCCAGGGAAGAACCAGTTGCCCCCGATCCGGAGCCGTGTTCCCAGAAGTCGCGAATGTCTGTGCTGTCGAGCAAGAACATCTGGCCTTCCGGCCGAGACCCGTTGATTGAATAGTTGGTCTGCGCGCCGTACATCGTGATGCCGGTCACGAAATTGGCTGCGGCCGGGATCGGGGTAACGCCGGGAGCCAGTGTAAGAAGTTGCTCGAAATTGCGCCCGTTGAGCGGCAACTCGCGCATCTGTTGGGGACTAATGAGAGTGGAGAGTTCGGAAGTCTCGGTCTCAACGCGAGAGACATCAGCTTCGACGTTCACGGTCTGGCTGATCTGGCCGACCGGAAGCGAGAAATCCACGACCAGGGAGCCGCCAACGGCGAGGGTGACGCTCTCGTGCACGACGGTCTTGAATCCGGCGAGTGAGGCCTGCACGTTGTAGGTGCCCACCGGAAGATCGGCCAACTTGTATCGACCTGCCGAATCCGTGACGGTGTCTTGAGTATTGTTCGTCCCAAGATTAATCGCTTGGATCTTTGCGCCGGCCGCTGCCCCGCCGGAAGGATCCGTAGCGGTGCCGGTGATTGTCGCGGTTTCGGTTTGTCCTTGGGTATGTACGGCGCACGACAAGACAAGCATCACTACCAGACACACGGACGCACGAATGCGCTTCTGGGCCCCCTGGCTATTTGCCATTTCCCACCGTCCCTTCGGTATACAAAGTTAGGAGCGAGAGCTGATCCAGACACCCCTGCCCCTTTGTGGGGCGTAGATAATACGGCTGGAATGTCGTTGTCAAGATAAATATGTATACATAGTTACCAAAGCACTCGGAATTCTGTGTACCGGGAACGATGAGGCTATCCTGATTCGGCTAGAAACAAAGGAAATAGACTGAAGCCGTGGAGGTCTGCATTCGGTAACCCAATGACGGGCGGCTTCGTCTGAATGCATTACGATGGGAATCGAGTACAATTGGCTTGACAGCTTGCACGACGGTCCTTAAGCTTCCGCGCGAGGCAGCAATATCGATTTCCATTCGGCTGATTGGGTTGTGTCGGTACGCAGTGGTGCCAAACGGACCCCAGGGGAGAAACTGTGAGTCACAAGAGTTTAGAAGACGTACTACAAGCCGCTGGTAATCCGGTAAATCTCCTTCGCAACTCGCAAACCGGTCCCTACGTGTATCCGGTTGTCCCCGCGGAATATTCAAACTGGCGGGACGAGCAGCGCGCATGGCAGCAGACCTGCGTGCTGTTCAATCAGTCCTATCACATGAGCGACATGTACCTCCAGGGACCCGACGCGCTGAAGCTTCTTTCCGATCTCGGCGTGAACAGTTTCAAGAATTTTGAGCCCGATAAAGCCAAGCAGTTCGTTCCGTGTAACTACGACGGCTACGTGATCGGTGACGTGATCCTGTTTTATCTCGAGAAGGATCTTTTCAATGTTGTGGGGCGCCCGTCGGTCCACAATTGGTTGCAGTACAACGGGGAAATCGGCAAGTACAACGTGAAGTTCGAGCGTGACGAACGATCAGTCGCGCGGCCCGGTCCGATCGTTCGCAAGGTATATCGCTTTCAGGTCCAGGGTCCGAATGCGATGAAGACGATTGAGAAGGTGACGGGGAAGCCCGCTCCCGAGCTGAAGTTTTTCAACATGACTACGATCGAAATCGCCGGAAAAAAAGTTCGCGCGTTGCGGCACGGTATGGCCGGCCAGCCGGGGTTTGAGCTTTTCGGGCCATGGGAAGACGGCGAAGCAGTGAGGCTTGCAATTTTCGAGGCGGGCAAAGAATTCGGACTGCGCTTGGTCGGTGCGCGCGCCTATTCATCGAACACTCTGGAATCAGGGTGGATTCCTTCGCCGATGCCGGCGGTGTACTCCGGAGAAAAGCTGAAGGCGTACCGGCAATGGTTGCCGGCGACCAGTTATGAAGCGATCGCGTCGCTGGGTGGAAGCTTTTATTCAAACAACATCGAGGACTATTACCTCACGCCGTGGGACCTGGGTTACGGCCCGATCGTCAAGTTCGACCACGATTTCATCGGGCGGGCGGCACTTGAAAAAATGGCGAGCCAGCCTCACCGCAAGAAGGTGACTCTTGCGCTCGATAGCAACGAAGTGACGCATGCGATCAACACCATGTTCAACAAGACCGACCGGGCAAAGTATTTCGATTTTCCGTCAGCCGTATACGCAACGCTGCCCTACGACAAGGTGATGAGTGGCGGCAAGACGGTCGGCATCTCGACCTGGTGTGGATATAGCTCCAACGAGGGCCGGATGCTTACGCTTGCGATCCTCGATGAGGAACACGCCGAGCCGGGCACGGAAGTGACATTTGTGTGGGGCGAGGAAGGCGGGGGATCGGCCAAGCCCACCGTCGAGCGCCACGTGCAGACCAAGATTCGCGCGATCGCGAGTCCGGTGCCGTACTCCGAGGTTGCGCGCACTCAATATGCCGAAGGCTGGCGCACGCATCAGAGCCAGAACGAGGAAGCCGCGCGCCGAAAATAGGGTCGTACGCGGAGCGTGCCGGTCGATCAGTGGGTGCAATCCATGGTGGGCCCGGGCGAACGCGCCAGGCCGGAAGTTTCAGGTCCCGTCGCTACTGGCTGGGGGTTTTCTTCGGCAGAGGCGGCGGGATTTTCATTTTCCGGACCTTTTCCTGGTATTCCGGGTACATCGTTTCCGCGCCGCCGCGCGTGGCCTCGATCGGGACCCGGTATCTGCGCCCGAATTCCTCGAGATAAGGATTCGTTCCCGGCAAATGGTGTGGCACGACGCCGGCTGGTCGATCGACTTCATCGACCGATTCGCAAGGCCACGGCGCCATCTGGGCCTGAGGATTGTAAATAAAGTCGACCGTACGAATCAGCGGTTCGGTGAGGTAAACCGGGTCATAGGTGATCGCGGCGACGGTCAGCCAATTCCCGTGGCGCATGATGTGGGCACTCGCGGTCGCTTGATCGCTGCGGGGAACACCGTTCAGCCCAAGCCAGTTTTCCTTGAGGTGGGTTGTTGTCACCACCAGGATGTCACCTTCCCATTTGCCTGTAGAAAATCCCGCCCAGGTGTGTCGCGCGTACTCGGGAGGATGAGGGCGGCCATCCATCCAGATGGTCTGCTCAGCCCCGTAGGCGGACATATGCGTGTGATAAGCGATTACTTTCTGCGAGGCGCGATCGACTTCCTTCCAGATACTGAGCTGTGAAGGACCGCGCCAGCCGTAATCCGAACCGTGCTGGCGACACTGATTTTCGGGGAGTTCGACGAGCGTGGCGTCCCAGCTGTCGGCTCTCAGGCGCGCCGCTTCGTTGATCGGCAAGCCGAGATAGTCGCCGATTTCGGCACCGGCGAGCCGCTCGCGCTGATCTTCGTCAAATCGCGGAGACCACTCTCCGGACGGATCCTCCTGAGCCAGCACCGGACGCACGAAAGCGGTCGCCAGCGAAAAAATCATCACTAGCAGCGCTGCGACGCGAGCTCGTTTGAGGAAACGGAGCGCGTTTTCCTCCATCATTCAGATTGCCTCTCGGTCGATTACAATACTGCGGGGAAACATATTTTGTCCAGACAATGTATACACGCGCTATGTTTTTCGCGCGCATCGACGAAGAAAACAAATGACATTTACGGTTGAGTGTTCCATGAATGAATACAAGATTGTATTGACACAGACGATTTGGCCGTAGTAAGTAGCCGCGTGCGCTCTTGCGGGCGCATCGCGTTGGGCACCCTGTGCGGAGTCGAGAAGACGGACTCCCCCGCGGGCCACAGTGAAAGCCTTGTTGGAGCAGAATCGCCCGGCTAGGAGGGCGCCATGGAGTATCCCGCGACTGGTTATCACCACATTACTGCCTGTGCTGGGGGAGCGCAGAAAGATGTCGATTTCTTTACTGGAATTGTCGGCCAGCGGCTGGCCAAGCAAACCATCCTGATGGACGGCCGCTTCCCGCACTACCATTTGTATTACTCGAATGCGAACATCGAGCCCGGGTCGATCATGACCACGTTTCCGTACAACCGGCTTGCAGGGAAACGCGGGTCCGGACAAGTTCAGGCAATTACCTACTCGGTCTCCAAAGGCTCGCTGCCTTTCTGGAAGGAGCATTTTAAGCGGCACGGAGTGGACCATGCCGGAGCGGAAGAGCGTTTCGGGCAAAAATTCATCCGATTCCAACATCCCGCCGGGCTGAGCTTCGAGGTACTTGAGGATAAGGATGACACGCGCGAGGGCTGGACGACCAAAGAGATTCGGCAGCCTGAATCGGTGCGCGGCTTCCACGGCACGGTTCTTTCGGTGCGCGATGTCAGCGAACAGGAGAAATTCCTCACCGAGGCAATCGGATTCCGCAAGACGGGTCAAGACGGCGCGTATTACCGATTCGAACTG
>Ga0209008_1000224_pt1 | contig 24445 bp, 24 predicted proteins | sample JacPin_JW_Ref_O3_FD_187963 | JGI IMG/M metagenome (GOLD analysis project Ga0209008, IMG submission 187963) | Forest soil microbial communities from Algoma, Ontario, Canada - Jack Pine, Ontario site 1_JW_Ref_O3 (SPAdes) (version 2) | ecosystem: Environmental > Terrestrial > Soil > Boreal...
GTATTTTCGATCGAGCCGGGTACGGTCTACACGGATATGACCGAGCACACCATCAGCTCGCCCGACGCGCAGCGTTGGGTGCCTCACATGGTCGATTACCTGAAAAACCTGAAAGCCACGACCGATCCCGCGCCCGGACTCGCGCGGTGCGCCCAGATGTGCGTGCAACTGGCTTCAGGCCGCTACGCTGCGCTTTCCGGGCGATTTCTCCTGCCGGGAGATGATTTCGACCGACTGTTGCTCGAGCCGCCGCCGCGCCCGGGCAGCGCGCTTATACCGCGCGAGCCCGAGCGGACACGTTGACAGTCTGCTTGCGAAGATGATACGAGAACAAGTGTCCCGGCTGCAGTAGCCCGATTGGGAGTGAGGCCACCATGACTACCAAATTTCCGGATACATTCGATTTTAACGGCGTCAACGCGCCGATGCGGGTGGAATGCGACATCTACGATCTGATCGTCGAGGGAAATCTGCCGAAGGAGATTCACGGCGCGTGGTATCGCACGATCCCGGACCCGCAGTACCCGCCGATGCTCGGCCACGATACGTTTCTTAGCGGCGACGGTATGATCAGCTCGTTCAAATTTGAAAACGGCCACGTCGATTTCAAGATGCGCTACGTGATGACCGATCGCCTGAAGGCTGACCGCAAAGCGCGGCGTGGCCTTTTTGGCCTGTACCGAAACCCTTACACCGACGATCCGCTGGCGCGCGGCGTCAACCGCTGCGTGAACAACACGACGCCGATCTTTCACGCCGGGCGGCTGCTGGCCCTGAAGGAAGACGGACTCGCGATGGAAATCCACCCGGAGTCGCTCGACACCGTCGGCACCTGGAACTACAAGGGAAAGCTCAAGAGCCAGACGATGACCGCGCACACGCGACTGGATCCGGACAATGGCCAACTGTGCTTCTTCGGATATGAAGCTGGAGGCCTGGCGACGCGCGATGTCTCTTACTGCGTGGCCGATAAGGAAGGACAGCTCGTCAGCGAAGAATGGTTCCAGGTGCCGTACGTCTCCATGATGCACGACTTTGCGGTCACCAAAGAGCACGTGATTTTCCCCGTGTTCCCCACGACGGCCGATCTGGATCGCATCAAGGCAGGCGGCGCGCACTGGATTTATGAGCCCAACAAGGACACCTTCATCGGAATCATGCCCCGAGACGGCCACGTGAACCAGATGCACTGGTTCCGCAGGCCTGCCTCGTCCGCCTACCATTTCATGAACGCCTACACCGAGGGCAAATTCGTGCATCTGGATTTCGGCGTCGGCAAGCTGAATCCGTTCCCGTTCATTCAGGAGGCGTCGCACATACACCCGACAATGGAGGACATGGCTGGAGGCGGCGTGGTCCGCTGGAGTTTCGATATGTCGAAGCCGGGCGAGAAGTTCGAGGAGTATCCGCTCGCCCCCGCGGGCGACTTCCCGCGCATCGCCTCGAAAGACCACATGTCGGACTACTCAATCGGCTACTACGAACGATTTGACCCGACGGCCGGGCCGCCGCTGATTGCTGGTCCCGTGGGTGCGGGCTTCAATACGCTTAGCCGCCTGGAAATCAAAAGCGGAAAGCTCAAGTCGTGGCATTCAGACAAGCCGGTCACGATTCAGGAAGAGGTCCACATCCCCTCAAAGCAGCCGGGCCACGAGGGCTATCTCGCGCTCGTCGCCGATCTCCACGAAAACCAGCTGTCAGACGTGTTGATTTTTGAAGCAGAGCACGTGGATAAGGGTCCCGTGGCGACAATTAAGATGCCTTTGCGCCTGCGAAACCAGGTACACGGCAACTGGGTCTCTGCCGAAGAGCTGCAATAACCGTTTCGAGGCCGCGACCGGCCGATCGACAACTTAATAGGGAGCCAGATGGAGCGACAATCGGGGTTCTACGGTTGGAAGCTGCTCGCGGTCTTCTGGATCATCCTGTTCGCAAACTTCGCGTTTCCCCTGTACGGTGCGAGCGTGGTCAACACGGACATGGCTGCTTCCCTGCATTGGGACCGCAGCCAGCTTGGACTCGCCTACGCCATTTTTCAATGGATGGTCGGCGTGCCTGCTCCACTCGTCGCACTGTTGATCACCAAGACCGGCGTGCGTTTCACGGCGGCACTCGGCTGCGTAGTGGTTGTCACCGGAGCGCTGCTGATGTCGCTGGTAGTCCGCACGAGTTTGCAGGTGGATCTGGTCTTCGGCGTCATGATCGGACTGGGCGCGATGACCGGAGGCGTGCTCGTAGCGCAAACCGGGATCAACCGGTGGTTCAGCAAACGCAAGGGACTCGCGATCACGCTGGTTCACACCGGCGGCACGCTGGGCGGCTTCGCTTCGGTGCGTGTGCTGGATAAGGTCATTCGCGTATTCAACGGAAACTGGAGAGCGGGATGGTGGTTGATGGCTGCGCTCAGCGCACTGTCAGCGATCCTCGCCGTGCTGTTCGTGCGGGAGCGACCCGCTGATTTCGGTCAATTCCCTGACGGCGCGTCCGCCGATGCGTCGGATTCTGGTTCGGCGCCATCCCACCTGGTGTCTCCCGCTCTCAGAAGCGGAGTCCACAAGACGACGGAGGACTGGTCGTTCGGCGAAGCCCTGCATACTCCCGCCTTCTGGCTCTATCTGGTATCGATCCTCGGATTCAGTTCAGGGTATCCGCTCTATCTGGCGCATGGAGTAGCTCACCTGCGCGATCTGGGATTCACGCCTGCGGCCGCTGCGTCTTCGATTTCAATCATGTTGCTGTGCGCGCTTGTCGGAACGCTGTTCTTCGCGGCGGTGGCCGATCACATTGAGCCCCGGCTGGTGTGGGCGGGGGCATCGTTGATCTTCGGCATCGGCGTATTGCTTGCCCTGCGCGCGAGCGGCGCGGCCGGGCTCTACCTGTACGCGATTTGCATGGGAACTTCCTTCGGAGCTTCTTTCTCGGCGATGATGGTCCTTCCCGCAAACTACTTCGGCGCAAAAGCCTATGCATCGCTGATTTCGCTGGTGATGGTCGTTGGCACGACGGCGGCCGCTGCGGGCGCCTACGTGGCCGGCGTCATATTCGACAGAGTTGGCAGCTACGCACCGGCATTAAGTTGCGTGGCCGGAATGTCTTTCGTGGCGGCGATTCTGCTGCTCTTTGCGGTTCCGCCGGTCCGCAAGCATGGACCGGTGATCGCGCGAGCCCCTGCGGCGGCAATCTGAACCTATGGCAAAAGAGCTTGAGGACCATGTAGCGATTGTGACCGGCGCCGGCCGGGGCATTGGCAAGGGAATCGCTTTGCGGTTTGCCGCCGCAGGAGCGGCAGTGGCGCTGACTTCTAGAAACAAAGCGCAGCTCGATCAGGTCCTAGGGGAAATCGAAGCGGCCGGGGGGCGCGGCTTCGCCGTCGCAGGAGATGCGACCAGACGGGTGGACGTCACGCGCGTCGCGCGCATGACTGCGGAGAAACTGGGCGGCGTGACGCTGCTGGTGAACAACGCAGGGCTCGCCGGCCCGTACGGGCCGATCGGCATTGTCGACCCCGATGCATGGTGGGCGGCGCAGGAAGTGCACATTCGGGCCCCGCTGCTGTTCATGAGCGCAGTGCTGCCAGCGATGATCGAGCGCCGCGCCGGACGAATCATCAACATCTCCTCTCCGCGAAGCCATATGCTGACGGCTCATCTGTCGGCCTATAGCCTGGGCAAGACCGCGCAGAACCGCCTGGCCGAGCTCGTGGCCAACGAAGCGAAACAGTACGGAGTCAAGACGTTCGCGCTCGACCCGGGCTCGATCATGACCGAGATGGCAGACGAAACAATGACCTCGGCCGACGCGCAGCGATGGGTTCCGCAAATGGTCGAGCGTCTCCATGAACTGAAAGGCAAACTGGGACCGCAGGACGGTATGCGATGGTGCACCGACCGATGCATGGACCTCGCCACTGGCCGCTACGACGCGCTTTCGGGTCGCTACATCGATCGGACCGATGATCCCGAGCAGATGTTGAAACAGCCGAGTGCGCCTCCCGCGCGCGTGCATCCCTGATTCGGAGAGCAATGCCATCATGAGAAAACTCGATATCTTCACGCATATCTGGCCCAAGCCGTTTCACGAAGCGCTGTTGAAGACGACAGGACAGATGAAGGACATCCATCGCCGCAGCGAGGCTGTGCCGATGATGACGAACCTCGACAAGCGCTTCGCCGTCATGGACATGTTCGACGAGTATCAGCAGGTGCTGTCGCTTGCTTCTCCTCCGCCTGACGCCATGGGGACGCGCGAAGCCTGGCGCGAACTTTCACGCATCGGCAGCGACAGCATGGCCGAGCTCTGCCGAAAATATCCCGATCGGTTTCCGAGTTTTATAGCGTCGGTCGCGATGCGGGACCCTGAAGGCGCTGTCGAAGAGGCACACCGCGCCGTGAGGGATCTCGGCGCGTGCGGCATCCAGATATTTTCCAATGTGAACGGGAGGCCGCTGGATGCTCCCGAATTCCGTCCGGTATTCAAGGTCATGGAAGCGCTCGGGAAACCGGTATGGATTCATCCCGCGCGCACGGCGAATTTCCCGGACTATCAAAGCGAAGAGTTGTCTCTGTACGAGATCTGGTGGACGTTCGGATGGCCTTATGAATCCAGCGCAGCACAGGCTCGGATCGTGTTTTCGAAAATGCTAGATGAAATGCCGAATCTGAAAATCATCATCCATCACGCCGGAGGCATGACGCCGTTTTTCGAGGGTCGCGTCGGCCCCGGCTGGGACCAATTGGGCGCCCGAACATCATTCCGCGACTACAAGCCGCTATTGAAGGAGCTCAAGAAGCGCCCGCTCGACTATTTCAAGATGTTCTACGCCGATACGGCGACGTTTGGCTCGAAGGCCGCACTTGTTTGCGCTCTCAGCTTCTACGGAATAGACCACGTGCTGTTCGCCTCCGATGCTCCGTTTGATCCCGAAGGCGGCCCGATGTACATTCGCGAAACGCTTCGCGTGATTGATGAGCTCGATATATCCAAGGAAGACCGCGAAAGGATTTATTTCAAGAACGCCTGTGGGCTGCTCGGCATCCGCTGAGAACGGACAACCGGCACAACGAAAGGCGCTGGCTCGGGTCGCGCCGGACCTGGGCTAATTCCAGCCGGTCGGCCCGTCGTGCGGGACGTCAACCAGAACTGCCTGTACCTGGCGGATTTTTCCACCCGATACCTTGGACATCTCGCTCAGCAGCACAGCCTGCGAGGGCGAAATCTGCATCAGAACAATGGCCAGAACGATCCCGTGCTGCTCGTCCAGGACAGGGTAGCGCCGATCCGTCACGACCCAGCCTTTAAACCATGCTTCATCCATCTGCTGCTGCGTTGTCGCGGCAGGCTTGTGAAAAAGGTCAAACGGAACATTCGTCGTTTGAATTCCGTTTTCAAACCGGTTTGCGTCGGCGGCCAGAGGAGCGGGCTTGTACTCACTTGTGCCTTCGGTCTGGAGCGCCGTGAAGTACCGGTCGGCAGTGCCGGCAAGCTGTTCGCGCGTGGCGCGCTCGGCTGGGGGGACTGATTCCAGGTACATCGGCGGCGGGGCGGTCAATTTATCGGGCCCGAACAGTGCGCCGCCTTTTTGCGGAAGCATCGTCTCCACCTCCAAGATTCGGCGGTCGGCTACCTTAGCCGGACGAGCAGTAGCGCAAGTCCGGAGCCATCGTTGATCACCGATTCAGCGCCAGCCTCGCCGCCCTCAGGATCGATCGCATCGAGCCGAAAGGTTACGCCCGCAGCAGTCTTCCAAATCCCTTGCCCCAGCTCGACCGGATGCCCGTTTTCCGTTGCTTTTAGAGACGGTGACAGTGGCAGCCGGGACGGATCGTGTTTGAGCATGGCGGCAAAATAGGAATCAAGCATCCCCTTGAGACAAGAACGGTCGCATTCGGCCGCATCAGGCAGGGCTTCGGCGCGGGCCCAAGATGCGTTTGAGCCGACGCCTGCCGCTAGAACCAGAGCAAGAATCAGTGCCTTCATGGCTGTCCCCTCCGCCTGAGTGCGACGGACACACCCGTACGCATCGTCCCGTACGCGATGGCGCTCAATTTTTATTTTTTCAGCTGCGCTTCAATCGCCGCGATCACTTCGGGCGAATCCGGCGTCACAGCCGATTCGAACCGCTGGACAACGTTGCCGTTGCGATCCACAAGGAACTTGGTGAAGTTCCACTTGATGTCGCCGGCCACGGCGGGGTTCGCGTCCTTGGTGAGGTAGCTGTAGAGCGGCGTCTGATCGTCGCCCTTCACCGAAACTTTCCCGTAGACTGGAAATGTCACGTTGTATTTTCCGGTGCAGAACTTCTGGATCTCTTCGTTGGTCCCGGGTTCCTGTCCACCAAAGTTATTCGCCGGGAATCCGAGAATCACGAAGCCCTGGTCTTTGTACTTTTCATAAGTCGCCTCCAGCGCCGTGTATTGCGGCGTGAACCCGCATCGGCTGGCGACGTTAACGACCAAAACGACCTTGCCCTTGTAGCTCGCCAGGGGCGCAGCTGTGCCGTTGAGCAACGGCAGCGTGAAATCGTAGATATTCGATGCCGCGTACAAACTCGCTGCAGTCATGAGAACGATCACCCCCACGAGTAAATATCCCAGTACGCCGGTCTTTCGTGAATTCATGTTCATAAGTCTCCAGGTGGAAACACCGAGCGGTCAGAATCCCAGCAGGCGGGATCCGTCGTCCTAGCGTTGTCTTGCAGATCAAGAATAGGCTCAGTCAAGTCCCCGGTCAAGGAAAGCGCGGCGGCCGGATCTGGCCAAGAGAACGGGTGTTGCACGATCGGTTGAGTCCAATCGGATGGGCGAGAATCCAATATGCTATAGTTCGAAGCTAGAGAAACTGCAGTTCGAGAACCTAGAACCGGAGCCGTCGCTCAAGGAGTCATGATGTTTCCTGAAGATATGGTCAGCGGTATGCGTGAGGAACTGACAAGGGTCGGATTCCGCGAAATGCGGACTCCTGCGGAAGTGGACTCTGTGCTGAAGCAAGAGAAAGGCACGGTACTGGTTGTCGTGAATTCGGTCTGTGGATGCGCGGCAGGCAAGGCCCGTCCAGCGATTGCCAAGGCTCTTTCCAACAAGGCTCGCCCGGAAGTTCTTACCACGGTTTTCGCGGGCCAGGACGTGGAAGCTACCAAACAGGCGCGAACCTACTTCACCGGATATGCGCCGTCTTCTCCCTCCATCGCGCTACTGCGCGACGGCAAGATCGAGTTCATGATGGAGAGGCGCGACATCGAGAGTAGCGATCCCTTCACGATCGCGTCAGTTCTTACCCAGGCGTTCGATCGCATCTGCGCACCGGCCGCGACCCGGGCAAACCAATAGCGGCATCCGCTGCGCGAACTTACTGTTTATTGCGGTTGCGGAAAGCCATTTCGTCTAGAATCTGGCCATTGGGCAGGGTCAAGGAAATGAATAGGCCGCCCTTCTCACCGCTCCTGAGCGGCCAGATGATGACCGAGATCTTGTCGCCCGGCTTCACGCTGGTCGATTTCCATCCCTGCCGGGAAAGATTGTTGGGGCTGTTCAGCTCGATGCTCCACTTGTCAGTTCCGCCGCTGTCGTTCGGGACGTCAAGCTCGATCCAGCTGTGAGGATTGGTCCACTGAAAGTCTTCCACCACGCCGACAATGGTAGTCTCTTTCGAGCGGTCAAACATCGCGAAAGAATGGTGAGCGGAAACAGAACCCGCAACTAGAAGCAGAAGCGCGCCCACCCACGCGATCCGTGATTTCCGCATCATGGCCCCCAAATCGACGCATGCGTGACGAAGAAACCATTTACCCGTCAAGCCGCGCACGCCGCCTGCATAAAGTACTATAATGCCCGCCGGAATTTGAAGTTTTGTTTCATCCGCAATCACTGCGGGCGTCTGTCGCAGGGATTCTCTCGAGATTTGCCAGGCGCCACAGTTGAAATGGAGCGCACGTGAGAGTTTTTCCGGCGATTTTTTTTGTGTTGTCTGCTGCGGCAGGCTTTGGCGGGATCTGCCAGGGCCAGCAGCCACAACAACCTGCCAAGGGCGTCGTCCACAAAAGCGCCGCTTCGGCATCCGTTGGTTCGTTGCCGGACTGGGCCGGGATATGGACCTTCGATTTCCCGACTCCCGGAGGCCCCGCGCCCGAGCAACCATCACTGACCCCGGCGTCGGCCGCGGAGTTGAAAGTCTTGCTGGACGCCGAAGCCAAAAATGAAGAGCCGGCAACCGAGAGCGCCAATTGCCTCCCGCCCGGCATGCCCACCATCATGTTTCAACCGTACGACATCGAATTTCTGTTTACGCCCGGGCGCGTAACGATCATTCAGGAGGCCTACATGCAAGTGCGACGGGTGTTCACCGATGGCCGCGGCCACCCGGCCGATCTCGATCCGACTTTCAATGGCCACTCGATCGGGCACTGGGAAGGCGACACGCTAGTCATAGACACCGCCGGTCTGGGGCACAAGACTCCCCTGGGTTTCAACCGCCTGCAACACGGTCCAAATCTGCATGTGGTCGAACGGATTCGTCTCACCGCTCCAGGCACATTGGAGGATCGAATGACGTTGACCGACCCTGACGTCTTGCTGAAACCCTGGCATTTGGTCCGAACGTACACGCGTCACAGAGACCTGGACCAACTGGAATTCATCTGCGAGGAAAACAACCGCAATCCGATAGGTCAAGACGGTAAGGTAACCACCGTACTCCGCCACTAGACTGGACCAGCCGGCGCTCGTGGCAGCTCGCGCAGCTGAAACGGACGTCGCATTCTTGGATACAACGAGCGAATTCCGATCCCGGTGCGCCCACACTGCATGCGATAGAATGTCACCACGGTGGATGATCGTTTCTATCGCGCGACGATGAAGATTGGTGGCGGCACGCTGCTCGGGCGGCTGGCGTTTTCCTTTCTAGTGCTCTGTTCAATCGCGCTGGGAGGCGCGATCGGCCTTCTGTTCGTGTACTCAAGCGACCTGCCGGAAATTCACGCGCTGGAAAATTATCGCCCCGTCATCGTGACGGAACTTTATGCCGACGACGGCCAGTCGATCGGAACGTTTGCGCTGCAGCGGCGGATTCTCATCACCTACGGCCAGATTCCGACCGTACTGCGCGACGCCATCATCACGACCGAAGACCAGCATTTCGAGGAGCACTGGGGGGTGGATTTCCCTCGCGTGCTCGAGGCCGCCTGGCGCGACGTGGCGAGCCACCGCGCCGCCGAGGGTGCCAGCACGCTGACCATGCAGCTAGCCGGCGGACTTTTCCTGAACCGCTCGGACCGCAGCCTCCACCGCAAGCTTCAGGAGACCATGCTCGCCCTGCAAATCGAGCGGCATTACACCAAGGATCAGATTTTCACGATGTACTGCAACCAGATCTATCTCGGCGCGGGAAATTACGGTTTTGAAGCGGCTTCGGAATATTATTTCAGCAAACCGGTGGGCCAGTTGACGCTGGCCGAGGCCGCAACACTCGCTGCCATCATACGCGGGCCGATCTACTCGCCGATCAATCACCCGGATCGCGCGCGCGCGCGGCGGAATCTGGTGCTGTCGCTGCTCGCGCATAGCGGAAAGATCACCGAGGCCGTCGCCGAGAGCACCGCGAAGCAGCCACTGGGTCTGCATGTCGCATCGCTGCGCAACGATCTTGCGCCCTATTTCGTCGAGGAGATTCGACAATATCTGGAACACACCTACGGCACCGCAGCCGTCCACGAACAGGGTCTGCGCGCCTACACGACCCTGAATGTGGACATGCAGAAAGCCGCGGACCGGGCGGTTCGCGACGGCCTGCACGCCTACGATCGCCGCCACGGCTGGCGCGGCAATCTTCCGAATATTCTTCACGACAATGTCGGTACGCTTGACAACTACCAGAACGACGACTGGAAGGGCGCGATCCAGAAGGGCGACTACGTAACGGGCCTGGTGACCTCGGTGCAGCCCACGTTCGCGTATATCAAAATCGGCCCGTACCGTGCCTTGCTCACACCGGCTGATTTCGCATGGACCGGTCACAAATCCGCCGCGGAACTTGTAAAGCCCGGCGATCTGATCACCGTGCAGATCGAGGAGCTCAACGGCACGGCGGCGGAGGTCGAGCTCGAGCAGGTACCGGTGGCCCAGGCGGCGCTGATCGCGATTGACAATGCCACCGGCGAAATCAAGGCGATGGTCGGCGGTTACGATTTTGAGGACTCGAAATTCGACCGCGCGACACAGGCCATGCGCCAGACCGGGAGCTCTTTCAAGGTGTATGTCTACGCCGAGGCGCTCGCGCAGGGAGCGTCGCCGTTTGATACCGTCATGGATGCGCCGATCACGTTCCATACCGGCAGCCAGGACTATTCGCCGCACAACTACGATGAGAAATTCGAAGGGCGCATCACGCTGCGCCGTGCGCTTGCCGATTCGCGCAACGTGCCCGCCGTACGGTTGCTGGACAAGGTCGGCATCGAAAATACCGTTGAGCTGGCGAGGAAGTTCGGTCTGACGAGCCCACTGCCGCCGGTTCTGCCACTGGCGCTCGGTTCCGCCGATCTGACCTTGATCGAGCATACCTCTGCATTCACGGTGTTTCCCGACGACGGCATCCACATCGAGCCGCATTACCTTCGTCGGGTAACCTCGTATGACGGAGCGGTCATGGAGGAGTTGCGGCCCAATGTCGCCGACGTAATTTCGCCGGAAGTTGCGCGCACGATGGTCGCCATGCTGGAGGACGTGGTGCAGTTCGGCACCGGCGTTCGCGCAAAGGAAATCGGCCGTCCTTCGGGAGGCAAGACCGGGACAACCAACGACTTCACCGATGCCTGGTACATAGGATTCACGCCGCAAATTACTACCGGCGTGTGGGTCGGCAACGATGCCCACGTCACGCTCGGCAAGAAAGAGACTGGCGCCCGCGCCGCCCTTCCCATCTGGATCGAGTTCATGCAGCAGGGTATGCAGGGAATGCCGGTGGAGAATTTCCAAAACGTGGTGCCGCTCGAAAAACTGGCAGGAACGCATCCTGTACAGGTGGACACGCCTGACACCGCCCCTCCGGCCGACGCCGCCGAGCAGGGCCTGTCCTCAAGGCCGGCAGCGGAATCTGGGTCACCACCACCGCCGCAAAAGGCACCCGAACCACCGCAGACCCAGACCCCAGCACCAGCGCAAACTCACTAGGCCGTCGTTTTCGAGGATTTCCGGCGGAAAGGGTCCCAGCCGCCCGCATGAAGGCGCACACCTCGGCCATCGACGCCAACCAACGTGATTCCGTCGCCGCGTTCGATCTCACCGATTGCCGTGATCTCTCCCAAATTCGGTGCGCGACGCAGAAGCTCGACCTTCTTGCGCGGCACCGTGAAAAGCAGTTCGTAATCCTCGCCGCCATGAAGGGCCATCTGGAACGCATCAAGGCGCGGCTTCCACAGCTGGCCCTTTGCGGCCGCCGGCAATTTCACGCACGGAATGCGCTCAGCCTGCAGGCGCGCGGCCGCTCCACTTGCCTCGCACAGACGTGCAAGATCAGATGAAAGCCCGTCGGAGAGGTCGATCATGGCGGAGGCAACTTTGTGGCTCGCAAGCCAAGTGCCCAGTCCGACGCGAATTTTCGGATACAGGTGAGGCTGCAACAGTGGTGTTCGGCTGGAGAGGACCTTCGCAGACATCCCCGGACCAGCATTCTTCGCGAGTTCAAGGCCCAATTGGGCGCGCCCGAGCGTTCCGCTGACGTATATAACGTCGCCCGGCCGCGCGCCGGAACGTCTCACCGCCAGACCTTGACCTACCTCGCCTAGCACCGTGACGCTGATGGCAACCGACGCGCTTTTGGTCGTGTCTCCGCCGGCGAGTTCCATCCCGAGCAAGCGAGCGGCCCGCCCCATGCCTCGCAGGAACCCATCGAGCCAGTTCCCGGTGAGCCGCTCCGGCAGCGCAAGCGTCAGCAGGAACAGGCGCGGGGTTGCGCCCATGGCAGCAAGGTCGCTTGTGGCGCGCACCAGCGACTTATATCCGACCGAGTCCGGCGGATAACTCTTCACCAAGAAATGGACTCCCTGCATGAAAGCGTCACAGCTCAGCGCCCACTCGGTACTTCTGCCAGGCGTCAGGACTGCGGCGTCATCGCCGATTCCGACACGCGTTCGAACGCCGCGAGTGCCTTCCGGGCTGGAAGCAACGGCCCTGGCTATGCGTTTGATCAGTTGAGTTTCGCGGTCCAACCTGTACCTCTGTACAGTTGAAAGGCATCCAACTATTGGGTAGAGTTTTCAGTAAGCGAACCCCGAAGTATAGAGTGGCCCATCTCAAGAAGCGAGTCCGGGGCGCGCTTGCGCAGAGGAAGATCGGGGTTGACGTCCAGCAGCCCGGTGGCTACAATCTGGCGGGTTTCGGACCAGGGCTCTCGGTTCAGACTCATGTTCGACGCTGTTCTGAGGAACACGGCAAGCCGCTGCTAGGGGCGTGCGGTCGAGCCGGCCGAAGTAAGAATCACTCGGACGAAAATTAAACGATGAAGGGCAAATCTTCCTACACGTTTTTTATTGCTTCCAACGCCTCGGGCGGCATGAGACGGGTGCGTCTGCCGTGGTATGTCCTGCATGCAGTGGCGGTACTGGCAGTTGTGGGAGGCATTACGGTCGCAGCCGGCATGGGTTCCTACTCCCGCATGCTCTGGAAGGCGACCAACTACAACTCGCTGCGGCGCGAACAAGACAGCCTGAAACAGCAATACGTCCAGCTTCAGACCGAGGTGAAAGACACCAACCAGCGGCTCAACTCCCTGCAGTCTCTTGCAGGAGAGGTGGCCATGGCGTACGGCATCACGCGATTCCGTCAGACTCCATTCGGCCTAACCGATTCTGTCCCTGCACCGGACGAGGATTTCCAGAATTCGGTCGACGAGTTCAGCTACCTACAGAAGAACGCAACGGCCGTCGCGATGTCGAGCGCGGGGATGCGGCTTCTGCCTGCCGCGCAATTGAGCAGCCTGGGCATCGTGCCGTCCCTGTGGCCTGTGGTCGGACAGATTACCGGACACTTTGGCGAGCGGCTGGATCCGTTCAGCGGTGAGGGTGCCTTCCACGCCGGGCTCGACATCGCCTCGCACTACGGAGATGAAATCCGCGCGACTGCCGACGGGGTGGTTCAGGAAGTGGATCAGCACGCAGGCTACGGCCGGCTGGTCGTCATTGACCATGGCTTTGGCGTGACTACCTGGTACGGCCATCTTTCGGGCTTCAATGTTCAAGGCGGCATGCACGTCAAGTCGGGCGACGTGATCGGCTACGAAGGTGACAGCGGCCGCTCTACCGGCCCGCACCTGCACTACGAAGTCAGGATCTACAACACGCCTGTAAATCCCTGGCGTTACCTTCGCAACGTGTCGCCTACAGCGACGGCAGCAACTGCCTCCGCACCGACCCCTGTACCCGCCGCGAACGGCGACTAATTCCCGCCAGGATCGATCCCAAACCCGCTGCATTGAAATGCCGCTCATAGTCGGCTAAAGTCAAATTCTCTTCATCGGCCGACCACGCCTGTCGGCGACACATGATATTCAACACCTGGGACTACTACCTTCTGTTCCTGATCCCGAGCGCCATTGCCTGCCGGGCAGCAAGCCCGCTGCTGCGGCCGTGGGTAATCTTTACCAGCGGCGGTCTGTTCTTCACTTACTTTTCCTATACCCAGTTTGGGGGAGTTGCCGGAGCGGCGTGCCTAGGGATTTTTCTCTGGGAGTCACTTGTTAGCCGTTTCTACAGACCCTCTTCTTGGATCTGCTGGTTCGGCGTCACACAGACGGTTTTGTTTCTGGCTCTGTTCAAATACCGCAATTTTCTGACGGGGCTCGTTTGGGACGATTCCGCGCACAACCCTCTGTACTGGAGAAACGCGTTTCTGCCGCTAGGCATTTCGTTTTTCACCTTCGAGTTTATTCACTATGCGGTGGATCGCTACCGGAACAGGACCGAAGAAGGTTCGGTAGGCGAATACCTCGCCTTTATCCTTTTTTTTCCGACGATGGTGGCCGGCCCGATCAAGCGGTACCAGGATTTTCTCCCCAAGTTGCGAAGCATTTCACGGGAATGGGTGGTGGACTGGCAGCGAGGGGTTACCCGAATCCTTACCGGACTCGTCAAGAAGTTCGCAGTTGCAGACGTCCTGACCGCCTACACGAGCCACCTGAATTGGACAGACATTAGCCGCGCGCAGCGCGGCATTCTGCCCCTATGGCTGTTTGCCTACGGGATCAAGATCTATGCGGACTTCTCGGCATACTCGGACATCGCCATTGGCTCCGCACGCCTGTTCGGGATTCGCGTGCCGGAGAATTTCGACTGGCCGTATCTCCGCACGAACATCACCGATTTCTGGCGGCACTGGCACATGTCGCTGACCAACTGGCTGATCGACTACATCTATATTCCGCTGGGGGGCTCGCGGGCACCGGGCGGGCAGGTCTACGCGAATATTCTGGTGACCATGCTGGTAAGCGGAATCTGGCACGGCGCCGGGATCCATTTCATTATCTGGGGGTTGCTGCATGGGATCCTGCTCGCGATCCGGCGCGCGTGGCGCCAGATTCGTCCCATGCCGGCGAGGCCGCGTCTTTGGTCCGAGCTGGGCTCGTGGCTGCTGACCTACGTCGCCGTGAACGTGGCTTGGGCGTTTTTTTGCATGGACGTACATACCGCACTTTTCTTTTTCAGGAGGCTACTCGTTGGATAATGCGATGACGACTTTTGGTTGGATCAAGCACGCGTTTGACTACATGGGCGGCGCGCAGGACCAGCCACCTCGTGGCTTTCCCGTTACGTTGGGCCATTGGTGGTTCTGGGCGGTGTGGTGGGCGGCATTGGTTCTGGCCATCTACGTTTTCTCAGGCCAGAGCTCAAAATTCATCTATATCGATTTCTAAAGCTGCTGTGAGACTGAAATGAAAGCCCCGAAACGCATATTTATTCTGGCGCTCGCCGGAATTCTGCTGCTGCTGGTCGCGCTTGACCATGCCGTTGCGCGCTCCTCGCAGAATACCGTTCCGCGGACGCTGATGGCCCGGGTGCGCGAATCGACGGATGCAAAAGCCCTGGGGCTCGGAAATTCACTGGTGGGAGTGGGATTCAGCGAGGCTTCGTTCGATGCCGGATGGGACCCGGATGGTCGCAAGCGGTCGATCAACCTCGGCATGGGCGGCTCAAGCGCAGTCGAACAATTGCTGATGCTGCGCTACGCCCTGAGGCAGGGCATTCAGCCGCGGGTGGTGGTATTCGGCTTCTTCGATTTTCAGCTAACGCACCCGCTTGAATATTCGACCAGCGATTTGATCGGAAATCGCGCGATGCTGTACTACCTCGAGCCCGAGTATGCGCGCACGCTCTACCATCTTTCGCTCCACGATCGGGCCGAATTCGAAATCATGCGACATTTCGAGTTGTTCGCAGATCGAGGCCAGGCGTGGCAGCGCGTCGAACTGTTTCGGCGCTCGCTTGCGCAGCAAGGCATGCCTGTTGAGAAAACCAACTCGATGGGACGTGCCGTTGATTTTGCGATGCTGGAATATCCCAGCGCGCCTGCGTTCATTGCCGAATGCGGCCGCGCGAGCCGCAATCCTCTGATCCCCTCCGTGCAGGAGATTGCGCTGCAAGCCGCCGCCGCGGGAAGCAAAGTCTATTTCATCGAGATGCCCATGCCGCCCGAGCACGTGCAGCTGTTCTACGACCAGCAGGAGTGGGCAGGTTACCGCGCGCACCTGCAAGGCATGCTCGGTAGCCTTGGGGCGACATATATCGATGCGAGTCACTGGATGCCGGAGGAAACGGCGTTCGCCGATCCACTGCATTTGACCTACGAGGGGGCCCAACAGTTCAGCCGCCGCCTGGGGGAATATCTCCGCAATGTCTCGGTCCAATAGGAAACGCTAGACCGCTTCCGGGGCCGCGGGTGCTGATTCCCGAAGCGGCGCTGCAACTGCAGACCGATGAATCCAGAAAGCGCCGATCGCAACCAAAACAGCCGGGAGCAGGAATTTCAAGCCGTCGCGAAGTAATGACGCCGGACCCACTTCCTCCGGAGGTCCAATTCCGCAACCGCAATCAATCTTCAAGCCCCGATGGTAGGCCATCGCGATCGCGATCATGAATCCGCATAGTGTGAAACTCGCGACCAAGGACGAGAAACGCAGCCCGATCGAACTGATCAGCCACAACCCGAGGAACAACTCAAAAAAGGGCAGGAAATGGGCGAGGGCGCTTGATGCGGCAGGCGAAAGCAGATGGTAGGACTCCACCTGCATCGAAAACCAGGCAAGCGATATGCGGACTGAGGAAGGCCAGGACCAGGCAAAGCCAGCCGGTGGCTTCATCTTTCCGTAGGCAGCCGCTAAGAAAATGGCACCGACCACCAACCCCCCGAGCACCAGCAAAACGCGAACGATCTTGCGACGCGACCCAGGTTCGCGCACACAAAAGACCACAACAAGTCCGATCAGCAAGACCTGGTACCCGTGGTCCGTCACCCAGAGCAACAGTGACCCCAGAGCATTCATGAAGGGACTCTCCGGTTGCGATGCAACTCTACTGACTCAGGAGCGAATCGAAAAACTGCTTCAGGATGGGCCACGAAACGATACCCGAGCCCGCGGGCAGACGGTTGCCCTTGTACGTGATGACGTAGGTCGGTGTCGCCTGCACGGGAATCTTGTTGCCGAGTGCTCGGTCTTGATCGATATAGGCATCCAGAGCGCAGGTCTGGGCGGTCTGCGCACCCAGTGCAAACGCCGCGGGCTTAACCGCCGGGTCGCCCGGATACCCGCAGCCTTGCATCTGGCTTTGCACGCGCTTGAAATCCGCGGCGGACATCGCCCCGGAAACGTACTTTTCGATGTTTCCGTCCATCGCCCAGGCGTTCTGGTTGTCGTACAGAGCGCCTTCCACAGCCTGAAATTCCCCGACGCGTGCCGCGGCATTCAGCCAGCGAGCAGCCTGGTAACCGTATTTGTGCATCGGCAACGGAAAATCGCGATGGACCAAATACACTTTTCCCGATGCAACGTAGTCCGGGATCATCTGGCGCAATGTGCCCTCGAACAGATTTCGGCAGGACGGGCATTCATAGTCGCTGAATACTTCCATGGTGATCGGGGCATTGCTGGAACCGTATGCCTTCACCGGCGCACCGAGCGACGTCACGGGCTTAGCCGGCGCAGCCGAACGGGCATGGGTCGTCGACGCGGCTGCGGACTTTGCCGGTGTGGGCTGCGCTGTGCTGCTCTGCGCGCAAGAGATGGTCGCAATACACGGTCCCGACAAGAGCAGCGCCAACAACGCGCGCGCCGCGCCCAGCGATATGTCTGATTTGTAAATCAATTCCGCCTCCCCACTGTTGGACAAAATCTCTACGCCCATTGTATCGCGAATTCTACCGGCGATGACCTCACCCGTGCCGGTTGTTGCCCGGATGATCCACATCGCCTATGTCAGCGATAGGATGCGGCTGGCGACGCGTTGGTTCACCGGATCTTTTGGAGGACCCGAACCGCAGCGGCCACCCCTCTCTGCCGCAATAAGCTGAAAACGCGTCCCGTAAGTCCAACAAAAACATTGCACTACAGGGACACAAGAAACTTGACAATGTTACGCTCAACGTGTACAATCGGCATGTTTCAAAGCAGGCTGGCCTTCATCGAGCCAGCCGCGCGCCAATAGGAGCGGATTCCATGAGCAAGATTATCGGCATCGATTTGGGCACGACCAACTCTGTCGTCGCCGTCATGCAGGGGGGTGAGCCCGTTGTCATTCCCAACCAGGAAGGGGCCCGAACGACCCCGTCGGTTGTGGCTATTACCAAGTCCGGCGAACGTCTGGTCGGCCAGGTCGCCAAGCGTCAGGCGATTACCAACCCTGAAAACACGGTCTATTCGATCAAGCGGTTTATGGGGCGCCGCTATGACGAAGTGCAGGAAGAAACAAAGCGCGTGCCCTACAAGGTGACCAAGGGTCCGCACGACGACGCGCGCGTCGACATTTCCGGCAAGTCCTACACTCCTCCGGAAATCTCCGCCATGATTTTGCAGAAACTGAAGAGTGCCGCGGAGGACTTCCTCGGCGAGAAGGTGACCAAAGCGGTCATCACCGTGCCGGCATACTTCAACGACAGCCAGCGGCAGGCGACCAAGCAGGCGGGTGAAATCGCAGGCCTCGAAGTCCTGCGCATCATCAACGAACCAACGGCCGCGGCGCTGGCATACGGTCTTGACAAGAAGAAGGAAGAGACGATCGCCGTGTACGACCTTGGCGGCGGTACGTTTGATATCTCGGACCTGGAAGTGGGCGAGGGCGTCGTCGAAGTGAAATCCACCAACGGTGATACGCACCTCGGCGGAGACGATATTGACCAGCGGATCGTCGAATGGATGATCGGGGAATTCAAGCGCGATCAGGGCATCGACGTCAGCAAGGACCGCATGGCCATCCAGCGGCTCAAGGAAGCGGCGGAAAAAGCCAAAATCGAGCTTTCGCAGCTGCAGGAAACGGAGATCAATCTTCCGTTCCTGACTGCCGACGCCTCGGGCCCGAAGCACATGCAGACCAAGCTGACCCGCGCGAAGCTTGAGCAGTTGATGGAAGACTTGCTGCAACGGACAGTGGGTCCGGTGAAACAAGCGCTGACCGACGCGGGATTGACCCCGGACAAAATCGACGAGGTAGTCATGGTCGGCGGCTCGACCCGTATTCCACGCGTGGTGGAAATCGTCAAGGGCCTGTTCAACGGGAAAGAGCCTCACAAGGGCGTCAATCCGGACGAAGTGGTTGCTGTGGGTGCGGCGATTCAGGGCGGCGTTCTGGGCGGCGAAGTGAAGGACATTCTGCTGCTCGACGTGACTCCGCTGTCGCTCGGTGTGGAAACGCTTGGCGGCGTGATGACCGTGCTGATCCCGCGCAATACAACGATCCCAACGCGGAAGTCGGAGACATTCTCGACCGCAGCGGATAGCCAGACTTCGGTCGAAATTCACGTGCTACAGGGCGAGCGACCGGTCGCCAGCGGCAACCGCTCTCTCGGGAAATTCCATCTGATCGGGATCCCTCCCGCCCCGCGCGGCATGCCGCAAATCGAAGTCACCTTCGACATCGACGCCAACGGCATCTTGAACGTCTCGGCGAAGGACACCGCGACGAACAAGGAACAGAAGATCACCATCACCGCCTCGACCGGCCTCAGCAAGGAAGAGGCTGAACGCATGAAGAAGGAAGCCGACGAGCACGCCTCGGAAGACAAGACGCGCCTGTCGGAAGTCGAGGCACGCAACAAACTTGACAGCTTGATCTATCAGGGCGAGAAGCTGGTCAAGGAGAACCGCGAAAAACTGGGCGAGGCGGAGATCAAGGCCGCCGAGGCGGCCATCGAGCAGGCGCAGGCCGCGCTCAAGGAAGGCGGATCGGAGAAGCTGAACGCAGCCTCCGATAACCTGACTAAGGCGCTCAGCCGCATCGGCGAGGCGCTCTACAAGGCACAGCAGAGCGCTGCGGGTACACCTGGCGCGGGCGCGGCCGGGGCGCCCGGAGGCGCACCGGGCGGTGCAGCAACCGATGGTGGCCATGCTCACGGACAAAGCGATGTGGTGGATGCCGAGTTCGTGGACGTGGACGACTCGAAAAAGCCAAATTAAGGTCCCGCAACGCGGGATCTCATCCCGAGGGCCGATGGCGTCGGCCCGAAGGACTTCTCTTTGGAGTGTGACCGAAAGAGAACTCCTCCGGGCGGATTCAACCGGCCCCTGGCGTAATGCGCGTCCGCACTCAGTGCCAGAATGCCAACCACATCCAAAACCGATTATTACGAGTTGTTGGGGGTTCCGCGCAAGGCGGCAGTCAAAGACATCCGCGCGGCTTACCGCAAGCTCGCCCGCAAATATCATCCCGATCTGAATCCCGGCGACAAATCCGCCGAGGAAAAATTCAAGCAGATCCAGGAAGCCTACGAAGTTCTTTCCGACGCAAAAAAGCGTCAGATGTACGACCAATTCGGTTTCAACGTTCCCGGCGCACCCGGGGCTCCGGGCCCGGGCGCGGGCTACGGCGGCGCCTCTCCGGAGGACATTCACTTCGATTTTGGAGGGTTTGATTTTGGCGGAGGAGGCGGCCAGGGTGCAGGTGCCGGCGGGGCTGCCAGTTTCAAGGATCTCTTCAGCCAGTTTTTTCGCGGAGCTACCGCCGCACAGTCCGGACACGAGCGCGAACCGGGCAGCGACCTTGAATATCAAGTCGAGATCAGTTTTGCAGAAGCCATGCGCGGAACGGTCAAGAAACTGAGCTTCACGCGCCTGGATACCTGCAGCTCCTGCCACGGAGCCGGCGCCGCACCGGGCGACGAGAAGGTCTGCGCCACGTGCGGTGGCTCGGGCCACGTGCCACAGGTGAGCGGCAAGATGCGCTTCGAAGTCACCTGCGCCCGCTGCGGAGGCAGCGGACATCTGCGTACCATGTGCCGCAATTGCGGCGGCGAAGGGCGCGTCCAGCGCGTCGAAACGCTGGACGTACGCATCCCGCCCGGTGCGCAGACTGGCTCGCGCGTGCGCGTCGCCGGCCGGGGCAATGCTGGCGCTCAGGGTGGCCCGCCGGGCGACCTCTACATCATCACCAAAGTGGCGCCGCATCCGTTTTTTGACCGGCGCGGCGACGACCTGTATACGGTTGTCCCGATCACCGTGTCGGAAGCCTCGCTCGGGGCCAAGGTTGAGGTTCCGACCATCGACGGCCGCGCGCAGGTGCGCATTCCCCCAGGCACCGACAGCGGCAAGAAACTTCGCCTGCGCGAAAAAGGTGCTCCGTCGGCGCGTCATCCCGGCAAGCGGGGCGACCAGATTGTCGAGGTCCAGATCGTTGTCCCGAAGCCGGAAGATGAACGTGTGCGCAACCTTTTGAAGGAACTCGACAAGCTTGACCACGAGGACCCGCGTAAAGATATTTTCTCGCGCGCGGCGGTCTAGAAGCGGGAAAGGAGACGACGATGGCGACGCGCCCCAGGAAAAAAGCAAAAGCCGGCTACATGATCAGCGCCGTTGCCGAACTCTACCAACTCCATCCGCAGACGCTCCGTCTGTACGAACGCGTCGGCCTGCTGAAGCCTTCGCGCTCCCAGGGCAACACACGGCTCTACACCGACTCGGACCTGGAGCGCCTGGAGGTGATACTGAACCTCACGCGCGAGCTGGGCGTCAACCTTGCCGGCATCGAAATCATCCTCAACATGCGCGACAAGATGGGCGAGATGCAGTCCCAGATGGAAGCCTTCATTAAATACGTCCGCAACGAAGTCGCGCGGGATTTTATCGCCAGTGCTGATCGGCATACACGCAACGCCATCGTCCGCACCGCTCCGCGCCACGTTGTACGCGTCGAGAAATGACGGCGCAGCCCAACTTCCACAAGATCGCCTGAAGACTGCCCAGAAACCAGCGATCCCCCGGAAACCCCCTGTTTCCATCAGCGATTTGGGCGTGCACACGCCTGCTCTGCGGTCCCGGGAGCAACCACTCGGGCCGCAATCCTTCAAGGTCCGAAGTCACGCCTGAGCGGTTTCCACAGGAGGTGGAGTTTGCACAGCCCCATGTGTGCTTGCGCACACCCGGCGCCGCGCTTATCCTTTGTTCATGGCGCGAATAGATTGTCCGATCTGCCAGGGCAGCGGCTGGAAAGTTGTTGAGCGGACTGCCGAAGGCGCTCAGCCCGTTTCCAATACGGAATCCGCTCGGCCGGGCCTGTCGGCAGGCGAGCCGAAAATGGTATGGGCCGTTCCGTGCGACTGCACGACCGGCGATCGCGTCGCGCGCGTGCTGGCGAAGGCGCGCGTTCCTGAGCGCTATCGTCACTGCGACTTCGAGAACTACGAGGCGGACAATGAAATCGAAAACGTGTCCCGCGAGCAGCTCGCGGCGTGGAATCGCAGCCTCGCGCAGGCAAAACTGGTCGTCCAGCGCTTTGCCGCGGAGTTTCCCGTGGGCAACGAGAATGGCCTGTTACTGATGGGCCCGTGCGGCGTCGGCAAGACACATCTTGCTGTCGCCGCGCTCAAGGAAATCATCCTTCGCGGCCACAGCGGACTGTTCTACGATTATCGCGAGCTGCTAAAGGAGATCCAGGACAGTTACAACGCTGAAAGCCAGGCCACCGAGATGAGCGTTCTTGAGCCTGTGCTGCAGGCGGAAATCCTTGTCCTCGATGATATTGGATCCAGCAAACCGTCGTTATGGACCCTTGAAACCGTCGGCCACGTCCTGAACACGCGCTACAACGAGAAGCGTGTCACCCTGCTGACCACGAATTTCCTTGATTCCGAGGCGCCGGCGAACTCCGCGGCTCCGTCGCCCGGCCCGCGCGTCGTCGGGATGCGTGCGCCTACGACTGAAGACTCGCTGACCGAGCGTGTCGGCAAGCGCATCCGTTCGCGCCTGTATGAAATGTGCCGCACCGTCGAAATCGTTGCCCCCGATTACCGTAAAGAGATCCGAAATATAACGCGGTCCGCAGGCAGTTCCTCGTAAAAGTCAGTTGAGACCGTATTCCATTCTCGTTGCAAAGCGGCCACATCCGTGTCGGCCCTACGATTTGCTTCTGTTCCCTGGCAGCGTATAGACTTGGACCTAAGTTCTCCGACCTCCTAGGCCTAAGGGAGAGAAATCCGACGGCCCGGAGGCGATGTCCTCGCAATTTGAGGTCTGAGGGTTCGGGTGGAAACGCCCGTGCCTCCCTTGTTTGGAAAGGGGAATGTCTGGCTCGTGAAAGCGGCGGGCTGGGCGTGTCGCCCAAATCCAAGCATGGATTTGGGTTTTTTTGTTGCTACCTGGAAATCATGCCCCTCGCTGACAAATTCGGCCGCCAGATCACTGACCTGCGCATCTCGGTCACGGACCGATGCAATTTCCGTTGCGTCTATTGCCGATCTGCCAATCCTGAAACGCACCTGCCCTCGGGCGAGTTGCTGACCTGGGACGAATATGAAAGGCTGGCGCGCATCCTGGTGGGGATGGGCATCCGCAAGGTCCGGGTCACGGGCGGAGAGCCGCTGGTCCGCCCTGGAGTTGAAGACTTCATCGCTCGGCTGAAGGCTCTGAGCGTCCAGGATCTCTCGATGACCACAAACGGCCATTTACTGACCGAGCGCTGCGATCGGCTCGTCGCAGCCGGGCTGAATCGGATTAACATCAGCCTCGATTCGCTCGACCGCGACAAATTCGAGCGCATCACGCGCACGAAGACCTTCGATCAAGTCATCGCCGGGATCGATGCGGCGCAGGCCTCGGCCCTGCGACCGGTGAAGGTGAACGCTGTGCTCGTCCGCGGAATAAACGACGACGAGGTCGAGGCGTTCGCCGCATTCGCGCGCGACCGCAACCTGATCATGCGCTTCATCGAGTTTATGCCGCTCGACGCCGACCGCGCCTGGACGCGCGAAATGGTCGTCACCGGCGCAGAAGTTCAAGATCGCATCGCGGCGCGCTGGCCGATGGTGCCGGTCGTCCACGAGCGCAGCGAAACGGCCCGCAAATTCCGCTTCGCCGACGGTCGCGGCGAAATCGGACTGATCTCCCCGGTCTCGCAGCCCTTTTGCGGACATTGCTCGCGCCTGCGCCTAACGGCCGATGGTAAACTCCGGACGTGCCTATTCAGCAAGGAAGACCACGATTTGAGATTCCTTCTGCGAGGCGACGCGACCGACCGCGAAATCGGCGACGAGATTCTCGCAATCGTCGCGCAAAAGGAAAAAGGACACAGAATCAACGAGCCGGGCTTTTTGCCGCCCTCGCGGACCATGGTTTCGATCGGCGGGTGATCCTTCTTGGCTGACGAAGAATCCAAACTCTTTTCCCTGCGCGACGCTGAACGCCTCCGCGCGCAGCTCGAACCGATTCTGATCGAGGCGATCGAAGCGCGCCGGAAACTCGCCGAGCTGGAAGAGCAACTCGCCCAGCTCACCGAGCGCGTTCAGCAGTCCGGCGGCATGATGGTTTCCTACGAGAAGGCAGCGAAGCAGCGCCTGGAGGGTAACCGTTTGGCGGAGTCCATTCACTCGGCGCTTGAGCAAATCCAGTCCACCGGCTGCATCGTCAAGGACATCGAAGTCGGGCTGCTGGATTTCCCTGCGAGGATCAATGGCGAGGCCGTGTATCTCTGCTGGCGGCTCGGCGAGGATCGCATCCGCTTCTATCACAGCCAGGACGAGGGTTTTTCAGGGCGCAAGCCGATCGATCCGCGCGACGCCGAGTACCGCAATCCGATCCAGTAACCCAGGCCAACCCGGCTGAAAACAAATGACCGCGACCCGTTCTGACCGGCACAGTTTGAAGCATTCCGCCCTGTGACCCACGCCCCCGAGAATCGCCTGAAAAACTCCGCGAGTCCGTACCTGCGCTCTGCCGCACACCAGCCGATTGACTGGAACGAATGGGGTCAGGAGGCGTTCGACAAAGC